>JACCDX011631240.1_pt1 | contig 74749 bp, 57 predicted proteins | sample 7449681 | NCBI WGS metagenome assembly JACCDX01 (sample SAMN15323450, study PRJNA562643) | freshwater metagenome | isolation source: river surface water | place: USA:Blue River Watershed | collected 2017-08-18 | reverse complement strand
TGGGCAGCCGCGACGGCCAGCGCATGGGCAACTGGAACATGGTCGACTCCATGATCGTCGACGGCCTGTGGGACGTCTACAACCAGTACCACATGGGCATCACCGCCGAGAACGTGGCCAAGGCGCACGGCATCACGCGCGAGATGCAGGATGAACTGGCGCTGGGCAGCCAGCGCAAGGCTTCGGCCGCGCAGGAGGCGGGCAAGTTCAAGGACGAAATCGCCGACGTGGTCATTCCGCAGAAGAAGGGCGATCCGCTGGTCTTCAACAGCGACGAGTTCATCAACAAGAAAACCAATGCCGAGGCCCTGGCCGGCCTGCGTCCGGCCTTCGACAAGGCCGGCTCGGTGACCGCGGGCAACGCCTCGGGCATCAACGACGGCGCCGCCGCCGTGGTGGTCATGAGCGCCAAGAAGGCCGCGGCCCTGGGCCTCAAGCCGCTGGCGCGCATTGCCGCGTTCGGCACCTCGGGCCTGGACCCCGCCACCATGGGCATGGGCCCGGTGCCGGCCTCGCAAAAGGCGCTGGCACGCGCGGGCTGGAAAGCCCAGGACGTGGACCTTTTCGAACTCAACGAAGCCTTTGCCGCGCAGGCCTGCGCCGTCAACAAGGCGCTCGACATCGATCCGGCGCGGGTCAACGTCAACGGTGGCGCGATCGCCATCGGCCACCCCATTGGCGCTTCGGGCTGCCGCATCCTCGTGACCCTGCTGCATGAAATGCAGCGCCGTCAGGCCCGCAAGGGGCTGGCCGCGCTGTGCATCGGCGGTGGCATGGGCGTGTCGCTGGCCCTCGAGCGCGTCTGATTTTTCCCTTCAGCACTCATAACAAAGGAGACAAACCATGAGTCAAAAAGTTGCTTACGTCACCGGGGGCATGGGCGGCATCGGCACCGCCATTTGCCAGCGCCTGCACAAGGATGGCTTCAAGGTCATCGCCGGCTGCGGCCCCACACGCGACCACAAGAAGTGGCTCGATGAGCAAAAGGCGCTGGGCTTCACCTTCTACGCTTCGGCGGGCAACGTGGGCGACTGGGACTCCACGGTCGAGGCCTTCACCAAGGCCAAGGCCGAGCACGGCCCGATCGACGTGCTGGTCAACAACGCCGGCATCACCAAGGACCGCATGTTCCTGAAGATGAGCAAGGAAGACTGGGACGCGGTAATGAACACCAACCTCGACTCCATGTTCAACGTGACCAAGCAGGTCGTGCCCGACATGGTCGAGCGCGGCTGGGGCCGCATCATCAACATCAGCTCGGTCAACGGCGAAAAAGGCCAGGCCGGCCAGACCAACTACTCGGCCGCCAAGGCCGGCATGCACGGTTTTTCCATGGCGCTGGCGCAGGAGCTCGCCACCAAGGGCGTCACCGTGAACACCGTGAGCCCGGGCTACATCGGCACCGACATGGTCAAGGCGATTCGCCCCGACGTGCTCGAAAAGATCGTGGCCACCGTGCCGGTCAAGCGCCTGGGCGAACCGAGCGAAATCGCCTCCATCATCGCCTGGTTGGCCAGCGATGAAGGCGGGTACGCCACCGGTGCCGACTTTTCGGTCAACGGCGGCCTGCACATGGGCTGATCGGCGCGCGCCGTGACCCCGGAACCCCGCCTCGGCGGGGTTCTTTTTTGGGCGCGCCGATAATTCGGCCATGCCCCACGTTTCCGCATTCAGCCCCTGGCGGCTGTCGGTCGCGCCCATGATGGACTGGACCGACCGCCATTGCCGTTTTTTCCACCGCCTGCTCACGCGCCACACCCGCCTGTACACCGAGATGGTGACCACCGGCGCGCTCGCGCACGGCAGCGTGCAGCGCCACCTGCGCTTCAATGCCGAAGAGCACCCGGTGGCCCTGCAACTGGGTGGCAGCGACGCGGCCGAGCTGGCCATGGCGGCCAAGCTGGGCCAGCAATGGGGCTATGACGAGATCAACCTCAACTGCGGCTGCCCATCTGACCGCGTGCAGCGCGGCGCCTTTGGCGCCTGCCTCATGAACGAGCCGCAGACCGTGGCCGAGGGCGTCAAGGCCATGCGCGAGGTGGTCGACATCCCGGTCACCGTCAAGCACCGCATCGGCATCGACCGCATCGAAAGCTACGACTTCGTGCGCGACTTCGTCGGCACCGTGAGCCAGGCCGGTTGCGAGGTCTTCATCGTGCATGCGCGCAACGCCTGGCTCGACGGCCTCTCGCCCAAGGAAAACCGCGAGATCCCGCCGCTGCGCTACGAACTGGCTTACCGCCTCAAGCAGGACTTTCCACAGCTGACCATCGCGGTCAATGGCGGCATCAAGACCCCTGAGGAGATCGCGGCCCACTTGCAGCAGGCCGATGGCGTGATGGTCGGGCGCGAGGCCTATCACAACCCCTGGGCCCTGACCGAATGGGACGCGCTGTTTTTTGGCGACGCCCATCCGGTGCCCAGCCGCGAGGCGGTGGAAGCGGCCATGGTCGAGTACATGGAGCGCGCGCACGCCGAGGACGGCTGCCCCTGGTACGCGATCGCGCGCCACATGCTGGGCCTCTACCACGGCCAGCGCGGCGGGCGGCTGTGGCGCCAGGTCTGGAGCGACCACCGGCTCAAGCCCCTGCCGCCGCGCGAGGTCTGGCAGCGCGCGCGCGAGGCCCTGGCCCGCGGCGCGGCCGTGCCGGCCTGAGCCCCAGGCCATGGGCTTGTCGTTGACCTCCGTCAAGGCGGAGGCGGCGCTGCGTGGGCAGACTGTGCGCATTCGCACAGATGGATTTGTCCCCCATGGCCGTCATTGCCGCTGCCCTCAACGACCCAGAGCGTGTGCTCGCCGAGCACGACTTCATCGTCTCCAAAACCGATACCAAAGGCCGCATCACCTACGGCAACCGCCTGTTCACCGAGTACGCCGGTTACAGCGAGCAGGAGTACCTGGGCAAAAACCACAACCTGATCCGCCACCCCGACATGCCCCGGGCGGTGTTCAAGCTGCTGTGGGACCGCATTTCGGCCGGCCAGGAGGTGTTCGCTTTCGTCAAAAACCGGTGCAAGCTCGGCGGCCATTACTGGGTGTATGCCAATGTGACGCCCTCGTACGATGCGAACGGTCAGATCATTGGCTACTACTCGGTGCGCCGCCAACCCAACCCGCGCGTCCTGACCCAGGTCGCGGCCTTGTACCGCCAAATGCTGCAGATCGAAAAAGACGCCGCTTCCCCCCGCGAGGGCATGGCGCAGTCGCTGGCCTGGCTGCTGGCCCAGGCGCAGGCCCAGGGCCTGGATTACGACAGCTTCGTCATGGCCCTGCAGCGCGCCTGAGCCGCGCCGACCCTGGCGCGAGCAGGGAGACGGGCGGGCCCCGGGCGACACCGACGAAGGTCGGATGCCATAATGTCAAGAATGTTGTTTTGGTGTCGATAAACCACAAAATCACCAAATCAACAGACCTCCAGCGCCTGCAGCCCTCTGCGCTTTCCACCCCCGGGTGGCGCGTGCCCGCTGCGGGCAGGAAAGACCTGACATGACCGCCACCCCCCAGATTCTTTCCGCGATGCCAACCCCCCGCGTGGACGCGGCCGAGCGCTTCATGCGCAGCCCCAACCGCCCGCCCTTTGGCTTCGTTCCCTCGGCGGTGGCACGCCAGCTCGAGATCGAGCTGGCCATGGCGCTCGAGGTGGCCTATGGCCGCGCCCCGCTGCAGGAGCTCGAAGAGGTGATGCAGTCTGGCGGTGCCAGCGCCGGCGCGCCCGCGCGGCCCGCAGCGCGCGCCTCGGCGCTGGCGCAGCGCCCGCGCAGCGAGCCCGCGGCCCGCGCCTCCGCCGAAGGCGGTGCAGAGCCGGCGCGACCGCGCCAGAAAGTCAGCGCCGAAGGCGCGGGCGAGAAAAACGTGTACGAGCCCGGCCAGGTGCTCTTCAACAAGGGCGACAAGGCCGACCACCTGGCCATCATCCTCGAGGGCGAGGTCGAGATCTTCGACCCGGCCGACAACAAGACGATCGCGGTGCTCGGCCACGGCGCCTCGTTTGGCGAGCAGGCCATTTTGGAAGGTGGCGTGCGCGGCGCCTCGGCCCGTGCCAAGGAGCAGGTGGTGTGTCTGGAGATCAGCACCTCGCCGCTGCGCGCCATCCTCAAGGCCGACCCCGGCATCCTGACCCCCATCGTCGAGAGCCTGCTGCTGCAGCTGAACATGGCCAACAAGCTGGCCAAGGCCGAGAAAGCGCACGGCGAGGTGTATTCCTTCGAGGTGCTCAGCCTCACGCGCATGTCGACCATGCAGCTGCAAAACCTGCTGACCGAGATCTACAACACCGGCGACAACAAGGGCATCTCCAGCGAAGGCCTGATGTTCCTCAAGCTGCAGGCCTCCGACAAGCTGCGCACCTCGGCCGTCCCCACCGGCGAGGTGCTGGCCACCATTTACGAAGACAACTTCGCCTCGGCCTACATCGTGGTCGAAGGCCATGTCGAGGCCGACAGCGAGACCTGCCGCTACAACCTGGGCCCGGGCAGCGTGCTGGGCCTGGCCGAGGGCCTGACCGACAGCCCCATGGGCTGGACGCTCAAGGCCATCGACAACGTGACCCTGATGAACATCCCCATCGACAAGGCCCTGCGCGGCCTCGACCATGCGAACCCCGGCATCCGGGGCATCGTGCGCTACACGGCCGACCGCATCCTCGATTTGCAGAAACGACTGTGATGGACCGCAACGACTCCAACCACATCATCAAAAGCGGCGTGCGCCACGCCGTGCAGGTGGCGCAGGGCACGAAAAATGCCAAAAGCGTGCGCAACGTCGTGACCTCGGACGTCGATGCGCCGATCGAAGAGCGCATCGTTGGCGCCCAGGACACCCCGCTGCGCGACGCCGCGCCGCTGCAGGGTGGCGCCGAGGCGCTGCGCCAGCTGGCGCCCCAGGGCGAGGCCGAGGCCGCCGCCGAAGCCGCCGCGGCCGGGCTGTCGCGCGTGGCCCTGCCCGAGGAGGCCGCCGCGCCGCGGCCCCACAGTGCTTTGGCGCCCGAGCCCGAGCCGGCCGCGGGCGCGGCCGCCGGGCCGCTGCTCACGCAGCATGCGCGCGGCCAGGAAGACGCCTTCGCGGCCAAGCAGCAGCCCCTGGCCGAGCAGGACCTGCGGGTGCAGCAGCCGGCAGGCGCTGCGCCGGCCGAGCGCTTGGTCTCCGACGACGCCGCCGCGCCCATCGACAACCGCCAGCGCATCGAGCGGGTGCAGGCCGAGGCCAACCGCGTGCGCCTGGAGCAGGGCGCGCCCGCCGCTGAAAACCGGGTGCGGCTCGAGGCCGCCGAACGCGCCCCCAAGGCGCACGAGGTGACGCCCGCCGCCCCGCCGCCCGCCCGCGCCGAGGCGCCGCCAGACCCCGAGGCGGGCGCTGCGCCCGCCGACCCGGAGAGCGAACTGCCGCCCGAGGTCGCGGCCAATCTGGGCTCGCGCAGCCGGCCCGTACCCTCCGCCAAGGAGTCCGATTTGATGGCCCGCCTGCGCGCCATCAAATCGAACATGTCGGTCACGGAAAACCGGCTGACCCAGCTCCACCAGCCCGAGCCGCCCAAATCCTGAACCGGTCCCCCGGGCCCAGGTGCGGGGCCCGTGCCGCCACGATGGCGGCAGATTCTTGGGGATTAAGTGATTTTGGCGAATCTGTAATGAATTTTCATTTCTTCATGGTATCGTCCAAATCGGTCAAAACGGGCCACCCGCCCCTGACCGCTGACCGCCCCGGGCCCACCCCGCCCCGAGGCCCAGGAATCCCCCGGCGAGACAAGCAGCGCGGCACTGTGCAACAGGCCCGCCTGACGCCCGAATAAAGAGGAACCCATGTTCAAGCGCCTGAGTGTCAATTTCCGTCTGTTTGCCCTGGTGATCTTTTTGCTGCTGGTGTCGGTGGTGCTGGGGGTGGTGGGCCTGCGCGGCATGGCCACAACCGTGCAGGGCCTTCAAACCGTGTACGACGACCGCGTCGTGCCCCTGCGCGACCTCAAGGTCATCGCCGACATGTACGCCGTCAACATCGTCGACGCCTCGCACAAGGTGCGCAACGGCAACATCTCCTGGGCCGAGGCGCGCAAAAGCCTGGCCGACGCCGAGGCCGCCATCCAGAGCAAATGGCAGCGCTACAAAAGCACCTACTTGGTCGAGCAGGAAAAAAAGCTGGTGCGCGAGATCGAGCCCATGCTGGTGACGACCCAGGTCGAGATCGACAAGCTGCGCGACATCCTGCAGCGCGAAGACGCGCAGGCGGTCGCCGAATTCACCAAGGGGCCGCTGTACCCGGTGATCGACCCCATCAGCACCAAATTTTCCGAACTGATCGAAGTCCAGCTCAATGTCGCCAAGGACGAGTACGAAGAAGGGCAGGCCGCTTATGCGATGTCGCGCCTGGTCAGCCTGGTGCTGCTGCTCACCGGCACGGTGCTGGGCCTGCTGGCGGCGGTGCTGATCGTGCGCTCGGTCGTGCGCCCGCTGCAGCAGGTGCAAAGCGTGGTGGCTGCCGTCGCGCAGGATTTCGACTACTCGCGCCGCGTGCCGGTCACGCAGGAAGACGAGGTGGGCCGCACCGCCCAGGCCTTCAACCAGTTGCTGCAGGCCCAGCAAACGGCCATCAGCCAGGTCAATGAAGTGGTGGCGCACCTGTCCAGGGGGCAGCTCGACCAGCGCATCACCTCGGACTTGCGCGGCGACCTTGGCCTGATGAAGGCCGCCGTCAACCAGTCGCTCGACAGCGTGCGCACCATCATGCAGGCCTTCGATGGCCTGACCTCGGCCCTGCAGTCCGGCCAGTTCAGCTACCACGCCCAGCACGACGCGGCCATCCAGGGCGACTTCCGCCGCAGCCTGCAACAGGCCATGACCTCGATGCGCGCCCTGGAGAGCATGATGAGCGAGGTCGGCAGCGTGATGGGCGCGGTGGCGCAGGGCGACCTGAGCCGGCGCGTCAGCGCAGAAGGCCGCGGCGACCTCGACCGGCTCAAGCAGCACATCAACGTCTCGCTCAATGCGCTCGGGGCGGCCATGCAGGCGGTGCACAACAACACGCGCCAGGTGGCGGCGGCGGCCAACGAGTCGAGCACCGCGATCGGCCAGATTTCCGACGGCGCGCAAAACCAGACCCACGCCATCTCGCAGGTGGCCACGGCGGTGCGCCAGACGGCCGAATCGGTGGCCGACGTGTCCAAAAACACCAGCATCGCCAGCCACAAGTCGCAGGAGTCGATGGCGCTGATGCGCAAGGGCCTGGACAAGATGGCGCAGATGGTCGAGGTGGTGCAGTCGATCGCGGCCAACTCCGAAAAGATCAACAAGATCACCGAGGTCATCGAAGGCATCGCCAACAAGACCAATCTGCTGTCGCTGAACGCGGCCATCGAGGCCGCGCGTGCGGGCGAGCACGGCAAGGGCTTTTCGGTGGTGGCCGAGGAGGTCGGCAAGCTGGCGGCCAACAGCGCCGAGAGTTCGCAGGAAATCGCGCGCCTGGTGCAGCAGGCCGTCTCCGAGACCGCGCGTGCCGTCACGGCCGTGCAGGAAGTCAGCGGCGACATGGCGCAGATCGAGCGCGGCTCGCAAGAGACCGACCAGATGCTGCAGCGCATCTCGGCCGCGCTCGAGCAGCAAAGCAGCGCGGTCGAGGAAATCAACTCGAACGTGGGCAGCCTCAACCGCATTGCCCAGAGCAATGCGGCCGCCTCCGAGGAAATCACGGCCACCGTGATGGAGCTGTCGCGGCTGGCCGACGCGACGCGTCAGGAAGTCGAGAAATTCGCGATCTGAGCCGATCTTTTTTCAACCTGGAGACTTGTCAATGAAGAAAATCCAAGCCGCCCTCGTGGCCTCTTTGCTGTGCGTCGCGCCCTTGATCGGGCAGGCGCAGGACCGTGCCACCAAAGACCAGGCGGTGGCCATGGTCGGCAAAGGCGTCGCGGCGCTCAAGGCCAAAGGCGAGGCGGCCTACGCGGACATGACGGCACCGAGCAAAACTTTCGTCGACAAGGACCTGTACCTGGTCGTCTACGACATGCAGGGCAAATGCCTGGCGCACGGCCAGAACCCCAAGCAGGTCGGCAAGGACCTCATTGGCCTCAAGGACCCGGACGGCAAGGAGTTCGTCAAGGAGCGCGTGCAGCTGGCACAGGCCCAGGGCAAGTTCTGGCAGGACTACAAGTTCACCGACCCCCTGACCAAGACGGTGCAGCCCAAGCAGATGTACTGCGAGAAAGCCGGCAACGTGCTCGTTTGCGGCGGCGTCTACAAATAAGATTGGCTTGGTTTGACTGCCCGCCGCGTGCGGGCCGTTTTTTTGGGGTCTTGCATGTCCGCCCAGATTCGCTTCGGTATTTCCCAAAAAATCATGGTGGCGCCCGCCATCATCGCTGTCTTGCTGGCGATTTTTGGTCTCTACAGCGCGCGCAACATGCTGACCATCGACAGCCTGGTCAGCAGCAGCGCGCAATCGGCCGCCAGCGAACGTGAAGCGCAGGAGGTGGAAGCGGCCGCGCATGCCCTGCACGCCTCGATTTACCGCAGCCTGGCCCTCATCAACATGAACCAGGACAAGCAGGCCGAGACGCTGATGCAGTCGCAGATCGAGTCGCTTGACGAGATGGTGCGCGCCATCGAGGCCGATAACGCGCGCGAGCATCCCTATCTGCCCAAGCTGCGCGAGTACCAGGGCCAGGTGCAGCAGGCCTTCGATGCGGCCAGCTCCGACGTCAACCTGGGCGCGATGATGATGCAAAGTGCCAACGCCAGCTACGACGAGCTGGTGGTGATGGTGCAGGGCATGACCGCCGCCAGCCGCCTGCGCTCGGCCAAGGCCCACCGCGAATTCGACGACACCTTCTCGCAAATGCAGTACGTGCAGGTGCTGGCCCTGGTGGCCGCGGTCGTGCTGGGCTTGCTGATCGCCTACCTGGCGGGGCGCCGCATCGCCGAGCCGCTGCGCCAGATCCAGTCGCAGTTGCATGCGATCGAGCAGACCGGCGACTTCGGTCTGCGCGTGCAGGTCAAGTCGCACGACGAGGTGGGCCAGACCGCGCAATCGGTCAACGCCCTGCTCAGTGCCTTGCAGCAAGGCTTGCAGGCGGCCAACCGCAGCATGGCCGCGCTCGCCGAGGGCAATTTCAGCCGCGTCACCGATCTGTCCGTGCGCGGCGACCTGGCGAGCATGATGGCCGCGATCAACGGCACCGTCGACAGCATGCAGCAGACCATGGCGGGCCTGGACCAGGTCATGGCCGCGATGAGCCAGGGCCAGTTCTCGGTGCGGCTGGACCTGCAGGTGCGCGGCGCTTACCGGCGCACCGCCGACCAGGCCCTGGGCGCCTTGCACGCGCTTGAACGCATGCTCGGCGATGTCGGACAGGTCATGCAGCAAGTGGCGCAAGGCCAGCTCGGCGTGCGCGTGACGGCGCAGGGCCATGGCGAGCTCGAAACGCTCAAGCACAACATCAACACCTCGCTGACCAGCCTTGGCCAGGCGCTGGAGGCGATCAAACAGAACGCCCGTCAGGTTGCCGCCGCCGCCTCCGAGTCGAGCCAGGCGATTGGCCAGATTTCAGACGGTGCGCAAAACCAGACCCATGCCATCTCGCAGGTGGCCACGGCGGTGCGTCAGACCGCCGCTTCGGTGGCCGAGGTGTCGCGCAACACCGAGGTGGCCAGCCAGAAGTCGCGGCAATCGGTGGCGGTCCTGCGCCAGGGCCTGACCAAGATCGATGCCATGGTCGAGGTCGTGAGCTCGATCGCGAGCAATTCGGAGAAGATCAACAAGATCACCGAGGTCATCGAAAGCATCGCCAACAAGACCAATCTGCTCTCGCTCAATGCCGCCATCGAGGCCGCGCGTGCGGGCGAGCACGGCAAGGGCTTTGCGGTGGTGGCCGACGAGGTGGGCAAGCTGGCGATCAACAGCGCCGAAAGCTCCAAGGAAATTGCCCAGTTGGTGCAGCAGGCCGTGCGCGACACCGCGCAGGCGGTCGCGGCTGTGCAAGCGGTCAGCGCCGACATGTCTCAGATCGAGATGGGCTCGCAGGAAACCGACCAGATGCTGCAGCGCATCGCCTCGGCCCTGGAGGAGCAAAGCACCGCCGTCGAGCAGATCAACGCCAACCTGGCCAGCGTCGATTCGATCGCGCGCAGCAACGCCTCGGCCTCCGAGGAAATCACGGCCTCTGTGCTCGAACTCTCCAAGATCGCCGACGCCACTCGCCAGGAGGTGGCGCGCTTTCAGGTTTAAGAACGCCGCGTCGCGAACGCCCAGCAAAAAGCCCGCCGCAAAACGGCGGGCTTTTTGCTGGGGCCTTGAACCGTGAGCGCTGCGTGCTCAGCCCTGGCGCTCGCAGGGCAGGCGGATCGAAAAGCGCGTGCCCTTGCCCAGCTCGGACAGGCACTCGATGGTGCCGCCCATCTTGGTCACGATGCTGCGCACCATGGCCAGACCCAGGCCCGTGCCCTTGCCAACCTCCTTGGTGGTGAAGAAGGGCTCGAAGATGCGCGGCAGGATTTCGGGCGGGATGCCGCTGCCGTTGTCGACCACGTCGACGTGCACCAGTTTCTCGCTCGGGCACAGTGTCTCGATGAGGATGCGGCCGTCGCGGCGATCGCCGATGGCGTGGCTCGCGTTCACGCACAGGTTCACCACCACCTGCTGCAGCGCGCCGCTTTGGCCGCGCAGCAGCACCGTGCCCAGGCCCGGCTCGGGCGCGGCGACGTCGATCTCGATGCCCTTGAGGCTGGCCTGCAGCAGCGACTGGGTTTCGTTGATCAGGGGCAGCAGCTCGAACTGGCCCAGATTTTCCTCGGCCTCGTCCTGCTTTTGCTCGCGGCCCAGGCCGTTGAGCTTGATCACGATGTCGCGCGCACGCGTGGTCGCCTGCAAGATGGCGCTGAGGTTCTTGGCGGCCTTGGTGTCCGGGCCGATCTTCATCTCCACCAGTTCGGCGTGGTTCTGGATCACGCCCAGCAGGTTGTTGAAGTCGTGCGCCACGCCCGCGGCCAGCTGGCCCAGCGCGTCGAGCTTTTGCGACTGCTCCATCTTTTGCACCATGCGCAGGTTCTCGGCCTCTTTTTCCTTGATCTCGCGCATGTCCTTGATGGTCAGCACCGCGCCCGTCAGGCGACCATAGGGATCGAGCAGCGGCGAGGCCGTGAGCAGCACCGGGATCAGCATGCCCTCGGGCTGCAGGATGCGCCACTCCACGTTGTGCAGCTGGCCGATGGTGTGCGCGCACAGCGCATCGAATTCAGGGATCAGCCACACCAGCATCTGCTGCTCGGGCAGGCCCTGGCCGCCGATGATCAGTGTGGGCAGGCGCATGGTGGGCGCGTCGCCCGCCTTCCAGGCGACATCGACGATGCAGGGCTCCTCGCTGTGGGCCGGCAGGTTGGCGCGCAGGGTTTGCAGCTGCTCGCTGGTCTCGGGCGCCAGCGCGACCGGCTCGCCCTGGTCCTGGGGCGCGGGGTGCAGGCCCAGCAGCTCGCAGCCGCTGGGCGTGGCCCATTGCAGGCGGCCCTGTGCGTCGAGCATCAGCAGCGGCACCGGCAGCTTGTGCGCGCTCTCGGGCGCTTGCTGCACCTCGTGCACCAGGCGCGCCATGAGCTGTTCAAAGCCGAAGGCCAGCCAGTACGACAGACTGCGCTCGTTCTGGCTGCCCGGAAACAGCTCGGTGATCTTGGCGCTCAGCACGCGCGCCTTGTCCAGCCCCAGCAGCGACAGCGCCATCGGGTTCGCGCTCACCAGCTGTCCCTGGCGGTCCACGCGCAGCACGCCGTCCTGCATCGCGTCCATGGTCATCTCGAGCAGCTGGTGCTGCGCGCGGATTTGCTTGCTCTTGTGGATCAGCGAGGACACGTCGTCGACGTTGATCACGGTGTGCTGCGGCATGCCCGAGGCGTCGAGCATGAACGAGGAGGTGATGCGCACCGGCGTGTTGTGGCCCTCGGCGTGGCGCAGCTGGGTCACCATCGCATCCTCTTCCAGCGAGACGAGCTGTTGCAGCGTGCTCGAGTTGATCACGGCCCAGGGCAGGTCGTGCTCGCCGCGCAGCAGCGCCAGGGTCACCGGCTGGCCCTCGAACTGGTGGTTGATCAGGCTGATCTCGACCTGCACCTCTTCGTGGTCCTTGCGCAGCAGCGGCAGCTGGCGGCCCAGGCCGGCGCGGTGCAGACTCTCGTCCTGCATGGCCAGCGGCACGATTTCGCTGTGCGCGCGGCGGTGGCGCAGGGGCACCAGGTCGCCCACCTGGAGCATGGCCAGCTCGGCCGTGCTGTAGCCTGTGATCTGCGCCGCGCGCCCATTGGCCTCGAGGATGCGGCCCTGCGCATCGACCAGCAGGCTGCCCAGCAGGCTGCCGGCGATCAGCTCGCGGTAGGCCTGCGCATCCTGCAGGCCCAGGCGCGTGAGCATCTGGCCCTGGCTTTTGAGGATGGACAGCAGGCTGGTCTCGTTTTCCTCGAACAGGTGGCCGCTGTGCAAGCCGATCAGCTGCTCGCGGCGCATGCCCGTCATGTTTTGCAGCGCCGGGTTGCAGTCGACGATCTTGCCCTGCTGGTCGACGATCAGCAGGCCGCTGTGCATCGACGACAGGATGTCGTTGACGTAGTGGATTTTTTCTTGCAGCGCACTTTGGCTGTCCTGCAGTTTTTCGTGGTTGACCTGCAGCTGGTTGGTCAGGCGCTGCGCGTCCATCAGCGAAGCCATCAGGGTTTCGCGGTTGAGCGCCGACTCCACCGCCACGCCGATGGCCACCGAGGCCGGCGCCATCAGGTCCGACAGGTGGGCGGGCAGGGCCTGGCGCGACTTGAAGACCAGGGTGCCGCGGATGTCGTTTTCAAACTGCAGCGGCACCATCATGAACTGCGCCTCGGCGGCGGCCCCCGGCCCGCTGAGCTCGGCCAGCAGCTCGGGCGGCAGGTCGCGGGTGCGCAGCAGGCGCCCCAGCGGCGCGGCCGCCTGCAGCTCCTTGAGGCCGTGCTGCAGCCGCGCGGGGAACAGGCCGGCGTCGCGGCTGTGAAAGCCGTACAGGCGCAGCGCCTTGCGCTGGATCATCGAGTCGTCCTCGGCGCCAAAGGCGTAGAGGTACAGCGCGCAGGCCTGCAGCTCGAGGTAGATGGTCAGGATTTCGCTGATTTTCTTGGCCAGCTCATTGATCGTGTACTCGTTGCGCACCGTGTCGTTGACCAGCGCCAGCCCCTTGTCCAGCCACAGCCGGTGCTGGTTGACGTCCTGGTTGGCGCGCAGGTTCTCCAGCATCAGGGCGATGTTGGCGATGGCGCTGCCCTGCGAAGGCGTGCGTTCGGGCAGGCCGGGGTTGAGGTTGCCTTGCACGATCGCATGGGTGATGCGCACCAGGCGCGAGGGTTCGGTGCCCAGCTGCCGGCGCAGGGTCTGGCCCATGCCGAAGATGGCGGTCATGGCCACCAGCAGCAGCGCCCCGGGCAGCGCCAGCAGCCCCAGGGTGTCGAGCGTGCTGGCCGGCTCGGCGGCGGGGCCCTGCGCCAGGGCCTGCGTCAGGCGCTGGGTGTCCGACAGCAGGGCAGGGGCCCAGCGCTGCTGGGCCTCGCGCAGGGCCAACCAGTCGGCGGCACCCAGGTTGGCACGCTGCAGTCCGGTGCCGACGGCTTTGTGCCAATGCGCGAACGCCTGCTCCAAGCCTTGCGCCGCGCCCGCATGCACGCCTTGCGGCCAGGCCGCCGGCACCCACTTCTCGCTCAGGGTCTGGGCGTGCAGCCAGTCGCGGCGCCACTGGTCCCAGGCGGCCGGGCTGGCGGGGCGGTAGGCGTTCTCGCTCATGCCCTTGAGCAGGCCTTGCAGCTCCAGCAAGACCAGCAGCTGCTGCGCCTGCGCCTGCTGCTGCGCCTGCAAGGTGCGGGTGCGCTCGGGCTGGGCCCAATGCGCCCACCACAGGGCGTGCAGGCCAAGCAGGACCAGGCAGGCGGCGAGCACCCGCAACCAGGTGCGCATGGGGATTTGGGGCATTCGGGACATGGCGGCGTGGGCGGCTCGTTGGTGGTTTTTGAGCCGGCGTCGGCAGGGGGCCGGTGGCTCGTGGATATTTGGATAGATTCGGGATTATTTCTGAAAAAATTTGATATAAACCTCCAATTCAGGAGAAAACAATAATGACGACAATTTTGTTAGTTGATGACGAGGATCTGCTGCGCGAAGGGGTCCGCGAAATCCTCGAAATGTCGGATTACTCGGTGGTGGAGGCCCGCGACGGCGAAGAAGCCCTCGCCTTGTTTGCGGTCAACAATGTCGATCTGGTGATTTCGGACATCGTGATGCCCAATATGGACGGCGTGGATTTTGTGACCCGTCTGCGCGAGTCCTTTCCCGATGTGCCCATCCTCACGATTTCCGGCGGCAGCCGGGTCGTCAGCGCCCGCTTTGGCCTCGACTCCGCCTTGCTCTCGGGCGCCAACGCCAGCCTGACCAAACCGTTCAACGCCAAGCAGCTGCTCGAAAAAGTGCAGCAGCTGCTCAACGCCTGAGCGCGTGACTGAGAAAGCCCCCGCACGGCCATGAGCAACGCCCTGTCCGAACTGACCGCGGCCGCGCCCGCCGAGCTGGCGATCGCGGGTGCCGAGCGCCCGGGCTTCGAGAAGGCACGGGTGCTGCTGGTCGACGACAGCCGCCTGATCCGCATGGGCCTGCGCCGCTCGCTCGAATCCATCGGCCTGCAAAACATCGTCGAGGCCAACCACGGCCGAGAAGCCATCGAGATGCTGGTGCGCGAGCGCTACGACCTGATGCTGCTCGACATGGAAATGCCCGAGATGAACGGCATGCAGGTGCTCGAAGTGCTGCGCGACTCGCCGCACCATGCCTGGCCGCCCGTGATCGTGATCTCCGGTGGCTCCGGCGGCTCGGCCATGGACGATGCGGTGAAATGCATCGAGCTCGGCGCCGAGGACTACCTGCCCAAGCCCTTCAACCCCGTGCTCTTGCGCGCCCGCGTCAAGACCTCGATCGACAAAAAGCAGCTGCGCGACCAAGAAGCGCAGCGCATGCGCTTGCTCAAGCAGCAGCACGAGGCGCTGGCGCAGGAGCAGGAAAAAACCGAACAGCTCTTGCTCAACATCCTGCCGCGCAAGATCGCGCAGCGCCTCAAAGCCGGCGAGGAGCACATCGCCGACGCCTGCCCGAACGTGAGCGTGTTGTTTGCCGACATGGTGGGCTTCACCAAGATGTCGCGCACCATGAGCGCCAGCCAGCTCGTCGAGGTGCTCGGCGATTTGTTCTCGCGCTTTGACCTGATCACAGAAAAACACGGGCTCGAGAAAATCAAGACCATCGGCGACTGCTACATGCTCGCCGGTGGCGTGCCCGAGCCGCGCGAGGACCACGCGGTGGCCACCGTCGAGGCGGCGCTGGAGATGTGCGAGGCGCTCAAAGAGATGCACGAGCGCACCGGTGGCGCGCTGCAGATGCGCATCGGTGTGCACAGCGGCCCCATCGTGGCGGGCGTGATCGGCATCCGCAAGTTCACTTACGACCTCTGGGGCGACACCGTCAACGTGGCCAGCCGCATGGAGTCCACCGGCGAGCCCGGCCGGGTGCACGTCTCGCCGGCCACCGCCGAGCTCCTGCAGGGGCACTTCGCGCTCACGCACCGTGGGCAGATCGAGGTCAAAAGCCTGGGCCTGGTGGAAACCTATTTCGTCGAAGGGCCGCTTCGCTGAGGCGGGCAGGACACACACATGGAACTGGTCATTTTCGAGATCGGACAAAGCCGCCTGGCGCTGCGCGCCGCGGCCGTGAGCAAGGTGCTCGACCCCTTGCCGGTCACGCCGCTGCCCTATGCGCCGGCCGATGTGCATGGCCTGGTCAATGTGGCCGGCGCGGTGCTGCTCAAGGTTGATCTGGCCCTGCGCCTGGGCATGGCGCCGACCCCGGTCGATGCCCCCGGCAACCTGCTGGTCGTCATGACCGGCCATGAAACCGTGGCCGTGCACGTGAACCGCGTGCACAACAAGGTCAACCAGGACGAAGACAGCATCAAGCTCTACGAGGTCGGCGAGCGCGCCGACCTGATCCGCGGCGAATTCCTGCTCGACGGCGAGATGATCTTGCTGCTCGACGAAGCGGCCCTCGGCCTGCAGGACATGGCGCCCGCCGGCGTGCCCGAGGGCGGCGGCGGTCTGATCGGCATGGTGCCCGAACAGGGCCAGGAAGCCGCGGCCGAAACCGCGCTGAGCGATTTGCCCACGCTGGCCGTGGAAGACGGTGCCGAAACCTATGCGCTGCACATGGACTGCGTGCAGGAAATCGTCGAACTCGGCCCGCTCACGGCCTTGCCGGGCGCCGGCCCCGAGGTGCTGGGCCTGATGCAGCTGCGCGGCCAGGCCCTGATGGTGCTGTCGCTGGCACGTCTGCTGGGCCGCCCCATGGACCTCGTGCCGCGTTTCGTGCTCGTGGTCTCGGTGGCCGACACCCGCGTGGGCCTGTCGGTGGCCGAAATCCTGGGCATCGAGCGCTATGCCAAGGAAGAGGTGCAGCCCGTGGCCGGTGGCGACGCCCAGCTCGAAGGCTATCTGCCGGGCACCGCCACGCGCGAAGGCCACATGACCGGCCTGCTCTCGATCGCCGGCCTGATCTCGGCCGAGAGCATGGTGCTCTACCACCGTTATCTGACCCAGCAGGTCTCGCACATGGCCCACTCCGCCGACAAAACCAGCCGCTCCACCCGCCGCATGCTGTCCTTCCGCCTGGGCGCCGAGCGTTGCGCGCTCGAGCTGTCGGCGGTCGACCGCGTCGAGGAGTACGCCCCCGCCGTCGACCTGCCCGAGGGCGACGAGAGCCTGTCGGGCGTGATCCAGATCAAGGGCGAAATCGCCCCCGTGATGGACCTGCGCACCACGCTGGGCCTGGCGCCGATCGAGACCTCGTCCTATGTGGTGGTGCGCATCGACGGTGCGCCCTGGGCGTTGATCGTCGACCGCATCGAGCGCGTGATCGAGATCCCCGAAAAAGACATCACACCGGTGCGCACCCAGCACAGCGACTACCTGGCCGAGGTCGGCCGCCTCGATGGCGAGCTGATTTCCCTGCTGTCGCTCGAGCCCCTGCGTGCGGCGGTGCAGGCGCAGGCGCATTGAGGACCCGACGGTGAGCAACAAGAAAAACGTCGACGAGCTGATTTTGCAGATGCGCGCAGCCGTGAACAATGTGCGCGGCGTGCAAAGTGCGAACCCGCCGTCGAGCGCGCCGCTGCCCACCCTGGCGCCGATGGCGCCGCTGCGCAGCAGCGAGCCGCCCGAATCGCCGGTGCTGCTGGCCCTGATCAAGACGCTGATGGCCGGCGTCGAGACGCGCTTTGGCATCAAGCCCGGCACCCTGGTCGAGCGCAAGCTGGTGCGCATCCTCAAGGACATGCCCATCACCACGCTCAAGGACTGGGTCTCGAGCATGGAAAGCTGCTCGTCCGAGCATTCGGAGTGGCAGTCGCTGGTGGAGAACCTGACGGTCCATGAAACCTATTTCTGCCGCGACCCCGACCTCATGGGCATGCTGGGCAGCGAGATCCTGCCGCAGCTGATCGCCTCGCGCGAGAACCACCAGCAGCTGCAGGTCTGGTCGGCCGCCAGCTCGACCGGCGAAGAGGTGTATGACCTCACCTATTCCTGCCTGCGCGCCATGCAAAAGGCCGGCAAGGCCCGCTTGCACGAGGGCAAGATCATTCCCGAGCGCGCCTGGTCGCTGTATGTGCTGGGCACCGACATCTCCAACCAGGCGCTGCGCACCGCGCGCGAGGCCACTTACGGCGACCTGGGCATGGGTTCGTTTCGCAACCTGCCCGAAGACTGGAAGGGCATGTTCGAGGACGTGAAGATCCCGCCCTCGAACGCCATGCCCGGCGTGACCTACCTGAAGATCCGCGAGTGGATCCGCCACTGCGTGCGTTTTGAGCGCTTCAACCTCATGAACAGCCGTCCGCCGGTCACCGGCATGGACCTGGTGTTCTGCCGCAATGTGCTGATTTACTTTGAAGACCCGGTCAAGCGCAGCGTGCAGCAAATGCTGGCGCGCGCCATGGCGCCGGGCGGCGTGCTGGTCATGGGCGCCTCGGTGCAGATGCTCGCGCCCGAGTATTTCGAGGCCCGTTTGGGCAAGGGTGGCCCCTGGTACGTCCGCAACGAGGTCCGCGTATGATCCGCCTGCTCATTTCGGACGATTCGGCCTTCATGCGGATCGCCATCCGCAAGATGGTCGAGGCGCACCCCGACATCGAGGTCGTGGGCGAGGCCAAGACCGGCCAGATGTGCGTGCAGATGGCCGAGCAGCTCAAGCCCGACGTCATCACCATGGACGTCGAGATGCCGGTCATGGACGGTCTGGAGGCCACGCGCCAGATCATGGCGCGCAGCCCGTGCCCGATCATCATGCTCAGCAGCCTGACCGAGCGCAATTCGGTCACCACCATCAAGGCGCTCGAGCTCGGCGCGGTCGACTTCATCGCCAAAAAATCCTCCTTCGTGCAGCTCGACATCGTCAAGATCGGCGGCGAGCTGGTCGACAAGCTGCGCTACTGGGCGCAAAAACGCAGCCGCCTGAGCATGCTGCGCGGGCCCGCGGGCGCGGCCGCGCCGGCCAGCACGCTGGCGCGCCCCGACACCAGCCAGCCGGTGCACCTGCGCCGCATGGACAACACGCAGGTGCCGGGCCTGGTCGTGCTGGGCATCTCCACCGGCGGGCCCGCCACGCTGCCGCAAACCCTCAAGGCCATGGGCCGGCTGCCCTGCCCGATGGTGGTGGCCCAGCACATGCCGCCCATGTTCACCAGCGGTTTTGCCGCCCACCTGCGCACCGAAACCGGGCTCGAGGTGGTGGAAAGCAGCGACGCCATGGAGGCCAAGCCCGGCATGGTCATCATCGCCAAGGGCGGCACCGACCTGGTGGTGCGCGAGCCCTTCCCGGGCAAGCTCATGCTGTACGAAAAAACCGACAGCCAGGCGCCGATCCACCCCAACGCCGATGTGCTGTTCCGCTCGGCCGCCGGCGCCTCCTGCCCGGTGGTGGCCGTCATCATGACCGGCATGGGCAGCGACGGCACCCAGGGCGCCAAAGACCTGGTGGCGCGCAAAGGCGCGGCGGTGCTGGTGCAAGAGCCCAGCACCTGCATCGTCGACGGCATGCCCAGCTCGGCGATCGAGGCCGGCCTGGCTTCGGCCGTGCTGTCACCGCAAGACCTCGGCGCCCGACTGGCACGCCTGTGCCAGCCGCGCGCGGCCCAACGTACCCCTTCTCCCCTGATTTGACCGAGACCGACCATGGCCAAGAAAAACATCCTGATCGTTGACGATTCGTTCGTGATGCGCGCACTGCTGCGCGGCATCGTCACCTCGGACCCCGATCTCGCCGTCGTCGGTGAGGCCACCAACGGTCTGGAGGCCTTGCAAAACATCAAGGAACTCAAGCCCGACCTGGTGCTGCTGGACATCGAGATGCCGCACATGGACGGCATCGAGTGCCTCAAGCGCCTGCGCCTGATGAGCCGGGTGCCGGTGATCATCGTGTCCTCGGTCGCGCAGGCCGGCTCGCCACAGGCACTGGAGGCGCGCAAGTTCGGCGCCGCCGAAGTCATTGCCAAGCCCTCGGGCGCGATGAGCCTGGACCTCAACGCCAAAAAGGGCCACGAAATCGTCACCGCCACCCGCCGGGTGCTGGGCATCTGAGCCCCACGTTGCCGTACCCCCACAAGGAGTTCGACGATGTCGGATGATTTTCTGGAAACCATATGGGCCCAGTACGCGGTCGAGACCGAGGAGCACATCGAGAGCATCGAGTCGCTGCTGGTCAAGGCCGATGCCGAGGCCCTGAACGCCGAGGAAATCTCGGGCCTGTTCCGCGCCTTCCACTCGCTCAAGGGCCTGAGCCGCGTGATGGAGCTCACCGCCCTGGAGTCGATCGCCCACCGGGCCGAAGACCTGCTGGGCGTGGTGCGCGACGGTCAGGCCGCGCTCGACAAACCCACGGTCGATCTGCTGCTGCGCTCGCTGGACGCGATCAAGCTGCTGCGCGATCGCGCCGTCAGTGAGCGCTCGGACGGTGACAAGCCGGCCGAGCTGCTCAAGGAACTGGAAGCCGCCTACCGCGCGGTGTCTGCGGGCGGCAGCGTGGCCGCCGCCGCACCGGCCCCGGCCGCCGAGGCCGCGCCCGAGCCCGAACAGGCCATGGCGCCTTCGGCCAGCGGCCAGGCGGCGCCGGCGCCCATGATCGAGGCCGCCAGCCTGGGCCTGGGCGACGACGAGGCGCGCGAGGTGGTGTTCCTGCGCCAGATCAGCCAGGGTCTGCCGGTGCTCGAGCAGCTCGCGCTGTCGATCGCCTCGAACCAGACGTCGGCCGAGATTTTCAGCGTCGCCAACGACATGCGCATGCCGCTCAAGTGGATGCTCAAGTCCACCGACAGCCTGGGTTACATCGGCCTGCACGACCGCATCCAGGACATCCTGGACGCGCTGCCCGACAACGCCGAAATGAACCGCGAGGGCATCGAGCGCATGGTCGACGCCATCGTCACCTTCCTCGATGACCTCAAGACCCTGGGCGAGACCACCGGTGTGAACCTGGGCGGCGACTCGCTGTCCAAGGTGCTGTCGCACGCGCTGCAGGAAAACCTGCGTTTCGCCCTCGAGCAGGTCGCGCAGGAGCTGCAGACGCTGGAGCGGCGCGAGGACAACGAGGAAGACCTTTCGCAGCGCCTGAGCCAGCAGTTCACGCGCCTCAATGGCTACCTGGCCTCGCTCTACCCCGACATGGCCTCGGACCTGCCGCTGCTGCTGGTCGACGCGTTCGGGCGCACCCTCAACAGCGAGCTCAACATGTACGGCGAGCTGATCGCGCTGGCGCGCGAGGCCTGCCAGCTCATGCGCGGCTGGCTGCAGGCCAAGGGCAAGAACCCGCTCAAGGCGGCCGACGCGCAGGCCGAGCACGACGCGCTGGGCCAGCGCCTGCGCGGCTACCTGTGGTCGCTCGAAAGCGCGGGCCAGGAGCCGGTGCAGGACGCGCGCGCTTTCGTGGCGGGCATGAACGTGCCGCACGAGCTGGCCGAGCTGCTGTCGCTGGACAATATGCGCGACTTCATGGCGCAGGTGCAGGGCGGCGCCCACGCCTACCTGCTGATGGCGCACCTGGAATCGTCTGAAGAAATCGGCTCGGCCTTTCTTGGCTGGGTGCATGACAAGGGCAGCGTCATCACCAACCGCACGGTCTTCATCGACGACCAGAGCTGGTACGAAATCCTGTTCATTTCTGCCGCGCCGTTTGCCCAGGTGCAGGCCGATCTGCACAGCCTGGACGGCGGTCTGGGCGTGATCCGCCTGGTGGCCGAGCTCGGTGGCGCCGCCGCGTCGGCCACCGCTGGGGGCGCCAGCACCGCCGCACCCGCCGCTGCCAATGCGCCGGCGGCCCGCGCCGGCAGCACGGCGCAGGCCGCGACCTCCAATGTGATCCGCGTGCCGGGCGAGATGCTCGACCAGTTCATGAACCAGATCGGCGAGATGGTGCTGGTGCGCGGACAGCTGGCCCACATCATTGCCGACGCGCGCGTGCGCGAGACGGCGCAGCGCCTGCGCCGCAGCAGCAGCGACCACAGCGATGGCCAGGCGCAGGGTGCGGTGATGGAAGACATCCTCAAGCTGGCCGACCTGCTGGACGACCAGGCGCGCCGCCTGCAGGAGACCGACGCGCTGATCCAGGGTGCGCTCTCGCGCCTGCAAGACAGCGTGATGGGCCTGCGCGTGGTGCCGGTGGAGATGGTGTTCAAGCGCTTCCCGCGCATGGTGCGCGACCTCGCGCAGGCGCAGGGCAAGCAGATCCGGCTCGAGCTGACCGGCCAGGAGGTCAAGATCGACAAGGCCATGGTCGAGTCGCTGGCCGACCCGCTCTTGCACATGGTGCGCAACAGCGTGGACCATGGCATCGAATCGCCCGAGGACCGCGCGGCCAGCGGCAAGGCCGAGGAGGCGGTGATCCGCATCCAGGCCGAGCAGCAGGGCAGCCGCATCGCGATCCGCGTGATCGACGACGGCAAGGGCATCGACCCCGAACGCGTGCGCCGCAAGGCGGTCGAGCGCGGCCTGGTCAAGGAAGAAGACAGCCTGCAGCTCTCGCGCGACGAGGTGCTGAGCTTCATCTTCCGTGCTGGCTTCAGCACGGCCGAAGTGGTCACCGAGACCTCGGGCCGTGGCGTCGGCATGGACGTGGTGCGCACCAACGTCATGCGCCTGGGCGGCAGCATCCACCTCGATTCCGAGGTCGGCCGCGGCACCGTCTTCACCATGCAGATGCCGCTCTCCGCCGCGGTGCAGGAGGTGCTGCTGGTCAACACCGCCGCGCAGACGCTGGCCATTCCCGGCCGCTATGTGGCCGAGCTGGTCGAGGTCGACGCCTCGCAGTACCAGTCGGTCAAGGGCCGCGCCGCCATCCTCTTGCGCGGTCACTTCCTGCCGATTGTCAAACTCGAAGAACTGCTGGGCTTCCCCTCCGACGCCCAGGCGCCGCACCGCTATGTGGTGGTGCTGTCCGACGGCCAGCGCACGCTGGGCCTGTCGGTGGCCGAATTCGTCGGCCGCCAGGAGCTCTTCACCAAGGACATCCACCCGCGCCTGGCGGCGCTGCCCGGTGTCGGTGGTGCCTCCATCCTGGGCGATGGCCGTGTGGTGCTGATCCTCGACGGCGCGGCGCTGTACCGCCTGGCCGAAAACCTGCAGGTGCGCCAGACCCTGCCGCTGGCCGCCTGAGCGCACGCGCCATGGCCATGTACCTTCAGCTGCGGGTCGGTCCCGTGCACTTGCTGCTCGATGCGCTCAAGGTGCACGAGGTCATGGCCCTGGACGGCCTGGCGCGCGGCGCGCAAAGCCATGTGCAGTGGCGCGACGAGGTGCTGCAGTGCCTCGAGCTCGGTCCTTTTTTGCAGGTGCAGGCCGAGCCGGCCACCATGGCGGTGGTCTACAGCCCGGCCGACGAGGGCTTGCCGCTGGTGCTGGGCGTGTGCGAGGTGCTGGGCCTGCGCGCGCTGCAGCCCAAGGACTGGAGCGCCATGCCGCGCCTGCCGGCGGCGAGTGCGGCGTTTTTTGACGCGGTGTGGCTGGAGCCGCAGCACCAGCGCCAGTCATTTCGCCTGCGTTACCCGCTCGCCGCCCTCGCGCTCGAGCCGGGCGAGGGCGGCGCCGTCGACCCGGCCCTGGTCGAGGACCTGGGGCAGGACTGAGCGCAGCGCGTTGTTGAGCGAGAGCTGCATCAGCAGCGCCTCGAGCACCGGGCGGATCAGGCCTTGCTCGCCCAGCATGCTGTCTTGCAGCGCCTGCGCCGTGATCTCGGTGCACAGCAGTTCACCCACCGCCACCGCCTTGGCGCTGCGCACGCCGCCGCGCAGCAGGGCCTGCTCGCCGAACGAGGTCCCGGCCCCCAGACGCACCAGGAAGGTGTTGCCAGGCGGCACGAAGAAGTCGACCTCGCCACGCTGGATCACGTAAAACACATCGGCGGGGTCGCCTCGCTCGAACAGCACATCGCCCGCGGCGTAGGCGCGGCTCGGGAACAGGGTGGTTTTCACAGGGGGGCGGGCACGTCGGCCAGGTTCAGGATGCGTGCCACGGTCACGCGGCAGATGCTGCGCAGCCCGGGGTGGCTGCCGCGGATGTCGTCGAGCGCGGCCGCGATCGGGATGCTGCGCGTGTGCAGCATCGACTGCGCGCTCACGCTCCAGCGGCAAGCTTGCTGGGTCAGCGCCTCGGCCAGGCCGATCACCGCGCCCGGCCCCAGGTGGAACTGGGTGCCCGCGCAGCTGGCCAGTGCCTGGCCCTGAAACACGATGTAGGCCTGCTCGAGCCGTTGCCCCTCGCGCACCAGCGGCTCGCCCTTTTGGAAGATCTGGCTGTGCATGGTGTCGGAGGCCCAGAGTCGGCAAAACAGCAGCTCCTCGCTGCTCAGCTGCGCGTCTTCGGGGGCGGGCGGCAGGCCGGCGCGCACGCGCTCGAGCACGCCCAGGCGCAGTAGCTTTTGCATGTTGATGCCAAAAAACAGATCGCTCATGCCGCGCCCACGCTCGGGGTCCATTCAAAACAAAGCGGCGATTCTAAAGGACGGCCGGGCCGTCTGAGGGCTCAGCGCCGAGGCATGGGCGTTTGCTCGGCCGCAGTGACGGCCTGCTCCCACCCCATCTCCAGGGCGGGTGAGCTGTCACGCGCGCCCCACCAAACGGCGGCCTGTTGCGCTGCAGTGGCCAACACGAAGAGGCTCCAGCACAGCCAGGCCGACCAGAAGGTGTGGCTGGGGAAATGGGCGCCGCGCACCAGCTGGGTCAGGCCAAAGACCAGGCCGAGCGCGCCCACCGCGAGCAGCATCCTGCCCGCCAGCACGGGCCGGTATGCCCGCCACAGGAAATACAGGCTGAAAAAGGCAAACGCGGTCACGGCATGGCCCGAGGGAAAGCAGTGGCCGGGGCCCCCATCGCTGACACCGGGCAGCCAGTGCGGCACATAGGCCGCACTGCCGCCGAATTCGGCCAGGTCCCAGGGGCAGCTGGTGGTGCTGACCCGCTTGAGTGCCGGCACCAGCAGCGCGGCCGCAACGGTGCTGCACAGCCAGAACAAGCGCTCGCGCCGGCTGGGGCCGGGCAGCCAGGGGCGCACGGTGTCCAGCGCGAACAGCAGCAACAGGCCGGGGCCGAGCCAGCGCGCGCCGTCGTGCAGCACGGTGCGTGTCACCCAGGCATCGCGCCAGACAAAGCCCGCAGCGTTGCCGAAGCCGTGGGCCACGCCGCGGTCCCAGCCGCTCGCTTCCCATGCCAGCAGCAGCACGAGCGTGGTCAGCGCCACCCGCAGGTCACGCCGCAGCCAGCCGTTTTTCATGCCGGCGCGCCCGGCATCGATAATTGCACCATGGTCCGATTGGGCCCATCCTGGCTGAAGGCAGCCTGAAGCCTGCGACAACCCCACACCCCCATGCGACTGCTGCTGCTCGAAGACGACGACCTCCTCGGAGAAGGCCTGCGCGATTTCCTGCGCGCAGAGGGGCATGTGGTGGATTGGTGCACGTCTCTGGCAGACGCCGCAGCGCTGCACGGTGAACCGTTCGATGCGCTGCTCGTGGACTGGCAGCTGCCCGATGGCTCCGGCCTGCAGTGGCTGGCTGCGCGTCGCGCTCGTGGTGATTTCACGCCCGCGCTGATGCTCACTGCGCGCGACCGCGTCGACGACCGCATCCAGGGCCTGAACAGCGGCGCCGACGACTACCTGGTGAAGCCTTTCGCCCCCGAGGAAATGCTGGCCCGGTTGCGCGCCGTGGTGCGGCGAGGTGGCGGCACCGCCCCGCGTTTGCACTTCGGCGCCGTGGCGATCGACCTGGTCGCGCGCTCGGCCTGCCGCGATGGCCGTCAGGTCGAGTTGACGGCGCGCGAATGGGCCGTGCTGGAGGCGCTGGTGCTGCGCGCCGGTCGCATTGTGGCCAAGGCGGAGCTGGAGAAGCTGGTGCTGGGCTTTGATGCCGTGCTGGCCAGCAACGCGCTGGAAGTCCACATTTCCGCGCTGCGCCGCAAGCTCGGACGGGAGCTTTTGGAAACCGTGCGCGGCATGGGTTACCGCATGCGGTCCGCGCCATGAAGACCTTGCCCTCCATCCGACAGCGGCTCTCGCGGGCGGCACTGGCGTGGTCGCTGGTGTGGAGCGTGGCCCTGTCGCTGGCCGTGGGCCTGGCCTTGCGCCATGAACTCGACGAGCAGCTCGATGACCGGCTGCAGGGCACCGCCCAGGTGCTGGCCGTGCTGTTGGCCCCCGTCCAGCCGCACGAGACCGAGGCGCTGGCCGCAGCGCTGCCCGAGGTTGCGCCACAGCTCGGTGCGAGTGAGATGCGCCTGGCCTGGCAGGTGGTGCAAGCCGGGCGCGTGGTGTTGCGCTCGGCCCAGGCGCCGGCAACGCCGCTGCTGTCTGACCAGCGCAGCGCATTCGCCGACACGCCCGCCTGGCGCGTGTATGGCATGGCGCTGGGCCAGCCGGGGCGCATGCTGTATGTGGCCCAGCCCTGGGCCGCCCGCACGGAGGAGCAGGTCGAGATCGTGCTCACCACCACGCTGGCGGCGCTGGCGGTCGTGCTGCTGGCCCATGTGTGGATGGCCGCGCGACTGCGCCGCGAACTGCAGCCGCTGCAGGCCTTGTCCGAGGAGTTGGTGGTCCACGATCCGTTGAGCGAGCCCTCGCGCCTCGGGCCGCCGCAGCGGCAGGAACTCGCCCCCATGCACGCCGCCATCGACACCTTGGGCCAGCGCCTGCGTGACCGTCTTCGGCGCGAGCAGGCCTTCAGCGCCCATGCGGCCCATGCTCTGCGCACGCCGCTGGCCGGCATCGACGCGCAGCTCAGCGTCGCGCTGCGCGAGGCGCCAGCGGACTTGCAAGCCCGCCTGCAGCGCGTGCGCGAGGCGACCGATCGCTTGCAGCGGGTGGTGGTGGCGCTGTTGGCGCTGTTTCGGACCGACGCGCCACCCGAGCGCCGCACGGTCGACCTGCAGGCCCTGGCGTCGCAGTTGCTCATGCCTGGCCTGGAGGTGGCGGTGTGCGCCCCGGCGGTGGTGCAGGCCGACGCCGACCTGCTGGCGGCCGCGCTGTTGAACCTGCTCGACAACGCGCAGCGTCACGGCGCCCGCCATGTCACCCTCAGCCGACCGCGGCCCACGTGTGTGCGTGTGCATGACGACGGCCCTGGCATCGGCGCCGCGCGCTGCAGCGAACTGCAGCAGGCACTGCAGGCGCAGGACTATGCGCAGCTGCCCGGCCTCGGACTCGCGCTGGCCGACGCCGTGGCCCGCGCGCACGGCGGGCGCCTGGTGCTGCCCTCGGTGGAGCGTGGCTTTGCCGTCGAGCTGTGGCTGGCGGCGGGCGACGATGCCGCATCCGGCTGAGCCCGCCCTGGGCCGGCCCGGCGGCGCGGGGTTCGGGCCCTGAAGTCGGCCGGCCTCAGTTGCTCTGGATCATGCGGCCGTTGAGCGGTTGCACCGGGCGCGCGTTTTTCTTGAAGGGGAACTGGGCGATCTGCGCGCGCGACATGTTGATCGGCGTCTTCAGGATGAAAAAGCGCACGCCCTCGGTGCAGGGGGGTGTCGTCAGTGAGCCCTCGTATGACCAGAAGTCCTTCTCGCGCGGCAGCAGGTTGCCCGGGTTGAAGCGCACGCCCTCGGCCAGCTGGGTGCCCGGCTCGGTGGGCATGTGCTGCCAGATGGTCTGGATGCCCGGGTTTTCGTTGCCTTCTTTGACCAGCACGCCCAGCACCACCAGGTTGCCTTCTTCGCTCTTGTGCACGAAGTGGATCACCATGGCCATGGGCTTGCCGTCGATCTGCTCCTCGCTGGGCTTGTGGAAGTGGAACTGCACCAGCTCGTAGGGCTTGCTGTCGACGCGCAACTTGCTCTCGGCCGTGCCCTTGACCTGGATGGTGTGGCCGTTGTGCGTGACCTCGAGCGCGCCGCTCTTGTAGCCGGGCGTGAGCACGCTCTGGCTGCGCTCGAGCGGCCCCGCGATGTTGAGCGGGGCCTGCGCCTTGCCCTTGGCGCAGGTGGGGAACTCCTTGCCCCAGTGCTCGGGGCCCATCTCGCCCTCGTAGTCCCAGTGCGCGTGGCCGCCGTGGCCGCCCTTTTTCTCGGCCTTGTCGCCCGCGGCTTTGTCGGCCGCTGCGGCTGCGGCCGGCACGGGCAGCGGCGGCGGCGTGTTGCACTCGGCCAGCACCTTGACCTCTTTGCCGGCCACGGCCAGCGCGTTTTGCGTGGCGCAGATGATCTTCTGGTTGTTCTTCCAGTCCAGCTGCTCCAGCGTTTTCTGGAAGGCCTGCAGCGCGCCTTCGTCCTGCGGGCCCTTGGTCAGCAGGCGCACCACGCCCAGGCCCAGCTGGCGTTCGCTGGACAGGCTTTTTTGCTTGGCGTAGAGGGCTTCGAGGTCGCCCAGCACCTGGCCGCCGCTGAAGGCGCCTTGCACCGCGTCGAACTGCTGGGCCTTGGGCGCGAGCGCCTTGAGTTTTTCGTCCTGCTCGGCCTGGGCCTTTTCGGCGTCCTTGAGCTTTTCTTCGCTGGCCGCCACCTGCTCGGTCAGGGCCTGGAGTTGGCCATCGGCGCCCTGGAAGGCCTTGGACTGGCTCCAGCCGTAGTAGCCGGCGCCGCCAATGCCCAGAACGAGGAGGATTTCAAGCAGGATGCGTTTCATGAAGGTGGGGTCAACAGCGGGGCCTCAAGGGCCGATGTCCTGGAATCGGCAGATCGACCCGGACTTTGAGGCGGGATAATGGGGCATTTGCTAATTTTGACAATTTTTTTGAGGGGTTGAGCGTGTCGGCTGTTTTCCGAGGTGCGGTGCGGGCCCTGCTGTGCTGGGCCCTGGCGGCGCTGCCGGCCTGGGCGGCGGCGAGCAAGCTCGAGTCGGTCGGGCTGTATGGGCACGCCGCGGTGTACATCGACACGGCCGCGCCGATCGAGCGCGCCGGCAGCCAGCGCAAGCTCTGGACCGTGAGCGATTACAAGCAGCGCCAGACGCACGAAAACGGCCAGAGCTACCGCTCCAGCCGGGCCTGGATGGCGATCGACTGCCAGAGCCGGCAGGCGCGTGTGCTGCACCTGAGCTTCTTCGAGGGGCCGATGCAGAGCGGCCAGGCGATCGAGCGCGAGGGCATCCTGCACGAGTGGCTGCCGATCCCGGCCGACAGCCCGATCGCCCGCATCGCCTACAAGGTCTGCTGAGGCGCCAGCCCCTCTTCACACGCCGGTGGCGCGCAGGTTGAACTGGCGCACGCCCAGTTCGTCGAGCTGCTTTTGCTCGCGCGCGGCCAGCACGGCGCGCTGCTGGCGCAGGTCCTGCTCGACCAGGGCCTGCATTTTGAGTTTCTCGCGTTCGGCCTCGAGCCAGCGCTCGCGCGTGCTGCGCAGCGCCTGCTGGGTCTGCTCCAGGTCCTGGGCCACCTTGATCAGCAGCGCCGTGAGCTGTTGCATGAACTGGCGCTCGTTGACGGCGTCCTGCATGCCGCGCCATTCGCCGGCCGGGCGGTTCATGCGCTCGCGGTATTCGGTGTAGAGCTGGCGCAGCCGCTCCTCGCTCGACAGCAGGCTTTGCTGGCGCTCCTGCAGCGCGCGCAGTTCTTGCTGGATGCGTTCGCACTGGTCCTGCGCCTTGTCGGCGAGCACGGTCCAGCATTGGCGGGCTTGCATGGGTGAGCTCAGGTGTTCATGAGCGCACGCAGCTTTTGCCGCGTGGCCTCTTCGTCCTCGGCCAGGTGCATGTCCTGGCGCAAGAAGGCCTCCATCTCCTGGCGCAGCCGGATGGCCTCGTCCAGCGTGGGGTTGGAGCCGGCCTCGTAGGCGCCGACCTGGATCAGGTCCATGTTCTGCTGGTAAAGCGACCACAGGCGCCGAAAGCGGTTGGCCACTTGCAGGTCTTCGGCCGGCAGCAGGTTTTGCATGACGCGCGAGATCGAGCCATTGAGGTCGATCGCCGGGTAGTGCGCGGCGTCGGCCAGCTGGCGCGAGAGCATGACCTGGCCATCCAGCGAGGCACGTGCGATGTCGACGATGGGGTCGTTGCCGTCGTCGCCCTCGGCCAGCACGGTGTAGATGGCGGTGATGGCGCCATGGCCGTGGCGGCCCACGCCGGCGCGCTCGATCAGGTTGGGCAAGAGCGCGAACACCGAGGGCGGGTAGCCCTTGGAGGTGGGCGGCTCGCCAATGGCCAGACCGATCTCGCGCTGCGCATGCGCCACGCGCGTGAGGCTGTCGCACAGCATCAGCACATTCAGGCCCTGGTCCCGGAAATATTCGGCGATCAGGTGGGTCAGGTGGGCGGCCTTGAGGCGCAGCACCGGCGAGACGTTGGCCGGCGCCGCCACCACCACCGATTTGGCCAGGCCGGCTTCGCCCAGCGATTCGTGGATGAAGGCCTGCACCTCGCGGCCGCGCTCGCCGATCAGGCCGATCACGACCACATCGGCCTTGGTGAAGCGGGTCATCATGCCCAAGAGCACGCTTTTGCCGACGCCCGAGCCGGCCACCAGGCCGACGCGTTGGCCGCGCCCGAGCGTGAGCATGCCGTTGATGGCTTTGACGCCGACGTCGAGCACGCGGTCGATCGGGCCGCGCTCCATGGGGTTGATGGGCAGGCCGTGCAGCCCCAGCCGTGTGGTGCAGGCGGGGCGCGGTTTGCCGTCCAGCGGCTCGCCGCGGCCGTCGATCACGCGGCCCAGCAGTTCGGGCCCCAGGCAGGCGCTGCCCAGGTCGTCGGCGATGCGCACCGAAGCGCCGGGGCCGATGCCACTCGGCTCGGTCAGCGGCATCAGGTAAAGGGTGTGTTCATGAAAGCCGACCACCTCGGCCTCGACCTCGTGGCCGTCGGTGCTGGCGATCAGGCAGCTGGTGCCCACCGGCGCCATGATGCCGCGCGCCTCCAGGCGCAGGCCCACCAGGCGCACCAGCGTGCCGCAGCGTGCGGGGCCCGGCGCCTTCAGGCCGGGCAGGGCGGTGGCGACGGCGTCGGCGAAGTCAGGCATGCGCACCGTCCTCGGGCTCCGTGGGTGGGGGGCTGTCCTCGGGGGCCGAGGCGTCGAGTTCCAGCAGGTCGCTGGGCGGCAGCGCCGCGCCCAGCGGCTCGGCCGCCAGCGGTTCGGCGGCGGCCTGGGCCCAGGCGGGCAGGCGTTCGCCGCTGGCGGTGTCGGGGCCCGGTGCCGCGCCCATGCGCGGCTGCGCGTCTTCCACCGGCTGGGCCTGGCGGCGGCGCTCGGCCAGCTTGTCGGGCACAAAGGCGCTTTGCGCGGCCCAGCGCTGGGGCTCGCCCAGCAGCTGTTTGGCCAGGCCGTGCAGGCGGTGTTCGATGAAGTCGGAAACCACGGCCTCGTTCAGGCGCACGCGCACGCTGCCGGGCAGCAGCTGCTCGCTGGCCTGCCAGACCCAGCCCTGCGGGCGGTCGGCCTCGGCGTCGGGGTGTTGCTGCAGCAATTGCAGGTCGGCCGGGTTCAGCTCGACCACCAGCTGGCTCGCGCCCTGGCCGTCGACGGCGTCGACGCAGCGCTGCACCAGGCGGTCGATGGCCTCGGCGCCCAGCCGCAGCTCGCCCAGCACCAGCTCTTCGGCCAGGTGCAGGGCCAGGCGCTTGAGCGGCTCGTGCAGGGTGTCGGGCTGCTGGCGCAGGCTGTGCACGGCCTCGCCCAGCTGGGTGAGCAGCGCACGCAGCTGCTGCAGGCCCTCGTGGCGCGCGCCCTCGATCTGGGGCTGCAGCTGCGCCTGGGCCTGGGCCGCGCCTTCGCGCCGGCCCTGGGCCAGGCCTTCTTCAAAGGCTTGCTGCCGGATGCGTTCGGCCTGCGCGGCGTCCAACGGGGCCTCGCGCTCGGCCTCGGGCACGCCGCTGTCGGGCGCGGCGGCGGCCGGCGTGCCGGCCTCGGAGGTACCTGCCGCCGGGGCGGGCGGGCGCCAGCGCGCCGGGGCGCGCAGGCTGTTGTCGGGCATGGCCTCGATGCGCGCGCGGTGAAAGCCGCCGTCGATGCTGCTGCGCAGCTCGATCTGGCTGAAGCTGTCCTTGCTTTGCGCCAGCGCCAGGAAGTCCATCGGCTTCCAGGCCGAGGAGGCGGCGGTGCGCGCCGCGTGCACGGGACTGCGTGGGTTAGACAAAGTCTTCCCCTCCGCCGAGCACCAGCTCGCCCGCGTCCGAGAGCTTGCGCGCGATGCGCATGATCTGCTTTTGCGCGTCTTCCACGATGGCGATGCGCAGCGGGCCCATGGCCTCCATGTCGTCGCGGAACATGCCGCGCGCACGCTCGGACATGTTGTCGAAGAACTTGCCCTGCACCGTGTCGCTGGCGCCCTTGAGCGCGGTCATCAGGAGCTCGGGCTCGACGTTGCGCATGAGCACCTGGATGCCGCGGTTGTCCACCCCGGTCAGGTTCTCGAAGGTGAACATATTGTCCTGGATCTTGAGCGTGAGGTCGGCGTCGATCTGCTCGAGGCCGCTCATGATTTGCGACTCCAGCTCGGTCTTGGTGAAGTTCATGATCTTGGCCGCCGCCTTGATGCCGCCAAAGCTCGAGGACTTGGCGCTCGAGTTGTTGGCGAACTGCTTTTTCATGATGGCTTCGAGCTCTTCCATGGCGGCGGGCTGCACCGTCTCGAGGCTGGCCACGCGCTGGATGATTTCCGGGCGGGCCGAGGCCGGCAGGAAGTTCAGCACATCGGCCGCGACCTCGTGTTCGAGCACCGACAGGATGATGGCGATCACCTGCGAATGTTCGCCGCGGATCATGTCGGCGATCGAGCGCGCGTCCATCCAGCGCAGGATGTCCAGGCCCTTGCTGCTCTGGCCCGGCATGATGCGGCCCAGCACCGAGGCGGCCTTGTCTTCGCCGAGCGCGCGCTTGAACACCTTTTCGACGTAGTCGCTGGTGCCCAGGCCCAGGCTGGTTTGCTTTTTGATGGTGGCCACGAACTCGTCGAGCACGGCGTTGACGGCTTCTTGCGAGAGGTCGGCCACCTGCACCATGGCGCCGCCCAGGGCTTGCACCTCTTTGGGGTCCATGTACTTGATGAGTTCGGCCGCCTGCTGCTCGCCCAGCAGCAGCATGAGCACGGCGGCGCGCTGCACGCCGGTCATGTTGGCGAGTTCTTGCTGCAGCGCCGCTTGCGCGGCGGCTTCGGCTTCGGTGAGTGCGGTGTCTGCCATGGTGTGGCCTTTCGGAGCGTCAGACGCCCTTGATCATGTTCTTGAGCACGCTGGCCACGCGCGCCGTGTCGTCGGCCACGATCATGCGCACCAGCGCCACCTTGTCGTCGTAGGTGTTGGCGGTGTCCAGCATTTCCAGCGGGATGTTCGACTTCTTGGGCTTGAGCTTGGCCTTGATGTCTTCCAGCGTCTCGCCTTCGCCGAGCTGGATGTTGGCCAGGTCGGCCTCGGACAGCTCGCCGTCGGCGAGTGCGGCGGCCGGGCCGGCCAGCAGCGCGGGGTCGGCCACGGGCTCGTCTTTCTTGAGCGCGGCCATCACGGCCGGGCGCACCACGGTCATCAGGAAGGCCAGGAACAGCAGGCCCAGCAGCGCGCTCTTGAGGTTGCTGAGCACGGCGTCGTCCTTGTACCAGGGGATGCTCAGGTCGATCACCTGCTCGGGCTCGAACTTGGCTTGCACCACGGTCACGACGTCGCCCCTCTCCTGGCTGAAGCCGACCACACCGCGCACCAGCGCCTGCATCTGCTCGAGCTCTTCGGCCGTGTAGGGGTTGGGTTTGGGCTCGCCCACTTCGCCCTTGTCGTTCTTGGTGCCCGGGATCGGCGGGCGCTCGTTGATCACCACGGCCACGCTCAGGCGGTCGACGGTGCCCGTCGCTTCCTTGACATGGCGCACCGAGCGGTCGAGCTCGAAGTTGCGGGTGGCGCGCGAGTTGGTGGTGGCGGTGCCTTGCGTGTCGCCGCCGACCGGGGTGTTGGTGGTGGTTTGGGTGGTGGTGGTCGGCGTGGGCGGCGCGGTGTTCGACAGCGAACCCGGCACGCCGGCGGCCTCTTTTTGCGAGGTCTTGTCCTCGCTCAGCGATTCGGAGCGGGTTTTCGGGCCCTTGTCGCGGCGGTCGTAGTCTTCGCTGGTGAACTCGGTTTGCGTGAAGTCCAGCGACATGTTGACCTGCGAGCGCACATTGGCGTCGCCCACGATGGGCGAGAGGATTTGCGTGACGCGCTGGCGGTAGAGCTCTTCGAGCTTTTGCTTGTGCTGCGCCTGCGCGGCGGTCATGCCCAGCGCCGCCTCGGTGCTCGACTCGGTGAACAGCTTGCCCTGGTGGTCGACCACGGTCACGTTGTTCGAGCTCATGTTGGGCACGCTGGACGAGACCAAGTGGATCAAGGCCTGCACCTGGTCGTGCGTGACGCTGCGGCCCGCAAAGGGCGTGATCACCACCGAGGCCTTGGGCGGCGTCTTGTCGCGCACAAAGGCCGATTGCTTGGGCATGGCCAGGTGCACGCGGGCGTGCTGCACGCTCTGGATCTGCAAGATGGTGCGCGCGAGTTCCTGCTCCATCGCGGCCACGTAGCGCACCTGCTCCATGAACTGGCTGGTGGTCATGGCCGACTGGTCCTTCAGGCCGTCCAGGCCGGCGGGGCCGGATTTGGGCAGGCCCTTGGAAGCGAGGAAGAGGCGGGCCTCGTGGTAGCGGCTGGCGGGCACGGTGATCTGGCCCGAGGCCGGGTCGAGCACGGGCTTGAACTCGGCCTGGCGCAGCGCTTCGAGCGCGGACTGCTGGTCGGCTTCGCTCAGCACGGTGCCCAGCAGCGGGCGGTAGGTGGGCGCGTTGATCCAGCTGTAGGCCAGGCCGAACAGCAGCAAGGCGATGGCCAGCAGCATGTAAGGCAGCACCTTGCGCACCTGCGGCTGCGCGGCCCAGCTTTTCACGGGCGCCAGCACGCCACCGGCGCCAGCGGTAAGCGCGCCGCCCGCGGGATCGGTGGCGGCGAGGGCGCCGCCGGTGGTGGCCGGGGCCGGGTTGGCCGGGCCGTTGCCCATGCCCGGTGCCATCAGGCCGGGCTGCATTGCGGTGGTGGTGGCTGCCATGTCAGTCGTCTTTCAAATCGGATTACACCGGCATGTTCAGGATGTCTTCGTAGGCCTTCATGACCTTGTTGCGCACCTGCAGGGTGGCTTCGAAGGACAGCGAAGACTTTTGCATCGCGAGCACGACGTCGGTCAGCGGCACGTCTTCACCGCGCTCGTAGCGGCCGATCATCTGCTGGCTGTGCTGCTGTGCGGCATTGACCTGGTTCAGCACGTTCTGGATGCTCTGGCCGAAGTCGACGCGCTGCGCGTCGCCCACGGCCCCATTGGCGCCGGTGCCGTTGGCGGCCTGCGCCTGGTGCGTGCGCAGCGTCTCCAGCATGGACTGGATGTTGGCCTGGGAATTGATTTTGCTGATCATCGCGCGCTCCTCAGGTGCCGGTCATGGCCAGCGGCTGGGCCTTGAGCTTGGCCAGTTTGTAGCGCAGCGTGCGTGGGCTGATGCCCAGCTTGCGCGCGGCCTCGATGCGGCTGTTGGTGGCCTCGATGGCGGCCAGGATGAGTTGGTGCTCGTTGTGGCGCACGGCGTCGTGCAGGCGCTCGGCCAGCGGCTCGGGCGTGGTGACGTTGGGCGCCGGGCTGTGCAGCGCGGCGGACCAGTCGGCCTGCGCGGGAGGCAGGGGGGCCGCGGCGAGGGGAGCGGCGGGCACCGCGTTCGGGGCAGCGGCCGGCGCTTGGGCCATGGCCAGCGGGGCGTCGAACATCAGGTGCTCGGGGCGGATTTGCTGGTCGGCGCACAGCACCACGGCGCGCTGCATCACGTTTTCCAGCTCGCGCACATTGCCGGGCCAGGCGTAGCCCAGCAGCAGGGCCTGCGCCTGCGGGTGCAGGCTGTAGGCGCCCTGGCCGGCGGGCGCCAGGCGCTGCAGCAGGCAGGCGGCCAAGGGCAGGATGTCGCCCGCGCGCTCGCGCAGCGGCGCGATGCGCAGCTTGAAGGTGCTGATGCGGAAATACAGGTCTTCGCGGAACTCGCGCAGTGCGATCGCTTCGCGCAGGTCTTTGTTGGTGGCGGCGATCACGCGCACATCGAGCTCGATGCGGCGCTCGCTGCCCAGGCGCGTGAGCTGGCGCTCTTGCAGCACGCGCAGCAGCTTGGCCTGCAGGTGCAGCGGCATCTCGCCGATCTCGTCCAGAAAAATGGTGCCGCCCTGGGCCTGCTCAAAGAGGCCGCGGTGCGTGCCCTGGGCGCCGGTGAAAGCGCCTTTCTCGTGGCCGAACAGCATGTCGTCGATCAGCTGCTCGGGCAGGGTGGCGCAGTTCAGGGCCACAAAGGGGCCGCGTGCGCGCGGCGAGGACTCGTGCAGCACGCGCGCCAGCACCTCCTTGCCGGCGCCCGTGGGGCCTTCGATCAGGGCCGTCACGCCGGCCTGGCCGACGCGCTGGGCCAGGGCCAGCAGGTGACGGCTTTGCGGGTCGACGTAGACGGCGCTGCGCTTGGGGGTGGCGGGGGTGGGGGCAGGGGCGCTCGCGGCCGTGTCGGTGGGTGCGTGCTCAGGCTGAGGCTGAAACACTTCACGCCAGGCCGCCACCGACCACTCGTCCTGCGGCAGCACATGGTGCACGCCGGCCTTCATGGCGGCGACCGTGAGCGCCATGGCGTCGCGCGGCAGGCGTGCGACCACGGGCAGGGGCGTGGGCAGCTGGCCCAGCCACTGGCCCAGCGATTGCACCTCCGACAGGTGGTCCAGGCGCACCGCCAGCCATTGGCCCGGCAGCACCGTTTGCAGCGTCGACCAGTCGGTCACAGGCTGCACATGCAAGCCGGCCTGGGCCAGGGCGCTGCTGTGGGTGGACGTCAGCCCTTCCTGGCGGTCAAGCCAGAAACCTTGGTGGGGATGGGGTGCTGCACGCATGTTGTTCCTGCTTCTTGTGAATGGAAGTGCAACATGGAAAGCAACAGCTGTGCCAATTTAAAAAGAATACCTGGATATGCTTTTTAAAAACCAAAGAAACATTGTTTTGAAATGTCGACGGATGGTCGACACCTGGCCGCGCGCTCAGGCCTGCCAGCTCTGTGTCGAGCTCAGGCGCAGGGGCTGCTTGGAGACCGGCTGGGGCGGCGCGGCTTGGCCTGGCGCGGGCGCCCGCTGCACAAAGCCACGACAGGGCTGGCCGTCGGTGCGCAGCACCTCGATGGCGGGCAAGACCTGGCTTTTGAAGCCCATGCGCCGACAGGCGTAGGGCATGCGCGGGTGCCAGCTGATCGCAAAAAACTGGCACTGCCAGCAATTGGGGCCGCGCGTACCGGTGGGATCTGTCGCGCTCATCGGTGTGGGCCTTACTGCAGCAGTTTGAGCACCGTCTGCAGCGATTGGTTGGCCTGGGCCAGCACCGCGGTGGCGGCCTGCTGCATGATCTGTGTCTTGGCCAGGGCGGTCGAGGCCTTGGCGTAGTCCGCGTCTTCGATCTGGCTGCGCGAGGCCTCGGTGTTGGTCGAGACGTTCGACAGGTTGTCGATGACGTAGTCGAGGCGGTTCATCACCGCACCCATGGTGGCGCGGTTGGCGTTCACGCGGTCTAGTACGGTGTCGAGCTTGTCAAGCATGGCCGTGGCCGTGTCGACGGTGTCGATGCGGATGGTGCGCTTGCTGGGGTCGGTGACGTCCACATCCCCGGTGACTTCGCTGGTGATGGGGCCCTTGCTGCCGTAGTCGGCCAGGTCGATGCTGATCACCTGCGAGGCGGCCGCGCCCACATGGAAGGTCAGGCGTCCAGTGCGCGGCGGGGTCAGCTTGCTGGTGGCGTTGTCGACTTCACCGCCGAAAGTGCCCTCCTGGAAGCCCAGGCTGGTGAAGTCGCCTTCGCTGGTGAAGCCGTTGTTGCCCGGGGTCAGGGTGATGGGTTGGTCCGACTGCAGGCGCACCGTGCCGTAAACCGTGCTGGCCCCTGTGCTGGCGGAGGTGCCGTCTTCGATGCCGGTGGCGGCGCTGCCCGTCAGGCCCAATTCGCTGCCATCGCCAATGGCGGTGCTGTCGTACCAGATGGAGAGGTTGCGGCCGTCGCTGGTTTCCAGGTGCAGGCGGCCATCGGCCGTGGCGCTGGCCACGACGCCATGCATGCCTTGCTGGCGATTGACGGCGGTGATGATGTTGTTGAGGCGATCGGTGGCCGTCTCGTCGGCCGTGAGGGTGATCTGCACGTCCACGCCGTTGATGAACAGGTGGGCCGGCGAGGCGCTGTTGCTGGTGCTGGGTCCCGCCGTGGCTTCGGTCACCGCGGGGCTGGCGATGGCGATCACGCCCGTGTCGGCACTGCGTTCGTTGATGGCGGCGGCGATCGCAATGGCGCTGCCGGCGCGCGAGCTGGTCGCCGCGGTGGTGGAGCTGCGGGTGTCGTCGCTGGCCACGGCGCCGCGGATGGCGAACCCGTTGATCACCAGGTCACCATCGCCCAGGGTTTCGATGGCGGGAGAGCCAGAGTCCGGCGCCTCGACCACCGGCCGCGGGGCCGAGGTGAAGGAAGAGGTGTTGGCGGTGTAGTTGCCTGGCGGCAGACCGGCGTTTTGCCAGGTGCCCGTGCTCGTGACCACGATGGGGCCTTGCACACTGCTTTCCAGGGAATACGAGCCGGTTTGCAGGCCTTGTTTGAGGCCGGTGCGCGCCGAGAAATCGGCCGCCGTGTCGGCGGTGTTGAAAGACACCTCGATGTTCCGGCCGTCGGCTGCCACCAGGCTGATGCCACGCGCATCGGTGTCGCTGTTGATGGCCATCACGCCTGTCTGCGCGCTGATCGCATTGATGGCAGCGACCACCGTGTTGCGGCTTTCGCGCAGGTTGTTTTCGCTGGTGCTGAACAGCTCCGTGGTGTAGCCGTTGACCGTCACCGTGCCCTTGACGACGGCAGAGCCGCTCATGGCCGCGCCCGACATGGTGGTCGGGTTGATGGTGGCGATCACGCCGGTGTCGGGCGTCATCTGGTTGATGGCCGCCACCTTGGCGATGGTGCTGGCCGATGCAGAGCCGGTGGAGAGCTTGTCGACGGTCCCCGTGGTCATGGGGATCGTGACGCCGTTGATGATGGTGTCGTTGGCCATCACCGTCGGCTGGGTGGCCGGCGAGAGTGCCAGATTCACCGTGAGGCTCTGTCCGGTGAAGGCCTCGGCGTCGTCACCGGTGGAGGTGATCACAAAATCGCCGTCGCCGTCGGTCAAGATCGTGTCGGTGAAGGTGATGGTTTTGTTGGTGCTGTCCGACGTGCCGGTCAGGGTGTGCGTGGTGCCGTCGGGCAAAGTCAAAGTGGCTGTTGCCTCGTCGTCGCTGTTGACCGTGATGTTCAAGGTGCCGGCTTTGGCCAGGGAGTCGCTGAAACTCAGGTCGCCGGCATTGTCTTGGGTGCTGGCTGTCGCGGCGTAGCCGATGTCCGAGGAAAACTGGGCCACCGACGTGACCTTGTAGACCGGCCGCTCGCCCACCGGGGCGCCTGCGGTGCCATTGAGGATGGAGAAGCCGTTCCACTGGGTCTGCTCGGAGATCGACTGGATCTGCTGCTTGAGCTGCTGGAATTCCAGGTCCAGGTAACCGCGCTGGTCGTCGGCATTGGTGGCGTTGGCCGACTGCACCGCCAGCTCCCGCATGCGCTGCAGCATGTCGGTGATGCTGGCGGTGGCGCCTTCGGCCGTCTGGATCAGGGAGATGGCGTCACCCGCGTTCTTCACCGCCATGTTCAGACTGCGGATCTGCTGCGTCATGCGCTGCGAAATCGCCAGGCCGGCGGCATCGTCGCGTGCCGAATTGATGCGCTTGCCGGTGGCCAGCTGCTGCATGGCTTCGGACTGGTTGCGTTCGGTGCGCAGCAACGCGTTCTGGGTGTAGAGCGCTTTGATGTTGGTGTTGATGACGGACATGGGGTGTTCCTCTCCAGGAGTCAACGGGCCTTGCGGGTCAGGGTTTGCCGCGCAGCGGCAAGGTCTTGCCTTGGCCGGTTGGGGGTGTTCAGTTGCTCATGCCCGGGGCGGGCATGATGGCCGGGCCATCCAGGAAATCGTCTTGCTCGTGCAGCAGTTCGGCGTCGCCCGGCCATTGCGCCAGACCCTGGGTCAGGATGCGCTGCGCACGGGCCAGATCCAGGTTGCAGCGCAGCGCGCGCACCAGCATCTTGTAGGTCATGGCGGGGGCCAGCGGGCCTTGCACGGTCAGCAGCTGCTCGAGCAGCTGCACGGCTTCCACCCAGTTCTGCTGGGTCAAGGCCATCAGGCCGGCCATCGCCAGCAGGTCTTCACTGTCGGGGTGCAGGGCCAGGCCGGCGTCGGCCAGGGCTTGCGCCAGGTCCATTTCCTGACAGCTCAGCAGGTGCTGGATGCCGATGCGGATGTCGGCTGGCGAATATTGGGCAGGATCCTGAGGCAAGCGGCCAATGTATGCCGGCAGGGCTTTTTCCATCAGGTGGGCGATCGACTTTTGCATACCTTGGTTCCTTTTTCAGAGTCTGTGGGCCGGTGCTGTCGGCATGCCGGCGGAATCTGAAGAGGAAGTAGCAATTAGGATGCCAGCGCGAGTGGCCTCAGGCGATTTGGAGCAAGGCCTTGACTTGGTCGAGGTGGCACAGTGCTGCAGCGTCATGAACCTCGTTGATGTTGTCACGGTGCCAAATGTCATCGGATCTGACCGCGTTGGCACCCGCATCGGCCATGCCGCTGTGCTGTTTGAAGGTCTTGAAGTATTCGAGGCTCTGGCAAACGTAGTGGTTGATCCGCAGCAGATCGTAGGTGGGCTCGGTTTCGGGCATGTAGCCTCCCTGCAAAGGGCGCAGATGCTCGTCCACCGTGCCGTAGCGCGTGTTGAAGGTGTGGGCATTCATGCCCACCGACACCGCATCGCCCTGGTGCCCACGCACGATGCACTTGAAGTGCCGATTGTTCAAATGAGACAGCTCGGGTCGAGTTTGATAATTTTCAATGATCAGGCCCTCAGGCTCTCGAACATGTCCGTTGCTCCCATAGCAAACCCACCAGACACCCAATGAGGAAACCTTTTGGTACTGGTAGCGGCGCATCACAGACTGAAGACCGCCCCCATCGGGGGCAAACAGGAATTCATCGCCATCGATGAAGGCCATCCAGTCCACCTCGTGGTTGAACGTCTGGTAGGCGTGCTGGTAGGCCGCCAGCTGTGGGCGGGCCACATCAGCGCCCAGCACAAAGCACTGGATATCGAAGCGCTGCTGCAGACGTCGAACCACAGCCTCCGAATCGTCTGAGCAGCGGTGCAGAAAGATGTAGAACTTTCTGAAGCCAGCGGCATGATGAAAAGCCACCCATTCGGGCAACCAGCGCGCCCGGTCGCGCTGGATGGTGCAGATGCCTAAGCGAAGGTCTCCCAAATCGGCCCCTGTCGTCGGTTGATCAGGTGTCTAGTGTCCATGAAAACCGCGCTGGGCCGCGCCATGTTCATGAAGTGGATCAGCACCTTCAGAACGGCAGGGCCGTCAACTGGTCGCTGGTGAGCTGGCCGATCTGGTCGGAGCTCAGCACCGCCGTCTGGCTGCTGGTCAGTGCGGCCAGCTGTTCGGTGGTGAACTGACCGATCTGGTCGGTGCTGATGTTGCTGATCAGTGCGGTGGTCAGCGCCCGGATCTGGGCGGTGGTCAAGGCCTGCAGGTCGTCGGTTGCCATGTAGTTGACCTGGTCGGAGGTCAGGGAGGCCACTTGCAGTGTGCTCAGCGCCTGCACCTGCTCGGTGGTCAATGCCACGATCTGGTCGGTGCTCAGCAGGGTCAACTGCTGGGTGCTGAGGTTACGCACTTGCGCCGTCGTCAACTCCGCCACATCCTCGACCTCGAGTGCGGCCAGCTGGGTCGAGCTCAAGGCGTTGAGGGCGGCGCTGCTCAGCGCTGTGATCTGCTCGGTGGTCAGTGCTTGCACCGCCTCGGTCGACAACGAGGCGACCTGTGATGAGCTCAGGGCCGCCACATCGTCAGTGGCCATGGCTGCGAGCTGAGTCGCGCTCAACTTGCTGATTTGTGTGGTCGTCAGAGCCTTGACCAGGGCCGTTGTCAGGGCATCGAGCTGCGCAGTACTCAGGTTATTGAGCTGGTCGGACGTCAGGGCTGCGACCTGCGATGTGGTAAGCGCCTGGACCTGGTCGGTCGACATGGCGGCCAGTTGTTCGGTGCTCAGGAGGACCAGCTGGGCGGTGCTGAGCTTGCTCACCTGTGCGGTACTCAGTTTTGCAACGTCATCGACCTCCAGGGCGGCGAGTTGGGCGCTGCTGAGGGTGTTCAGCGCAGCCGTGCTCAGAGCCTGGATTTGGTGAGTGCTCAATGCAGCAATGGCGTCCGTGCTGAGAACCTTGGTCTGGCTGGAGGACAGGGCCGCTACATCACGCGTTTCCATCAGCGAAACCTGCGTGCTGCTCAAGGCACTGATCTGGTCGGTGCTCAGGGCTTTGAACTGTGCCGTGGTCAGCGCCTGGATCTCATCGCTGGTCAGGTTGTTGAGCTGGTCGGAGGTCAGGGCGAGCACTTGTGCTGTGCTCAGAGACTGGATCTGTCCCGTGGTCAGCAGGGCCAGTTGATCGGTCGCCAGCTTGGACACTTGGGCCGTGGACAATGCACGGATCTGATCTGAGGTCAGCGCCTGCAGGTTGAGGCTCGACAAGCCATTGAGCTGTTCTGTGGTCAACGCGCCGATCTGGCGGGTGCTCAGCGCAGTGAGCTGGTCAGTAGACAGCACGCCCAATTGGTCCGTGCTCAGTTTATTGACCTGAGCCGTGGTCAGCGCGCGCAGCTGCGTGGAGCTGAGGGTTTGCAGGTCAGCGCTTTCCAGGCTGTTGAGTTGTTCACTGGTTAAGACGGACAGTTGTGCCGTGCTCAGCGTGGCCATTTGAGCGGTGCTCAAGCCCGCAATCTGCTCAGTACTCAGCAGCTTGAGTTGGGCCGTCGAGAGCTTGCCCACCTGAGCGGTCGTCAAGGCCGCCACGTCGGCGGTTTCCATGGCCGCCAGTTGGGTGCTGGTCAAGGTGTTCAAGGCACTGGAGCTCAGCGCGGCGGCTTGAGCGGTGGTCAGCTGGACAATCGCATCGGTCGACAGAGCCATGGCTTGGGCCGAGCTCAAGACAGCCATGTCACGCGTCTCAACCAGCGAGATTTGATCGCTGCTGAGCTTGCTGATTTGTGTCGTGCTCAGGGCACGCACCTGGGCGGTGGTCAGCGCCTGCAGGTCGTCACTGGCCAGGTTGTTGAGCTGTTCCGAGGTCAGCGCGCTGACTTGGGCCGTGCCCAGCGCCTGGACTTGGTCGGTGCTCAGGCTGATGATTTGATCGCTGGTGAGCAGGGCCAGCTGGCGGGTGGCAAGCTTGGCGATCTGTGCCGTGCTCAAGGCCGCAACATCGGTCGTCTCCAGTGCGGCGAGCTGAGCGCTGCTCAGCGCATTGAGAGCGGCGCTGGTCAGCGCCCTGGCCTGGGCCGTGGTCAACTCGGTGATGGCATCGGTTGACAGAGCCGCAGCTTGGGAGGAGGTCAGTGCGGCGATTTGTCGGGTGTCGAGCAAGGCTGTCTGATCGCTGCTGAGTTTTCCGATCTGAGCAGTGGTCAAGGCGCGGACCTGGGCTGTGGTCAGGGCCTTGAGGTCATCGCTTTCAAGGGCATTGAGCTGTTTGGAGGTCATGGCCGCCAGTTGCGCCGTGCTCAGCGCCTGCGCTTGGGCGGTGCTCAGTGCTGTGATCTGATCGGTGCTCAGTAGCACCAGCTGGTCGGTGCTGAGCTTGCTGATCTGCAGGGTCGATAAAGCGCCCACCACATCCGAAGTCAAGGCTGCCAACTGATCGCTGGTCAGGGCGTTGAGCGCTGCGGTAGACAGAGCGGCTGCCTGGGCGGTGTTCAGTTGGGCAATGGCCGAAGTGCTTAGCACCTGGGCCTGGCTGGCGGTCAAAGCCCCAATGTCACGGCTCTCCATCAGCGCCAGCTGCGTGCTGCTCAGGGCGCTGAGTTGGTTCGTGGTGAGTTTGCGGACTTGATCGGTGGTCAGTGCCTGCAGCACATCGCTCGTGAGGTTGTTGAGCTGGTCCGAGGTCAATGCCGCTACCAAGGAGGTTGTCAGGGCCTGAGCCTGGGCTGTGGTCAGTGCCTGGATCTGCTCGGTGCTCAGCAAAGCCAGCTGGCTGGAACTGAGTTTGCTCACTTGCAGCGTGCTTAGCGCAGCCAGATCTTCAGTCTCAAGGGCGGCCACTTGGGCGCTCGTCAGCGCATTAAGTACGGCGCTGGCCAGCGCTTTGATCTGCTGAGAGGTGAAGCCTGCGATCGCCTCGGCACTGAGCACTGCCGCCTGTGCGGTACTCATAACGGCCACGTCACGGGTTTCGAGTAAAGCCACCTGAGCACTGCTCAGGGTGCCCATCTGCGCCGTGGTCAGGGCTTTGACCTGTGCCGTGGTCAAGGCCTGCAAATTGTCACTGCCCATGCTGTTGAGCTGGTCGGAGGTCAGTGCCTGGATTTGAGCGCTTTGAATCTGCTGGATCTGTGCTGTGGTCAAGAAACCCAGTTGGGTGGTGCTCAGCTTGGGCAGTTGGGCGGTAGTCAGCGCGCGGATTTGGGCGCTGGTCAGGGTTTGCAGATCGCGGCTCTCCAGGTTGTTGAGCTGCTCGGACGTCAGGGCCGCCAGTTGGGCAGTGGTCAGTGCCCGCACCTGGGCAGTGGTAAGTGCCGTGATCTGGTCAGTTGACAGCAGGGCCAGCTGCTGGGTGCTGAGCTTGCTGATTTGCAAAGTGCTCAATACAGCAATGTCATCGGTGGCCAGGCTCAGTACCTGGTCGCTGGTCAGGGCGTTGAGTGCTGCCGTGGTCAGGGCGAGAGCTTGCGCCGTGGTCAGCGCAGCAATGGCGTCGGTGGACAGGGCCGCTGCTTGCACCGAGGTCAGTGCGGCCACATCCCGGGTTTCGAGCAAGGCGGTCTGCGCTGTGCTCAGTGCGCTCAGCTGTGCCGTGGTCAGGGCGCGAACCTGGGCGGTGGTCAGGGCCTGCAGGTCATCGCTGCCCAGGTTGTTGATTTGGTCGGAGCCAAAGCTGCTGATCTGGCTGGTCCCCAGGAACTGGAATTGGGCGGTGGTCAGCAAATTCAGCTGATCGGTGGTCAGATTGCCCAGTTGGCCCGAGGTGAGGCTCTTGAGCTGGTTGGAGCTGAGCACCTGCAGGTCGCGGCTTTCCAGGTTGTTGAGCTGGGCAGAGGTCAGCGCGATGATCTGCCGGGTGCCAAACGCGATGATCTGTCCCGTGGACAGGGCCTGGATTTGGTCGGTGGACAGCAGCGAGGTTTGTAGCGTCGACAGGTTCGCAATCTGGGCGGTTGTGAGGGCTTGTATGGTTTCGGTGCCCAGCGAAGTGAGTAGCTCGCTGCTGAGGGCATTGAGTGCGGCGCTCGACAGCGCGCGCGCCTGTGCCGTGCTGAGAGCGAGCAAGGTGCTGGTGGTCATGGCGCCGGCCTGCGCGGAGGTCAGCGCCGCCACATCACGGGTTTCGAGTGTACCGAGCTGATCACTGCTCAAGCTGTTGAGCTGGTCGGAACTGAGCACGCGTATCTGCGCCGTGGTCAGTGCTTGCAGGCTCCCCGTCGAAAAGTTGGAGAACTGATCGGTGCTCAGTCCCGACAGCTGTAGCGTGGTCAGTGCTTGCACCTGGCGGGAGCTGAGTGTGGCGATCACGTCGGTTTGAAAGCTGTTGAGCTGATCAGTGGACAGCTTGGCGATATCGCCAGTGTCCAGATATGCCAGGTGATCCGAGGTGAAAGCATTGATTTGCGCGGTTGTCAGACCGCCGACCTGTGCAGCCGAGATCAGCGACAGTTTGTTGTAGACCAAGATGCCGTCGGAGAAATTGGAAGCGTCAAAGGCGCTGATCTGGCTGCTGCTGAGCACCAGCAGGTCACGGCTTTCAATGGCCGCGATCTGGACGCTGGTCATTTGAGCGATCTGCGCAGTGGACAGCAATTGGACATCGGCCGTTGAGAGATCCCGTATCTGTGCGGTGGACAGATACGAAATCTGGTTGGCTGAAATAGAGCTGATCAATGACATAAGGTGTCCTTTGAGCCGATGACTGCGACATCACCATGGAAAAATGCTGCCCCAGCCTGTCGGCTTTGGCGTCATTTGGTTATCGGTGCGTGGTCTGAAAAGTTGAGCGGTAATGAGCAAATTTTTTGCCAACGCAAAACCTGTACAGAAATTGAATCCATTGGAATTCAATAATGGGCTTGTGGTCGGGCCAGGAGCCGGCGCCGCTGGCAAGCGCTTGCCGCTCCAGCGCCCATCCATGCGGGCATGAAACGTGCTTTTGCTGTGGAGTCTCCGCCCATGGGCGCCCGCCTGCGTGCGTCCCTTTCCACCATGAACACAGCACTGATCCCGCCAGACAAAGCCCCCGGCCTCGTGTCTGCCACGCCAAACGCCGAACTGGAACGCGACATCCGAGAAGGTCGCTTCTCGCAGCTCGAACTGATGCGCCACGTCCAGAGTCTGGAAGGCATGGGCGAGATCCGGGCGGCGGCCAACCTCAGCGCCCTCTGGATCAACCTGGCGCCCGCTGCCGACAAGCATTTCAGCCTGTTCAACCTTGGTGGCTTGCTGCAAGCGCAAGGGCGCATGCAGGAAGCCGAGCAGGCCTACGAGTCCTGCCTGGCGCTCAAGCCCGACTTTGTGCAGGCCGCCATCAACCTGGGCTTGCTGCGCGAGAAAATGGGCCGTACCAACGAGGCCCTGAGCGCCTGGCTGCTGGTGGTAGCGCGGCGCTTTTTGGAGCAGCCGCCTGCCGCCGAATTTCTGACGATGGCGCTCAACCACATCGGCCGCGTGCAGGAGCAGCTCAAGAACTACGCCCAGGCCGAGCAGGCGCTCGAGCAGAGCCTGCTGATCGACCCCAAGCAGCCGGGCGTCATCCAGCACTGGGTGCACATCCGCCAGAAGGCCTGCCAGTGGCCTGTCTATAAAGCTTTGCCGGGCGTGAGCTTGGCCGAAATGCGGCGCTACACCTCACCGCTGGCCATGCTGGCGCTGACCGAAGAGCCGGCCGAGCAGCTGGCCATCTCGCAAGCCTTTGTCGCGCGCACTTACGGCTACCAAGAAGAGCGCATGTGCCAAGGGGCCCGCTGGCAGCATGAGCGTCTTCGCATTGGTTATGTGTCGGCCGATTTTCGCGAGCACGCGGTGGGCTTTTTGCTGCCGCCTTTCCTGCGCGGGCATGCGCAGGACCGCTACGAGCTCTACGCTTACGACCACACACGCGAGGAGAACACCACTCTTCGGCAGCAATTCAGGAGCCAGTTCTCGCATTTTCGCTCGATTGCGGGTTTGTCGGATCGTCAGGCCGCTGAGCTGATCCTGGCCGACGAGATCGATGTGCTGATCGACCTGCATGGCCTGAGCGCCGGCGCGCGTCCGGGCATTTTCGCCCTGCACCCCGCGCCTCGGCAGGGCACATACCTGGGCTTCATCGGCCCCACGGGCATGCCCTGGTTCGACTTCGTGATCGCCGACCGCCAGGTGCTGCCGCCCGAGCTGGCGGTGCACTTCGGCGAGAAGCCCGCTTATGTCGAAGGCTCCTTTTTGCCCATGGTGTCCTACGCCGAGGGCGCACGCCCGGTCGTGCGCCACGAAGTGCATCTGCCCGAGCAGGCCTTCGTCATGGCGAGCTTCGGCAACAGCTACAAGATCACGCCCGAGGTTTTCGCGGGCTGGCTGCGTCTGCTCGAGCGTATCCCGGGCTCGGTGCTGTGGCTCATTGACGACAACGAGGTCGGCACGCGCAATCTGCGGCAAGCGGCGCAACAGGCGGGCGTGGCGCCGCAGCGGCTCGTGTTCATGCCGCGCGTGGCCCATGCCGAGTTCTGCGCGCGCCTCCAACTGGCCGATGTCTACCTGGACACCTATCCCTACAACTGCGGCTCCACGAGCAACGACGTGATCGCTGCGGGCTTGCCGATGGTCAGCCGTTACGGCCGGACCATGGTCTCGCGCATGGGCCTGAGCCTCTTGCAGGCGGCGCAGGCGCCCGAGCTGGCCGTGGCCAGCCAGCAGGACTACGAAGACAAGGTGCTGGAGGTTTACCTCAAGAAAAAAGCCCGGACCTTCGCGCTCGCGTACCGAACCGCGCGGGATTTCAACCCGCAGTCCGCGCTCGAGCAGGTCATGGACCATGCCGTGCTGCCCGAATTATTGGCCGCCGCGGCGCCCGAAGCCTCAGCCGCGCCCCGCGTGAGCCTGCACCACATCGCCTATTCGCCCGAGACACTGGCGCAGGTGCCCGCGCAGTTCATGGTGCTGGACAACCGCGCGAATGCGCGGCCCGACTGGCGCGAATACTGGCCCATGCGCCAGCATTTGCTGCAGCATACGCTCGAAGACGACGTCTTCTACGGCTTCTTCTCGCCCCGTTTCAGCCACAAGACAGGTCTGGACCATGAAAAGATCCGGGATTTCGTGCACCGTCACGGCCAGCAGCACGATGTGCTGATCTTCAGTCCCTTTTGGGACCTCTGCAGCTTTTTCCCCAACCCCTTCGAGCAGGGCGAGTTCTTCCACCCGGGTCTGCTCGAATGCATGCAGGCCTTCGCCGACCATGCCAGCCTTGGTCTCGACTTGGCCGGCCAGGTGATGCACTCCGACAACACGGTGTTTTGCAATTACTTCATTGCCAAAAAGCGGTTTTGGCTGCGCTGGCTCGAGCTGGGCGAGCAACTCTTTGGCGTGGCCGAATCGGGGCAGGGGCCGCTGGCCAAGTTGCTGCTGACCGAAACCCGCTACAGCGAGCAGTTCTTGCCGCAGAAGATCTTCGTGCAGGAGCGCCTGGTCAATTTGGTGCTGGCCTCGGGCGAGTTTCGCTCCAAGGCGATTGACATGTATACCTTGCCCGGCTCGGTAACGCCGCTCAACCATTTCATGCCCCAGGCGATCGAGGCCAATGCACTCAAATTTGCCTGTGCCCAAATGGGACAGCCCACTTATCTGGCGGCCTACCAGAAACTGCGCGCGCAGGTCTGGCACGACAGCGGCATGGATGTGCTGGCGCAGCTGCGCGAGCAACTCAAGGCCCCCTGAGGGTCTGGCTAGTCATTCAGGAAGTTTGCAGAAAATGAACAACTGGCAAGCGGTTTGGTCGGGCAAAACAGTCGATTCAACGGGTGAGGGATTGCCGGCGGCCCTGATCCGTGCGAACGGCTTCGACACGGGCGGCGGCGATTACACCGAGGCGCAATGGTGCTGCATGGTCGATGATCTCGTGCGACGCCTGCGCATCGAGCGCCACAGCCGCGTGCTCGAGGTGGGCTGCGGTGCGGGTGCATTGCTGCAGGCCATCCAGGCCGCGAGCGGCGCCCAGATCCAAGGCTACGACTACAGTGCCTCTTTGATCGACGGCGCCAGGCGTTGGCTTCAGGGACGATTTGAAATCAGTGAGGCGGTAATCAACCCCTTTGCCGGCGAGCGTTTCGACGTCGTGCTCTCGCATTCGGTGTTTCAGTATTTCCCCGATCCTGGCTATGCCCAGCGCGTGCTGGCCATCATGGCCGAGGCCCTGGAGCCCGGCGGGCGCATCGGCGTGCTCGATGTGAACGATGCGCGTGCGCAAAACAGTTACCACAGCGCACGGAGGTCCGTGTCCAAGGACCCTGATGCTTACGAGGCACGCTACAAGCACCACCCGCACGCCTTCTACGAGCCCGCTGAAATGGCGCAGTGGCTCGGCGACCTGGGCGTGGGACAGCTGGTGTGTTTCCCCCACGCCGTGCCCGCCTATATGAACTCGCGCTACCGCTTCAACCTCATGGGCGTGAAGACCGCCTGAGGGGCTGGTGGGGCGCGCGCTTAGCGCGGTCAGCGGGACTGCTGCTGTTCGAGGGCGCGGCAAGCGCGATGCCGCAGCTCGGTGCTGCTGATGCCGGCGGTGCGTGCAAAGACGAGCAGGCGGTCCTTATCGACCGCATTGGCGTTGTCGTCGCCGTGCACCAGCAGGTCGATGCGGTGCAAATCGAGAAAAGCCTGGTCGAGCTTCCAGGGGCTGGAGACGACTTCGTCGACATGGCGGATGGCTTCAAGGATTTCCTTGCGCGCCTCGTAGCCGAGCTCGGGCTCGTAGCCCTTCACCCGGAGGATGTCCTCGTCTGTCGTCAGGGCCACGATCACCCGGCCATGCGCGCGGGCCTTGGCCAGCAGCCGGATGTGGCCGTGGTGCAGCAGGGTGGCCGACATGTCGACCATGATTCTTTTCATGGCTGGACCTCCAGACAGTCGATCAGATCGCCGCGCGCCTGGCTGCCCAGGTGCGCCTCACCCAGATGGCAGACGATGCTGCCGGCGATAGGGTGGCGCGAGGCATAGAGCAGGGCGCCGGGATGGGGGCTGTGGATTTTGCAGCTGACCTGGGTGCACAACAGCGGCTGCAACTCGGGCGGCTGCACCAGGTAAGCCCCAAAGCGGCGTTGGAACTCGGCTTTGTTGATGCGCACGCTCTCGCGGATCTCGGCATGGCGGCGCAGCACCGGCTCGAGCGAGAGGATGGCGTGGTAGGGGCCGGTCATGCCCTTTTGGGCATGGGTAGCGTAGTCGAGGTAGAAAGAGTTGACCGCATGGCCGGGCAGGCTGTGCGAGGCGATGAAGGCCGCGCCCGTCAAGCCGAACAGCCCTTTGCAGGAGCTGTAGGCGATGACATCGGCCAGCTCGTGGTCATGCTCGAGGCCGATCGAGGCGGTGGCGTCGAGCATCAGCCTCGCGCCGCTGCGATCGGTCAGCCGGCGCAGGGACTGGATCGGCAACTTGAGGCCAACGCTGGTTTCCGTGTAGCAGGCCAGGACCCAGTCGTATGCGCCGACGGCGCTGTCGAGCTGCGCATGGTCCACGGTGTCGACCCCCCGGACTTCGCCGGGAAAGGTCTTGGCTGACTCTGCCAGCTGGCGCAGCCGCTCAGAGTAGGCGCCGCTTTGCACGACGAGCACGCGGCCGTGCAGAAAATTGCGCGCCGCGATCTCGAGCGCCAACGAGGCCGCGCCCTGCAGCCGCACCAGGTGGGCATGGCCGCTGAGCGACTGCAGGCGGCCCAGCACAAATTGCTCGGCTTCGGCGTAATCGGGGTCGTTGCGGCCGAAGCAAGGCCGCAGTCCTCTGAGGTTGTCCTCAAGCAGGCTGGCCGGTCCCGCCGTGAACAGCGGTTTGGCGGCATTGCCGCGCGCCACCAGCGCGCGCAGGGAATCGGTCTGGGCATGGGGCACGGTCAGCTCCGGTCAGGCATGGAGAAAGCGCATGAAGGCGTCGCGGTTGTCCGCCGGGCTCGCCTGCGGGCGGCCCAGCTCGGGGCGGTGGCCACAGCGGCACAGCACCTCGATGAAGGCCGCCGTGGGGGCCTTGAGTGCTTGGCCCACGGCCTGCGCGAGCTGCTCGGTGGTGTCGACGCGCGCCACATGGCGGTAGCCGAAGGCTTGCGCGATGGGGGCCAGCGCATGGCCGCTGTGGCAGGTGGCCTGGCCGCCCACGGAGTCGTGGGCCTCGTTGTTGATCACGATGTGCAGCAAGTTGTCCTGGCGCGCGCTCAGGGCGAGGCCCCCGGTGTGCATGAGCAGGGCGCCATCGCCGTCGATGCACAGGACTTTCTTTGCCGGCATTTGCCGGGCCATCGCGGTGGCGATCATCAGCGCATGGCCCATGCCGCCCACTACGAGGAAGTCGCTGCCCGTCGGCTGCTGCCAGCGCTGGCGGATCTCATGGACCTCGCGCGCGGCCATGCCCGTGGTCACGACCACGGGGCTGTCGGCCGGTGCATGGCGCAGCACGCCTTCGAGTGCCTGCTCGCGGCCCATGCGGGCATTGGGTTCGGCCGGCGTTTGCTCGGGTTCGCTCGGGTTCGCGAAGGCGCCCTTGCGCACCACGAGGGCCACCGGCTGCCCTTGAGCCAGCGCTGTCTGAACGGCCCAGCTCAGCGCCTGCGGGCCATCGCTGTGGGCGTCGAGCACCCGGTAAGGCAGGCCCAGCAGATCGAGCTGTGGCAGCGTGATGACGCCTTGCAGGCGGTGCTGTGGCTCGTCGGCGAGCTGCTGTCCGTGGGCATCGATCTCGCCACGCCAGCCGATCAACAGCACCATGGGGATGCCGTAGATGCTGCGGCAGGCGAGCGAGGCGAGGGGATTGACGGCATTGCCCAGGCCGGAGTTTTGCAGATAGACCAACGCTGGGCGGCGGGTGGCCAAATAGTGGCCGATCGCCAGACCGATGGCCGCGCCTTCGTTGGGGGCGGCCAGGTGCTGCGCGGATGCGCAGTGGCTGGCCACGGCGCTGCAAAAGGCCTTGAGCAGCGAGTCGGGCACGCCTGTGATCAGGCCGATGCCAGCTTCGGCAAAGCTGTCGATGAAGGCGTCAGGGCTAATGCTCATTTGGTCCCAGGGATGAGTTCGAGGATGTCGTTGATGCTGATGAGCTCGGAGTCGATCTCCAGTGAGCGTCCGTGCTTGAGGATCGAGCGCGCGTTCGTCTTCATGGCCGGATAAGCGCTGCGCAGCATGTGGTTGGCGTAGATCACCACATTGAAGCCATGTTTCTCGAGCTCCTTTTCCGTCACGTGGTTGTAGCTGGTGGGCACCGCGACCAGGGGAACATGCGGATGGTGCTGGCGGAAGATGCGCGCGAACTCGAAGATCTCATCGGGCGATTTCTTGCGGCTGTGGATCATGATGCCGTGCGCGCCGGCCTCGACGTAGGCGAGCGCGCGCGTCACGGCGTCATCCATGCCGCGCTCGAGGATCAGACTTTCGATGCGCGCGATGATCATGAAGTCCGGGCTGATCAGCGCCGCGCGGCCCGCGCGGATTTTGCTGCAAAAGACGCCAATGTCTTCCTGGGTCTGCTCGGTGTCGGTGCCCAGCAAGCTGTTCTTTTTGAGTCCGGTTTTGTCTTCGATGATGACGGCGGAGATCCCCAGCCGCTCCATCGAGCGCACATTGAGTTCGAAGTGCTCTTGCTTGCCGCCCGTGTCGCCGTCGAACACCAGGGGTTTGGTAGTGACCTCGAAGATGTCGTTGACGTTGCGTAGGCGGGCCGAAATGTCCAGTGCCTCGATGTCGGGCTTGCCGCGCTCGGTCGAGTCGGTCAGTGAGCTCGACCAGAAACCGTCGAAGTCGCGATATTCGTCGCCCACGTGTTCGGATACCGACTCGCCAATCAGTGCGGAAATCGGGCTGTGAGCCTCGAGCAATCGGATCAGCGGTTTGGAGCGCAACAGCCGCGAGAGCGCACGTCGGCGCACGTCCGGCGTGGTGCCCACTTGGATGGAGTCGGCCAGGATAGCCCCCGTGGAGACACCGGCGGTGTAGGGTACTTCGATGAGCTGTCCGCCATACTCACCCAGTGCTTCCAGAGCTTCATCGCGCAGGCGCTGCTCGGGCCCGGTGAGCCAGTCGTCTCCGTGCACGAGGTAGTCAGGGCGGTATTGACGGATGTTGCCGGCATAGCTCCAGGTTTCCTGGGGCACCACCGTTTTGACTCCGTTGATGCTGGCGACGATCTCGCGCCGTTGCTCCCAGGTCAGGTAGGGCAGTCGCTTGTGGTTGGCCACGGCGCGGTCGGTGTTCAGCCCGATCACCACATCGCCGTACTTGGCGCCTTGACGGATCAGGTTGATGTGACCGTGGTGCAGGACATCGACAGTCATTCCAATGTAGACGGTGGGCATGGGCTTGCTCCTCGGGGGACCGGCTTCAGGCCAGGCGTTTGAGCCGGATGTGGTTGGCGGGTTCGGCATGGCCGACGGCTTCCTGGAATTGCCGCTCCAGCGCCTGGCCTTCCTCGATGTCCTCGGTGGTGGCGGTGACGCCCAGGTACTCGGCCACGAGGCCTACGAGTTCGGTCAGCTGCATCGCAGCGCCATGGGCCTGGTTGTGCCGCAGGATGTGCTGGCAGTTACGGGTCAGCAGCCAGGCCAGCGGGATCGGCGAAGTAGCCCGCCACTCGAGGTCAAAGGCCACGGGGTTGTCGCGCATGACGATGTTTTGCGGTCCGCAGTCGAGAGCGTCGCCATCGATCAGCACATTGGCGAGCATGCGGCCCTTGAGGCTTTCATAGGGCAATGGCCTGTCCGTGGTGCGGCTGTGAAAGCCGAAATTCACCACCAGGTAGGCCAGCCACTCCTGCAGCAGGTCGCCTGCGCTGTGCAGCTTGCCGCGCTGGACGGCTTTGCTGAAAGCTTGGCCGAGCAGCTCGCCCTCGTGGTAGGGCAGGGGGTGCGTTTCCGGTCGGTGCTCGATCTGGATCAGCGCGCCGTCGGCTGCGGTGGCGAAGGCCAGGCGTGCCCGCTCTGGGCGATGGGTCTTGAGTTTGCGCTTTTCGACCAGTGTCTGGCCATTGCGTGCTGAAAAAACTGTTTCGGTGCAGTAATTGTCCTTGCGGTCTACGGCGTAGGAGATGGCCAGTCGCTCAGGGTCGTGGCGCAGCGGCGAGTTCATTTTGGCGGTGACCAAAAAGGAGTTGGCCATGTCAATCAGTAGCCCGTTTTTGCGTAAGGCGCCGGCGACCAGACTTTCGTCGAAGAAGCGGTCGTTAACGCCGCGGTAGTCGAGTGATCTCGAATAGTGCAGTAGCTCCTCGGCGCGGAACGCCGGCTGTTGGTCGATCTTCTCGTCGAGCACGATCCGGGGCAGCTTGTAGTCGGGAAAGACGCCGCTGAAATGTTGGTGGGTAAAGCCGTTGCGCGCGAGGATGTCCCTCAGCTCCTGTCGTCCCCAGGTGGTGATGTCGCGGTCCTCGTAGAGGTCGTGGGGACCATAGTGACGTTTTCCGTTGTGATCTTCGGTGGCGCCGTTGAGATATTTGAGGCCCAGTTTGTTCTCAATCGCGATCACCAGCGTGCCCTCGGGAGCCAGGTGGCGGCGCGCGATCTGCAAGTACTCGGCCTGGCGGTCCGCCGTTTTGCCGTATTTTTGTGAGTACTCGAAAACGCCAATCATCAACACCCAGTCGAAACCGCCCTCGAGCTCGAGGTTGAGGAAGTCATCGGCGATGAAGCGAACCGTCTCGAAGCCTGAACAGCGCTTGGCGGCGACCGCCGCGCGCGCCACTTCACCCTCCACCGCAGTCACATGGGCCCCGGCTTCGAGCAGGTAACGCGTGATGGCGCCACAGCCACAGCCCAGTTCGAGCACGCGATCGCCGGGCTGGATACCGATGTTGCGCAGGATCAGATGGCGCTTGCGCGAGAGGTGGTACTCGGTGGGCCAGTCCTTCATATGCGGCAATAATTCATCCGAGAAAGTCGATTTATCGCTGACCTGATCGAGGATGTTCAGCAGCTTTTGCTCGCCGCCATCGGCGTAGCCGATACCTGCATTGGCAGGGCGCACATGCACGCCCGAGGCTGGGTCCAAAACATATTCTTGGGCTTTCATGTTCACGCTTTCCTGTCGCAGGGGGACTGTGGAAGGGTAGCTCGGCGCATCATTGCTGTTCGATGATCCGGGCGTGGAGGAACTCGGCAAACGCCGAGGCGGCCTGCCCCTGGTTGGGCGGAAAATAGTCCTCGAAAGCCTGGGTCTTGCGCACCTGCTCGGCGAAATACCGCTCATCGCTCAAGCGCAGGATGGTCTCTCGCAGGTTCGCCATCGGCACTTGCTGCACGCACGTGAACGGGATCGACGGCGCGCGCGGCGGCTGGGTGTCGGGGATCTTCCAGTCGGACACCCCAATGGGCACGCAGCCGACCATGGCGCCCTCGACCAGGGTTGAAGACTCGTCGGAGACGATGCAGTCGGTGTGCTGCAAAACGTCGAAGATGCGGGTCTTGGAATCCAGCAAGATCACGTTGTCCCAGCGGTTTTTGTGCAGATGCATCATTTCCTCGACGCGGGCGTTGTGGCCCATCTTTTCGAAGTACTGCTGCTTGATGAAGATGTGGATTGGAAGATCGGCGAGGGCGTTGAGGAACTTGTCCTGCTGGTGGTCGTATTCCCACGAAGGGGCGTAGAGTACCGACAAGCGCTGGTTCTTGAACCGGAAGACCGCCTCTGGATCTTGCTGTCGCTTGCGGTACACGCCGTCCGATTTGGGCCAGCCCAGCATCTGCACGCCATGGCGGGGCTTGCGGCTAGCGTCCTCGAAAGCCTCGTACATGCGCAGCCACATGCGGTTGGGCAGCAAGCCATGGGCGTAGTCACCCCAGGACTCCTTGCGCCAGAAGTGGGGCCATTTGTTGTGGGCCTGCCCCAGGTCGTGCAGCATGACGATGGGGCAGTTGCTCAGCCCCGGCCGGTTGCCTTCTTGGTGGCCGATGAACAGGCCCACCTTGCTTTTGACGGACATGCTGCGATCGATGTGCGTGGCAATGCCCCGCGCCTGCAATTGCCGCACGATGGGCTGCAGCGATTGATCTTCGATCCAGTCGGTCGGGTACACGCAAAAGTCATTCATGGTGGTGTCAGAAATCATCGGGCCTATCGATGAACGGAGTTAAAGCAATATTTGGGCCAGGTTTGGATGGGTGCATTGAAGCCGCTGCGAGTGCTCGCAGGATTGCTCAGGCGGGCTGGGCCTCGGCCCCGCGGACAGTGGCGGTATCTACCCCGATCATTTGAGGGTTGGGATCGTCCATCTTGAAAATGGCCTTCACCAGCCCTTGCTCGGCAATCTCGTTTCGGTAGCGGTCCCAGCGCTGAACGTTTTGTGCACTGGGCGTGGCGATCGCCGCTTGTTTGAGCTCATGGCAGTTGGCCAGAACGTTTCCGAGGTGGTACCCAAACTTGCGCACGTAATCGCCTTTGGCCACCGGGTGGCTGGCAACTCGCAGGGCCGAGCGGGCGGCGATGAAGCTTGAAAAGAGCCGCTCGATCACAAACGGCTGCATCGTGACAGATTGATCCCTTTTGTAGTGCGCGCTCCCCCGCCAGGCCTTGGCCAACTCGGGGTCGTTAAAGCAGGCGCGTTCAAGACCGTCGAGCGCCTGATCTACGTAGCGCACATACTCAGCCCAAAACGCAGGCGTGCCGATGAAGTAATTGCAAAATGCGAAGTCGCTATGCCCCGACAGACGCCGGGTGTCAATCGCGCCTTGCTTTTCCAGTTGGCGCGTAATCAGCGACATGCCTGGGTGGACGGCTTTGCCCTGTTCCCAGACATTGGAGAACAGGGCCTGGTTGCCGATCATGGGGTTGATGAACGCGCAGTCATGGCCTTCCTCGAGTTTTTGTCGGCTGAAGGTCAAAAATTCCGAGGCCGGGCGCAGTGTCTTGTAGCCAAACTTCCAAGAGACCAGGCCCCAGGCGCGCTCGCCGGCCAGGCCTTGCGCGAGGATGTCCTTGAACAGGCGGTACTCCCGCTCGTGCGGTTGCTTGTTATAGCTGGCGTCGAAGGGTGTACAGGCGCTGCTGAGCGCTTGCTTCTGTGCGGGCCCCACATAAGCCTGAAACAGCACGGGAGCCGATGGGCTTGGGCCGTCCACTGATGGTGCGCGCAGCGCCACAGTTGTCGCAGTCGCTGGAAGCGGCGTGGGGGCGGCGGTGCCGGTCAGCTGCTCGATCCAGGACGACAATGCCTGAGCTCGGTGCGCCCATGTGTGAGCGCTCGCGAAGGCCTCATGGCCTCGCTGAGCCACAGTCTCGCTGGCTTTGGGGTCCCTGAGCAGCGCCACGATCCGCGGCACGGCATCGGCCGCATGCAGTCGCGGGTAGAGCACGATGTCCTCGGTATCCTTGAAGTGTCGCGTGAGGGTGGGCGAGTTCTCCGCGATCGAGATGGCACCGCAAGACATGGCATCGAAGCTGCGCTCGTTGGCGCCATTAAAGCAGTTGGTCGAAGCGACCGCGCGGGCCTGCATATAGTAGTGGCTCAACTTTTGGTGAGAGCAGGCAGGCACGAAATGCACACGGCTGTAGTCTGATAGCACCTGCTTCCAGCCCTCGCCGCCGATCAGTAGAATCTTCAGGCCCGAGGCCACCAGATCCTGAACCATCTTGATTCTTTCGGTCTTGCGAGCGTGCCAGTACAGCCCCTTGAGGGCCAGTGCGAAATCCTGCTTGCGATCGAGAGGAACGCGGTGGTGTTCGGCTGCCGCCAGAAAGGCCGTGAACACATCGCCATGGTCCTCGAGATGCTGCAGCACATTGATGTCTTCGAAGAAGCGGCGCTGCTCGGCATCCATCTTGAGCCAGAAGGCATTGGCGTCGGCAGGACCGCGCCACTGGGCGGCGATGCAGATGTCGTAGGGCCGCTGCGCATAGGTCCCTTCTATGGTCTTAAGAGAAGCACCAAACAGCATGGCGCGCGAGGGACCTTGCATGCCCATCTGCCCCGCGAAAAAGGCATGTCGTTCGCTGGGGAAGATGTAATTCCGATACGGTGAATTGGTCTGCTTATACTGATCGAAAAACGTGACGGGGTGCTCGGTCAGCCAGGAAATCTGAGGCTTTTCCAGCATGCCCATCAGGTTGCGCCCGGTGTCGGGATCGGTCAGGTTGGTGCCGGTTTTGTTGTAGGTGATCAGCAGATCGTAGTCCTGCGCGAGCAGCGCCTGCCGCGAGGCCTCTAGTCCCATCTTGAGCGGATCGAGCATGGTGATCCGGTGTTCTCCGGCCAGCGCCTGTCGAAGTTCTGACATGACGTTCCACTGCATGGCGTTGTCGATCGCCTGGCTGGCTTCGTCGAGAAAGAAAGCGATATTCATGGTTCGGTGCCCCTGGCTTGGCGCTTCAGTGCACCCGCGCCAGGGCGCCGTTGCTGCCCTCGCTGATGAGTCGCGAGGCCGAGATGGCGACCTGGTAGGGGTTGTACAGACTGTCTTGCTGCTCGTTATGAAAGTTACTGCTACGCATGTCCGTATCGGTGCGGCCTGGGATGATGCAGTTCACGCGGATGCCTTCGCTCGCCCATTCCTCGCTCAGGCCCTGTGTGAGGTTCACGATGGCAGCCTTGCTCGCTGAATAGGCGACATAGTCCGCGCGGCCTCGGGTGTAGGACGAGGAGGCGAAAAACAGCAGGCAGCCCTGGCTTTGACGCAGCCAGGCATGGGCGTGGCGCGCGATGTGCAGCGCGCCCATCAGGTTGACCTGGATTTGCGCAACCAGACTATCGCTGCTTTGCTCTGCGAGTTTTCCGCGCACGAGTAGGCCCGCCGCATTGACCACGACATCGATGCCACCCATGTGCTCGGCGCCCTGTTCAAAGGCGAAACGAACATGGTCTTCATTGGCGATGTCGCAGCCGTTCTCGCGCGAGCGCGCCACCACCTGGGCGCCGCCGGTGGTGAGGATGTCGGCCATGGCTTTGCCGATGCCGCGCGTGCCACCAAAAATCAGGGCTCGCTTGCCCTTGAGGTTGAAGCCGGGCTTGTCCAGGCTGTTGAACTGCGAACGCAGCCGGAACATCTCGTCCGCCAGGATCAGATCGATTGGGTAGGTGACCTTGAGGTTTTCTTCGCTGCCCCGCACGATGCGGATGCGCGCCTCCGGATTGCAGGCCAGAAAAATCCCGCAGTCATCGGTGAACGCTTCGAGCTTGTGCTCGCCCAGCGTTTGGTAGCACGACATCAGGGCCTTGTAGCGAAAGGCCTGCGGGGTCTGGCCGCGCAGCAGGTGCTTGCGCTTGGGAATGGATTCGATGAAGCCGTCGCGCTCGGCGATGATGGTGTCGGCGGTCGGCATCGCCACATCCACCGCTTCGTGCTCAGCCAGGGCTTCCACCACCTCGGCGATGATGCGTCCGTCGACAAAAGGGCGTGCCGCATCGTGGATCAGCACGTTGTGGGGGGCATGGCTGGCCAGCGCCTTGAGGCCACGCAGGGTGGAGGATTGTCGGTTGACGCCGCCGGCAATCACCTGCACCCGCGGATCGTGCTTGAACATCCATTCGACTTTGCCCACCTCGTCGAAGGGCACGGTGATGACGATGGGCGCGTCGGGCAGGTGCTGCCGCAGCGCCTCGAAGCTGTGTTCCAGAATGGTCTTGCCGGCGATGCGCACGAACTGCTTGGGCTGGTCTCCGCCGAGCCGCGTACCACTGCCGCCCGCGAGCAAGATGACGCCATGGGTATCAAGCATGGGCCACCTCCTGGACGGGCAGGGGCTGGGTGTTGCTCGCAGGGCTTGCCGGCGCGAGGCGCCGGAGCTTTTCAAGCAGTGACGGCTTCATGGCCCACGGCGAAAGCGCATGCTCTTCCAGCACGCGCACGATCCGTTGCACCTTGTGCAGTTTGTGTTCGTTGAGGGCGTTGATGAGCTGCAGCCGCGCCGTCAGCATGTGGTCCTTGCCGCCGGGATTGACGGTGCAGGGCGCTTCCAGGTGCGAGATGTAGCCAGGATCGGGTGTGCGCCAGTCGCCGAAGTTCTCGGTCAACTTCAGGTCGACATCGCTGGGAACGTACATGGGCACCCCCAGGAATTCGGTCTTCTGCAGCTCGAAAGGACTGAATGCAAACGTCTGTTGGTGGCCAAAGAAAAAATCCACGCCGGTCACGTATTTGCCATTTTCTTCACGGTAGAAGAACAGGTCGATGATGAAGCCCGTGGCGTTGTGGCTGATCGGGATGTAGTAAACCTGTTGGCCCTTGAGGAAATCGGTGGAGATGCTGAATTTGGCGCTTTTTTGCAAAGCCATGCCAATGGTGTATTGCTGCTCCCAGCCCAGCACACCGACGTCGATGTCTTTGTCGTGCTTGAGCAATTGCCCCTCGCGTGCGTAGCCCAGCAAGGTGCCGGAAACGAGGAAGAAGGGCACTCGGTGGGTTTCAAAAAGGGTGGCCAGATCAGCAAGGGCCAAAGACGCCTTGGCCACATCGAAGGGTTTGCCACCGTGTTCGTCTGGTCCCTGCAGGGTATCCGTCCAATCGGCGCGCTCTTGCGCCTTCTGTGGCTGCTGGATTTGGCGCTCCACCACCCGATCCAGGGTCGCGATGGCCTCGCTCATCTTGCCTTGCTTGCACTCGCAGCGAGCGGCATTGATCAGGCTCGATTTCAGTTCCGTCGCCTGGCTGCGCCCGATGCCTTGCAGCACCCGGATCGCCGCGTCGAATTGCTTGTCCGCCTCCAGGCACTTGGCTTGCAGATAGGCCACCGAAATGGCCGCCTTCTTCTGACCGAGTCCTGAAAGATAACGTTCGCAGCGTTCGTAAAGTGCGGCCAATGTGCGGTAATCCACGTTGACATGGGTCTGTCCGGAGTTGTCCACGAAGAGGTTGTGCCGCTGGGCCAGCAGCCTGGAAAAGCGCAGCCAGACCTGTCGGTGCGCCTGCGGCGCCAAGGCCGCTGGGCTGGCGCTGTCAAAAACCGCCAGGGCCAAGGCCCATTGCTTGTGGTCCACCGCGAGTTCCAGGGCGTGGATCCAGTCGTCTGGCTGGCCACACAGCCTTGCCTGCGTCAGGCTGTGGCCCTCCTGTGTACTCATCAGGGCTTCGAGCGTCTTGCGCAGCACATTGTTTGCCTGCAGTGACTGCAATTCGGGGGACAGCGCTTTTTGGCTGACGGACTGGTAGCAGGCCAGCCAGAATCTGGCCGCTGGGACTTCCACTTCATTGTTGCTGGCCAGGGTGGCCAAAAAAATTGCCAGGGCGCTTTTGCCCCGGGCCCTGACTTTCTCCAGGGTGTCCTGGCCGAGCAACTCTGGCAAGGGCACGGACTCCAGTGCGCCGAGCAGGGCGGCCTGGTCTCCCTCCATCAAGGCGCGGTTGATCAGGGTCATGGCATATTGCAGCGGCGGAGACAGGTTCATGGCAAATCTTTCGGTGGCAAATAATTGCCGTTGCACAAGAGATGCATCTCGGCTTGCAATGTTTGTGCCAAAAGCAAAAGGCCTCCCGAAGGAGGCCTTTGCCAAGCATTTGCCGCTTACTTGAGCAGCGAAAGCACCGACTGTGGCTGCTGGTTCGCTTGCGCCAGCATCGCTGTTGCTGCCTGCTGGATGATCTGCGTTCGCGCCAGCTCCGTCGTGGCGGCCGCGTAATCGGTGTCGAGGATTCGACTGCGCGAGGCTGCCGTGTTGGTGGAGATGTTGGTCAGATTGTCCGCAGCGTAGTTCAGGCGGTTGATCTTCGAGCCCAGGTCGGAGCGGAAAGTGTCAACGGTCGCAATGGCGGTGTCGATGGCATCGATGGCCGAGCCAGCGTCGGTGCTGATGTCGGCTGAAGAAACACCCGACAGACTCGACAAGTCGCTGAAGGTCACGCTGATCGTGTAGCCCGAGGTGCTGCCCGCGCCGACCTGGAAGCTGATGCCGCTGGCGGAATAGGTGCCGTCGAGCAGGGTCTTGCCGTTCCACTCGGTGTTGGCGGCGATGCGCTCGATCTCGGTGTTCAGGTCGTCATATTCGTCCTGAAGAGAGGTCAGGTCAGCCGAGCTGTAGGTACCGTTGGAGGCCTGCACCGCCAGTTCACGCATGCGCTGGAGCATGTCGGTGATCGACTGGGTGGCGCCTTCGGCCGTCTGCAACATGGAGATCGCGTCGTTGGCGTTGCGCACCGCCTGGTTCAGGCCGCGAATTTGCGCCGTCATTTTGTCGGCAATGGCCAGGCCGGCGGCGTCATCGGCGGCGCTGTTGATGCGCTTGCCCGTCGACAGTTGCTCCATGGCCTTGCTCAGGCTGCGGGCGTTGACGTTCAGGGCCTGACGCGAAATCAGGGAATTGATGTTGGTATTGATCACGGACATGGTCATACTCCTTGAAGAGAATTTCAAAAGTTCGGCAGGAACCTGAGTGGAGTAGAACCTGCCTGTTTTGACAGAAAGTCAGAAACGATTTCCTGTTGCTTTGTGAATCGACGGCTTTGTCAAAAACTTGAGTTCTTTTCGCGCGATCACGCTGCGTTGTTGAACAGCAAGCCCTTGAGTTTGTCGACGTTGTGCGCGACACGGATGGTGACTTCGTTGGGGATTTGGCGCACCACATCACCGGTGGTGCTGTTGCGGACAGTGACCACCGGTACGTCCATCACGTGGTCCATGGAAAAGCGCAACTCCTGATTGCTCTTTTTCATTTCGGCGTTGAGCTGTTCGATGGCCTGCTGCAGCTGCTGGCGCATTTGCTCAGGATCGATTTTTGGAATATTGCTTTTGGGCACGGCCAACTCGGCTGTCGCGGCCGCAGCCAATGATGGCGTGGCAGGCACAGGGGCTGCAGCAGACGGCACCACACCGGCCGTAGGCACTGCGTTGGTGATCTTGGTCATGGCGTTTCCTTCGTTGTCGGTGGAGAAGCAACGCCGCAAACGGGCGTGCCGGTACCGTTGATTCGGCGGCACGCCAGGAAACTTGAGGGGACGGGCGGCAATGCTTTGCCGTTGGTGATAAAAGAGAACTAAAAAATTACTTCGACTGGTTCATCATGGCGTCGAAGCTGTTTTTGAGGCCGGTCTTCTGGCTGTTGATCTGGCTGACCAGCGACTCCATGGCGCTGAATTGCTGGTTGTAGCGCTCGAGCAATTTGCTCATGCGTTCGTCCAGCTTGCTCAGGTCTTCCTGGTAGCGCGCCTGTTGCTTGGTGGCGTTCGCGGTTTGGGTGGACAGCGTGCCGGTGTACTTGAGCATGTCCGACAGCGTTTTGACGGCGTCGCCGGCCGAGCCCGAGGCCAGGGCGCGGATCAGGGTCGGTGTCGCCCGGCTGTTGCTGAGCATTTTCACAGTGTCGTCAAACTGGTCTTGCAGGGCCGCGCTCAGTTTGCTGTCGTCCAGCGTCATGGTGCCTTCGCGGTCCACGCTGATGCCGATGTCGCGCATGGACGTGATGACGCTGCCGGGCGAACTGCTGCTGCCGAAAAACAGGTTGCGCACCTGGTTGCGGATCAGGCTCACCGTGGAGTCACCCACCAGGGAGGCGCCGTAGACATCCAGGGTGGATTTGGGGTCCGAAGTGGCCGTCAGCACACTCATCATGTCGTTGTAGGACGTCACCAAATCCTGGACTTTGGTTTTGGTGCTGCTCAGATCCCGCGTCATGTTCAGACTCGCGTTCCCGCTGGTGACGGCCGTGAGGTTGAGCGTGACGCCGGCAATGGCGTCCTTGACCGCGTTGGAGCTGCTCTGAATGGCCACACCGTTCACGCTCAGAGCGGCATCCTGGGCTTGCTGGATCGGCGTGCTGTCCAGGTCCAGACCCGAGAGGCTGAAGGTGTTGCTGACCCCAGTGGGGCCGCTGATCACCAGATGGTAGGGTGCGCTCGGGTCGGTGGCGGCGTTGCCTTTGTTCACCAGTTGCGCGGTGATGCCCGAGCTGCCCCAGGTGCTGTTGATGGCGGTCACCATCTGACTCACGGTGCTGCCGGCGGCCACCGTGATGCTGGTGAGGGCGCTGCCGCCCAGCGTCATGTCCAGGGTCAGCGCGCTCGAGAGCGTGGTGCTGCTTGAGGCGAAGCCGCTGCTGGAGATGCTGCGCTGGCCCTGGGCCAACTGGCTGATGCTGACGCTGTGGTTGCCGGCGCTGGCGGCACTGGACACATTGGCGCTGAAGGCGCCTGACTGGCTGATGCTGGTGTTCAGGCTGCTGAAATCCCCCAGATCGTCCAGCGCGGCGAATTTGCTCTTGAGGTCATTGAGCATGTACTTGATCGCGCCGTAGCCCGAGATCCGGGCCTCGCTTTTCTTGATCTTGGCGTTGATGGCATCGGCCTGCGGGGCCTTTTCGGCGTCGACCAGGTTTTGGGCCAGCGATTTGACGTCCACCCCCGAGCCCGCGCTGAGCGAGGTCATGATGCTTTGGCCATAACTGCCGCTGCTGGCGCTGGTGCTGGAGGTGGTGCTCATGGCGGGTGCAGATCAAGGGCTTGTATCGACCGAAGCCGACTTCACTTGAGCCTTCAGTTGATGTAGTTGAACAAATTGAGCTGCGAAATCTTGGCAAAGCTGCTTTGGGCCGCCTGCAGCGCCAGCGTTTGCTGGTTGAGTTTGGCCACAGCCGAGGCGTAATCGAGGTCCTCGATGCCCGACAACGCGTTTTTCAGGCTCAGCGTGGTGTCGGTCACGATGTCCTGTTGGGCGAGCAGCACGTTTTGGTCGGTGCCCACCTGGGCCTGGGCCAGGCTAATGTTGCCGAGCAGCGTGTCGAGTTCGGCCATGCCGCGCTGCATGCCCGGCTGGTCCGAGGCCTTGACCGCGGCGATCGACTGGTCGAGCACCTCAAAAAACCCCACGCCGCTTTGCACGCCCTGGTCATCGGTGCGCAGCACACGGGCAAACACCTCGGCGCCCGGGCGGTTGAGCATCACCGTGCGCTGGTCGCCCACGGGCACTTCCATGCGGCTTTGGTCGCCCTGGTAGCTGGGCGAACCCCCGTCGACCACGGCGAAGGGAGCACTGGTCACGCGGCTGCCGCCAAAAATGTAATTGCCGTTGCTGTCCTGGCTGTTGGCCAGGCTCAGCACCTGTTCGCGCAAACCCTGCATTTCGGTGGCCAGCGCGCGGCGATCGCTGGGGCCCAGGGTGTCGTTGGCGGCCTGCACCGACAGCTCTTTCATGCGGATGAGCATGTTGCTCACGGATGACAGCGCGGTCTCCTCGGCCTGCAGGCGCGAAGTCATGCGCGTGATGGTGTTTTGGTAGCTCTCCTGGCGTTGCAGCAGGGAGCGGTAGCGCTCGATGCTGGCCGCCTGGTCGGGCGCGTCGCTGGCCATCAGCACCTGCTTGCCGGCGGACATCTGGGCCTGGGTTTTCGAGAGCTTTTCCTGCACCGACGTCATCTGGTCGACCGCGCGGCTGAACATGTAGGCGTTGGAAATTTTCATGGGTTCACCTCAGCGTCACTGGATTTGCAGCATGGTGTCAAAGAGCTGCGAAGCCACCTGCAGCGCCTTGGCCGAGGCCTGGTAGGCCTGCTGGAAGCGGATCAGGCTGGCGGCCTCCTCGTCGAGGCTGACCCCCGAGACGCGGTCGCGGTTGCTCACCGCCTGGTCGTGCACCACCTGCAGCGAGGACTGCACGATGCTGGCCTGGCGCGCGATGTTGCCCATGTCGTTCACATGGTCGATGTAGGCGGCGCCCAGGGTCTTGCTGCCCACCACGGTGCGGCGCTCGAGCTCGACCAGCGCGAGCATGGTCTGGTTGTCGCCGGTGCCATCGTGGTTGCCATCGAGGGTGAAGCGGTCGCCCGCCTGCGGGGGCTTGCTGAAGCGGATGCTCAGGCCCTGGTAGTCGATGGTGGCCTTGGGGTTGCCCCCGTCAAAGTCGCGCTCGGCCAGCACGGTGTTGGTTCGGGTGTCGATCAGCTGGTAGCGCGTGGCGCTGCTGAAGACCAGCTGCATCGGGGTCGCGCGCAGTCGGTCGATCGGATCGCTCGGGCTGCTGCTGTAGCTGGCCGCCAGTTTGGCGTTGCCGCTGCCGGTGACGAAGAGCAGCGTGTCTTCCGGCGACTGGCCTTCGATGTGCAGCTGGGTGCGAAAACCCAGCTTGGCCAGCGTGGCCGGGTCGCCCTCGGGGCCGATGCCCAGCTCGATCGGGTCGGTGCTGCCGTCGGTGCGCTCGAGCTTGACCTGGCCGCCGTAGCGGCCGCCGGCCAGTCCCAGGGCATTGGGCGAATTGCCGGTCAGGCCGGCGACCGTGATGTCTTGTCCGCTGGCGTTGCTGAGCACCAGCTCGCCCTGGGTGCCGACCGTGGCCGAAACCCCGCTGGCACTGGCGTTGATGGCCTCGACCAGCGCATTGACCGAGCCCAGGTTGCCCGCGCTGACGGTCACGCCGTTGAGGATGAGCGACTGGTTGAGCCGGATCTGGGCGGGCGCGATGCGCATCTCGTTGACGGCGCTGGCGCGGATGCCGCTCACCCCGGCCGCATTGAGCCAGCTGGCCACATCGCTGGCCTGCACGCTGGTGCCGTTGGCGGGGCTGAGCGCACCCAGCATGGTGCCGTTGAGCACAAAGGCGTTGCCCGTCGGCAGTCCGGTCCAGCCCGGGCTTGTGCTGCCGCCTTGCAGCACCGCCGTTTGCACCGTGGGTGAGAGCGTCGTGCCGGCGTTGAGGCCCAGCTTGGCGAGGGTGGTGGCATTGCCCAGCACGCCCAGGCCCAGTTCGATGCCGCCCGAGTCGCCACTGGCGCGCTCCAGGGTGACGCGGCCACCGTAGCTGGTGTTTTCCAGCCCCAGCGCATTGGGGGCCGGGCTGTTGGGCGTGCTGACCTGGATGTCCTGGCCGCTGGTGTTGCTCAGCACCAGGGCGCCTTGCGGGCTCAGGCTGGCCGATACGCCAGACGCGCTCTTTTGCGCGTTGATGGCGTCGGCCAGCGCCTGCGCGCTGGCAAAGCCGCCCGCGGGGCGGGGGATGGCCACGCCGTTGAGCGTGAGGTTTTGCTGCAGCTGCAGCTGCGAGGCGGGCACGCGCAGCTCGGTGCTCGCGCTGGCGCTGATGCCGCTGACGCCGGCGGCATTGAGCCAGGCGGCCACATCGCTGGCCTGGATGCTGCTGCCGTTGGCCGGGCTCAGTGCGCCCAGGCTTTTGCCATTGAGCCGCACATAGTCGCCCGCGGGCAAGCCGCTCTGGCCGGTGGTGAGGGGGTCGCCCTGCAGCACCGCCTTGCGCAGCTGGGGTGCGATGGCATTGCCCAGGCTGTCGAATTGCTGCAGCATCTGGGCCGCGGCCCGGGCGCCGTAAAACACGGCCATGTCCCGGTAGCTGTTTTCGCCCTGCACATTGAGGTACTGCGTGCTGTAGGTGGCGCCCGGCTCAAAGCCGTTGGCGCGGGTCATCAGCCGGCTTTGCAGGTCGGTGCTCAGGGCCTGCCCGGCCAGCTGGCGCCCATCGCGCGTGAACAGCTGCAGCTGCTGGCCTGGGCTCAGGGTGTCCAGGAAAACCGTCACGTCCTTCATGCCCGCCGGCAGGGTGCTCAGCGTCGCGGCCCCGGGCGTGCCCAGGATGTTGAGCGAGCGGGCCGCCGCCACGTTGGGGTTGTTGACCAGCACCTGGTCGAGCGTGGCCGGGCCGGTGTAGGCGGGCGCAGCGTAGCGGATGCTGGCGTCGGTGCCGCTGGGGTTGTTGGGATCCTCGATCACCCGGAAGGCGGAGGCGGTGCTCACGCGCAGCGGGTCGCTGATGGCCAGGCGCAGCCCGCCACTGGCAAAGGCCTGCGTGCCATCGAAGGTGAACAAATCACCGCCGCGCAGGCCATTGGCATCCACGCCCTGGCTGTGGATCGCGTTGACTTCGCGCGCCAGCGTCTGGGCCAGGCCGTCCAGCGCGCTGCGTGTGCTGTTGAGCACCTGCTCGCGGAAACTGATCAGCCCCGCCAACTCGCCGCTGCTGACCCCGGTCAGGGGCCGCGGGTTGCCATAGGGATCGAGCACCAGCGAAAAGCGCTCGGCCGAGGCGGCGTCGAAGTTGGCGCTCAAACGCGTGAAATCCTTGCCGCTGACCAGCACTTCCTGCGTGATCGAGGCGCCCAGGCTCACACTGACTTCCCCGTTTTCTGCGAACTGGGTGCGCAGCTTGGTGAATTGCGAGAGCTGGAGCAAGAGCTGGTCGCGCTGGTCGAGCAGTTCGGCCGGCTGGCGGCTGAGCTCGCGGTACTTGCCCAGTTGCTGGTTGACCGAGGCAATCTGCGCAGCCAGCGCGTTCATCTGGGTCACGTTGGACTGCACCGCCTCGCGTGTCTCGCTGTCCACCAGGTCGAGCTGGGCCGAGAGCTGGTTGAAACGGGCGGCCAGGCCATCGGCGTCGCGCAAGAAGCTGCTGCGCAGCACGGTGGAGGCGGGATCGCCTGAGAGGGCGCGGGCCGAGGAGAAAAACTGGTCGAGCGCACTGCCCAGGCCCGAGGTGTCGCCGCCCATCACATCGACCACGCGGTTGGTGTAGTCGACCATGGGCTTTTGGCTTTGCAGGTCGCTTTGGCTGTTGCGCAGATTGGCTTCGACGAAGGCGTCGTACTGGCGCTTGACGGCGGAAAAAATCACGCCGGTGCCCAGGTAAACCTTGCCACTGCTTTGCGCCGGGCTCGATTCAAGGGTCACGTCCTGGCGGGTGTAGCCCTCGGTGGCGGCGTTGGCAATGTTGTTGCTCACCACGCCCAGCGCGCGCTGGTAGGTGGTGACGGCCGAACTGCTGATGCCCAGCAAATCGCTCATCGCGCACCTCCTGTGCCGGCGTCGGCATCGGGCGGCAGCAAGGCCTTGAGCGCGCGTGCGGCGGGCAGGGGCAGGCCCTGGCTGGCGCGATCGGTCAAGGGCAGGCCGGTGCTGGGCGCGTGCAGCGGCCGCAGCGCGGGCGGCGCCGCTTCGCGGGCCTGCAGCGCGTCGGCGGTGCTGACCATCTGGCTGCGGCGCTCGTGGTCCTTGACCAGCATGTCGGCCAGGCCGAAGCTGCCGCGCTTGGCCATCTGGTGGGCCACTTCGCGGTCGAACATGCCCTCGAAGGTTTCCTGGCCGTTGGATTGGCTGAGTTCGTCTTTTTCGACGGTCTCGCGCATCGACTTCATGACCATCTGGATGAACATGGCCTCGAATTGCTGCGCGGTTTCCTTGACGGCCTGCGTTTCGTCCTGGCGCGCCTGCGCGCGCAGCTTGCCCAGGCCTTCGAAGTCGAGGGCGCTTTGCGTGAGGGACAGATCGGCGGCGGGCGTCATGGCGGGGCGTTCAGATGATCACCAGTTCGGCGCGCAGGCTGCCCGAGCTCTTGAGGGCTTCGAGGATCGCGATCAGCGAGGACGGCGAGGCGCCCACCTGGTTGACCGCGTCAACGATCTGGCGCAGGTCCACGCCGGGCTGGAACAGGAACATCGGCTTGTTGGGCTCGCTGACCTGCACATCGGCGTTTTGCACCGCAGCGGTCTGGCCTTGCGACATCGGGCCCGGTTGCGAGACCTCGTTGGTGGCGGCGATCGACACCGAAATCGTGCCGTGCGAGACGGCCGCGGCCGTCACGCGCACATTGCGGCTGATGACCACGGTGCCGGTTTTGGCGTTGATCACCACGCGTGCCGGCGGTTCGCCGGGCAGCACGTCCATGTTTTCGATCATGCTCATGAAGGCCACGCGCTGGCCCAGGTCCATGGGCGCGCGCACCGCGATCGACACGGCGTCCAGGGGCTTGGCCAGGTCGGGGCCGAAGCGGCTGTTGATGGCGTTGACGATCGAGGAGGTGGTGGTGAAGTCGCCGTCGCGCACATTGAGCATCACATGCTCGGCCTTGTCGAAGGGGTTGTTGACCACGCGCTCGACCAGGGCGCCGCCCGGGATGCGCGCCGAGGTCGGCACACCGATGGCCACTTTGGAGCCCGCGGCCGCGGCGTCGATGCCGGTGGCCGTGAGCGCGCCTTGCGCCAGCGCGTAGATCTCGCCGTCCACGCCGCGCAGGCTGGTCAGCAGCAGGTTGCCGCCGCGCAGGCTCGAGGCCTTGCCGAGCGCCGAGACGTTGATGTCGATGCGCTGGCCCGGCTTGGCAAAGCCCGGCAGCTCGGCCGTGACCATGACGGCCGCGGCGTTCTTGATGTCGATGCGGTTGGCCGTGACCGCGGTTTCAAAGTCCGACAACGGGCCTTCCAGGCTCACGCCCAGGCGGGTCAGCATGGAGCGCAGGCTTTGCGCGGTGAACGAGACGTCGGTGCCGTCACCCGTGCCCTGCAGGCCCACCACCAGGCCGTAGCCGATCAGCTGGTTGGGGCGGCCGGCGGCCACGCTGGCGAGGTCCTTGATGCGGTCGGCCTGTGCGGCGCCCGCGAACAGGCCCAGGGCCAGCAGGAAGAGGACAAAGCGTTTCATCAGCAAGCCCCGATCAGAACGGCCAGAGTTTCATGAGCGCGCTGGTGCCCCAGCCCGGGCGCGTCGCGGCCGCCAGGTCGCCCTGGCCGCGGTAGGCGATTTGCGCGTGTGCGAGGCGGCGCGACTGCACCGTGTTGTTGGGCGAGATGTCGTCGGGGCGGATGATGCCCGCGACCTGGATGACTTCGGTGCCCTCGCTGAGCGCGAGCTGTTTTTCGCCGCGCAGCACCAGGTTGCCGTTGGGCAGGATGTCGACCACCGAAACCGCGACCGAGCCGCTCAGGCTGGCGCGCTGGTCGGCCTCGCCGACGCCCTTGTTGCTGATCTTGGCGCCGGCCATGTTGGCGCCCTGCAGCACGCCGCCCATGTTGTTGGTCATGGTTTGCAGGCCGGGCAGGGCGTCGTTGCTCGATTCGCGGCTGAGGTTGGAGTTTTGCGTGCGTGCGGCCTGCGTCTGCTCGTTGAGCAGCACGGTGATCACATCGCCCACGCGAAAGCGGCGGCCGCGGCCGAACCAGCTGTCGCTTTGCTGGCTCACATAAATGCCGCCGGTGGCAGGCGCCGCGGCGGCGTTGTTGGTGCTGGGGTAAACGGGCTCGAAGCCCGGCGAATGCGACAGCGGCTGCGGCGGAATCACCGAGCAGGCGCTCAGGCTGGCGAGCAGGGCAAGGGGCAGGAGGAGGCGCATGGTCAGCCGTCCGATCACATGTTGTTGTTGACGAAGCGCAGCATGCCGTCGACGGCCGAGATCGCCTTGGAGTTGATCTCGTAGGCGCGCTGGGTCTCGATCATGTTGACCATCTCCTCGACCACGTTGACGTTCGAGGCTTCGAGCGCGCCTTGCACCAGGGTGCCGGCGCCGACCTGGCCCGGGGCCACGACCTGCGGCGGGCCGCTCGAGGGGGTTTCTTTCATGATGTTCTGGCCGATCGACTGCAGGCCGCTCGGGTTGACGAAGCGCGCGATCTGGATCTGGCCGATGACCTGCTGGCCGCCGGCGGCGTTTTGCGCCGACACCGTGCCGTCGCGGCCCACGGTCACGCTGGCCGTGCCTTGCGGGATGGCGATCGGCGGCTGCAGCAGGTTGCCGTTGGCGGTGACCAGCTGGCCGGTGGCCGAGAGCTTGAAGTTGCCGTCGCGCGAGTAGCCGATGGTGCCGTCGGCCTGCGCGATCTGGAAAAAGCCGTCGCCCGCGATCGCCACGTCCAGCGGGTTTTGCGTCGTGATCATGTTGCCCTGGGCGTGGATTTTCTCGGTGGCGACCACGCGCACGCCGGTGCCCAGCATCAGGCCGGTGGGGGCCTGTGAGGTGGCGTCGGTCTGGCCGCCCGACTGGCGGATGTTCTGGTAGAGCATGTCCTCGAACACCGCGCGGTCGCGTTTGAAGCCGTTGGTGTTGACGTTGGCCAGGTTGTTCGAGATCACGTTCATCCGGGTCTGCTGGGCGTCCAGACCGGTTTTGGCAACCCACATCGATGCGTCCATGGCGGTGCTCCTTTACTGTTCAGTCACGGCTCAAGACAGCTTGAGCATGGTGGCGCCGGCCTCGTCGCCGGACTTGGTTTCCTTGATCACCTTGATCTGGTGCTCGAAGCTGCGGCTTTGCTCCATCAGCTTGACCATCACCGTCATGGCGTTGACGTTGCTGCCCTCGAGCGCCTTGGGCGTGACCGAAGCCAGCGCCGTGCCGTCGGCCGGGATCGCCTGGTTGGGCTTGCCGACCAGCTGGTACAGGCCGTCGCTGCGGCGCTCCAGCGGTGTGCGGCTGGCTTCGCGCAGCAGCAGGCGGTCGACCAGCACGCCGGGCGCGTTGGCCGGCTGGCCGGGCGCGCGCGCGTAGATCGTGCCGTCGGGGTTGATCTGCACATCAAAGCCGGCGGGGATGGTGATCACACCGTTCTCGCCGCGCACCGCGGCACCGCCACCGGTCTCGAGCACCCCGGCGTTGTTGACACGCAGGTCGCCGCGGCGGGTGTAGGCCAGGTCGCCGTTGGGGGCGCTGACGCCCAGCACGGCCTTGCCGTTGACGGCGACGTCCAGGTTGCGGCCGGTGACCATCATGGTGCCCGGCGTCAGGTCGATCTGGTCGGTGCTGACCGCCTGCGGTTGGAAACGCGTGGGCAGGCCCGCGCCATCGACCTTGATCGCGCGCGTGGCGGCCTCGTAGCTGCGCTTGAAGCCCACGGTCGAGACGTTGGCCAGTTCATTGACCGTCATCTGGCGCGAGATGCGCTGCTCGTTGACGGCGGCGGCGGCGTTGAAGGCGAGGCGGTCCATGGTCGGTTTTCCGTCAGGGGTCTATCGGAGATCAGCCGCGGATGTTGATGATGGCCTGGGTCAGGGTGGTCGAGGTCTCGATCGCCTTGGCGTTGGCCTGGAAGTTCCGCTGGGCGGTGATCAGGTTCACGAGTTCGGATGTCAAATCGACGTTCGAGCTCTCGGTAGCACCAGCACGAATCGTGCCAAGACCCGAGGTGCCGGCCGTGGCCAGGATCGGCTGGCCCGACGAGGCCGAGGCCACAAAGGTGGAGTCACCCATCTGGCGCAGGCCGGTGGGGCTGGAGAAGTTGACCAGCAGGATCTTGGCCAGCGACTTTTGCGTGCCGTTGGAGTAGCTGGCGCTGACCAGACCGTCGTTGCCGATGGTCACGCCGACCACATCGCCTTCGGGGGCGCCGTCCTGCGACTGCGAGAGCACCGCGAACGAGGACGAGAACTGGGTCGAGGCCGAGTAGTCGATGTTGATCGTCAAAGCGCCCTTACCACCGGCCAGGTACACGGTCTCGAGCTGTGTGCCGCCCAGCGGCGAGACCAGCTTGCCGCCCGTGTCGAAGGTCAGTTCGCCTTTGTCGAGGTAAACCGGGGACCAGGCGGGCAGGCGGGTGAAGCCGTCGGCACTGGTGGTTTCGTTGCCCTGGCTGTCGATGTACTTGGGCACCATCTGGCCGCCCACCAGTTCCTTGTGCTGGGTCGGTTTGATCCAGGTGGCGGTGGTGCCGCGACCGGCCTCGACCTCTTCAAGACCCCAGTTGGCACTGCCCGAGATCTTGATGAAGGAGTCCGACGACGCGGTGCCGGTGGTGAAGACGAAGCAGTTCTTGGTGTAGTCGAACTTGACCTTCACACCGTTGACGGTTTCGGGCATCCCCGCTTCGGTGTTGTTGGCCAGCGAGTTGATGCCGCGCTGCAGGGCAGCGGAGAACGAGGCCACCGAGTAGTCGGAGCCGGTCGGGATCACCACCGTGCCCTTGACGCCATCGACCGTCACCACAAACTTGTTGTTGGTGTTGTCGACCGAGAAGTTGTTGGTCACGTTGATCGTGGGCGCGGCGCCATAGGCGACGGCCGGTTGCGAGGCGATGCCGCGCAGGGCCACGTCGGAGGTCATCACTTCGGTGTTTTCCATGCCGAACAGGGATTCACCCAGGGATTTGCCGTCGACAAAATCGACCCTCAGGCCAATGCTGGAGTTGTCGCCCGTGCTGCCCGAGCGCACCGAGAAGGTCTTGCTGCCCGAGTCGTAGCTCATCTTGATGCCGTAGCGCTGCTCGGTCAGGGGGCGGATGGTGGCGCCATTGGCCAGCACCTGGGTGCCGTAGCTGCCGCTCTCGTTGAGCGTCAACGGGATGGTGGTCAGGCCGAACAGCTGGTTCGAGGTGCCGCTGGCGCCCTGGGCGATGGTCATGGTCGAGCTGCCATCGGTGAAATTGAAGGTGCGCGCGTTGAAGTCGAAGGAGGCTTTGACCGACGAGCCATACTTGGTGGTCGTGGTGACCAGCTTGTCGCTCTCGTCCAGGGCGTAGGTCACGCAGGTCACGGTGCCATCGCTGTTGGTGGTCACGGTGTCTTCGGGCAGTGTGTCGGTGTAGGCCGCGGTGCTGGTGGTGCTGCTGCTCGACAGCACAGCATTGGCGGCGTACTGCGTGGTGGTTTTGATCTTGTCGCTGCCGCTCAGGCTGTAGGCGACCTTGGTCGCCGTGCCGTCCGCGTTCAGGGTCGTGGTGCTGCTGGGCACGGTGCCGGAGTACGTGTTGTCCGTGACCGAGTTGGTCGAGACCACGGTGCGCAACTCCACCGTCTGGTTCAGCCGCTTTTGCAGGGCGCTCACGATGTCTTCGGGGCGCAGTTGGTTCAGCTGGGCTTCGGAGGTGAAGCCGAAATCGGCCGGGACCAGGCTCACCGGAATCTGTGCGGGCACGCTGACGCCGTTGCTCAGCTGGGTGATGCGGCTGGTGGTCAGCGTGAATTCGCGGCTGGTGGACACGCTCATGTCGTAATAGGCCTCGTCGCCGAACTGGCGGTTGAGGTAGTTGGTGGTCGCCTGGGCGATCTCGGCGCCGGTCATCAGCGAGTCCACATCGGCCAGGAAGCTCAGGTCCACCTTGACCGGGTTGCCCGAACCGTCGACATCGAGAGAGAACACGTTTTTCAGGTCGTCGCGCGTCAGGCTGCCTTCGGCGATCAGTTTCTTGAAGTTCACCCCGTCGGTCAGGTTGAACTTGGTGGTGTCCATGGCCTTGGTGCTGATGATGGCCGCGGGCTCGGAGGTGCGCTTGTCGGTCAGCTCGTCCAGTGAGATCAGCTGGGTCTTGCCGGTGGTCAGCTCGTCCTTGACCTCGCTGTA
>JACCDX011048022.1_pt1 | contig 75074 bp, 73 predicted proteins | sample 7449681 | NCBI WGS metagenome assembly JACCDX01 (sample SAMN15323450, study PRJNA562643) | freshwater metagenome | isolation source: river surface water | place: USA:Blue River Watershed | collected 2017-08-18 | reverse complement strand
CGTATCTTTTTAATTGGCGAACAGCCAAACCCTTGGGACCTTCTCCAGCCCCAGGATAAGATGAGCCGACATCGAGGTGCCGAACTCTGCCGTCGATATGGACTCTTGGGCAGAACTAGCCTGTTATCCCCAGGGTAACTTTTATCAGATAATCTCCGGCTGCGTCTAATGCATACCGTCGGTTCACTATGTTCCGCTTTCGCGTCTGCGCGACATTCACGTCTTGCAGTTAAGCCAGCTTTTGCCATTGCACTATCGGCACGGTGTCCATTCGCGCCTAGCTGACCTTAATAAACTCCTCCGTTACTTTTTAGGAGGAAAGCGCCCCACTTAAACTGCCTACCAGATACTGTCTCCGATCGTTTTTTCCGATCAGGTTAGCATGTACATACACAAAGAATGGTATTTCATTGACGAGTCCAGATAAACCGAAATCTATCCTTCAACCTCTCCCATCTATGCTACGCAGTGAGCACGTACACGCAATATCAAGCTACAGTGAAGCTCCTGGGGTCTTTTCGTCTAGCTGCAGGTAGAGGGCATCTTCACCCCCATTGTATTTTCACCGAGCTGTTTCCCGAGACAGTTGTCCAGTCATTACGCCATTCGTGCGCGTCGGAACTTACCCGACAAGGAATTTCGCTCAACTATTCCCCGAAGTTGGACTCTATCTTCGTCCCTCGATTGCTCGAGTAGGACGCATGGTGTTGGTCTCTTGTTAACCATGATTGGACTTATTGCACATTACTGTGCAAAAGGTAGCTTTGACTCTTTTGACTTTACAACTCTATTTTTCTGTTTACTATCGACACCTACAACAGTCCCAGTCCTTCTCGATTGCACTTCTGTGCAATCGAGAACCTTAGGACCGTTATAGTTACGGCCGACATTCACCAGGGCTTATAACCGCCAGCTTGATATAATCGCACCACAGTTATTTGACCTTCTGGCATTGGTCAGGCGTCACCCCCTATACATCCACTTACGTGTTCGCAGGGAGCTGTGTTTTTGGTAAACAGTTGCCAGACAAACTTTCGCTGCGCCCCACCTTGCGGTGGGGAAGCCTTATCCCGAAGTTACGGCTGCTTTTTTGCCTAGTTCCTTGGGAAACATTCACTCGTTCGCCTTCGTCTTCTCGACGTGACCACCGGTGTCGGTTTTCGGTACGGTTCCGCATGTATTAAGCTTAGAGAATTTTCTCGGAGGCGTGCTTTGTAGACTCAAGAAGGGCGTACCCTTCAATTGCCGCGTCACTTGCGTTCATCATTAAAGATAGCGATCCGGATTTGCCTAGATCGCACACTGATGACGTAGACCAGAATCCAATAACTGGCCCTACATACTACACCTCGTCAACCCATCGCATACATGCGAAGTCATGGAATATTAACCATGTATCCATCGGGTTCGGTTATCACCATCCCCTTAGGACCGACTAACCCTTCGCTGATTATCATCGCAAAGGAAACCTTAGTCTTTCGGCGTGCAGGTTTCTCACCTGCATTGCGGTTACTTGTGCCAACATACGCACTTCCAAGCACTCCACGATGCCTTACGGCTTTCGCTTCAGCGCGGCTTGGAACGCTCTCCTACCACTCCCCGTTCTCGAAAGAACGACAAGTCCTCAGTTTCGGTACCATGCTTAGCCCCGATTATCTTCGGCGCAAGGTCTCTTAGTGAGTGAGCTGTTACGCTTTCTTTAAAGGATGGCTGCTTCTAAGCCAACCTCCTCACTGTCAGAGAAACCTCACCTCCTTCAAACTGCACTGAGCATGGATTTAGGGACCTTAACTAGAGATCTGGGCTGTTTCCCTTTTGACCGACGGAGCTTCGCCCCCGTAGTCTTACTGCCTGAAACGTTGATCCTGGGTATTCGGAGTTTGGTTGGATTGACGAGATTTCTCCCTATTCAGCCCATCCAGTGCTCTACCCCCCAGGGGTACTTCAGACGCTATGCCAAAACATATTTCGGAGAGAACCAGCTATTTCCCAGTTCGATTAGCTTTTCACTCCTTCCCACAAGTCATCCGAGAGAGTCGCACGACTCACCAGTTCGGGCCTCCATCTGTATTTCTACAAACTTCACCCTGCTCATGGGAAGCTCACCAGGTTTCGGGTCTTATGCATACGATATCATTCGCGCTATTCACACTCGGTTTCCCTTTGCCTCCACCCCGGATGGGTTTAGGCGACCGCATGCATAAACTCGTTGGCTCATTCTTCAATAGGCACGCCATGGAGGTCGGCATCATATGCACGAGATATACTCTCGCACATGATGCCGACCTCGCTGACTCCTTGTAGATGTATGGTTTCAGATCTATTTCACCGTCCTCACCGGACTGCTTTTCACCTTTCCCTCACGGTACTAGTTCACTATCGGTCACAAAGTAGTATTTAGCCTTAACGGTTAGTTCCGCTAGCTTCCTCCAAGCTATTCATGTCTTGGAGTACTCAGGAACGGAGACAAGAAAGTTGTTCGCATGTCGACTACGGGGCTATCACCCTCTGGGGCTGTGCTTTCCAGCACATTCTTCTATACGGACAATTTGTAACTTTCCGGCTTGCGCCAGTCTCCGCCCTACAACCCCTATACATGCCACACGGTTACCTCTTGCGAAGTCGCCGTGTGGCGCATACAGGTTTGGGCTCTTCCCCTTTCGCTCGCCGCTACTTCGGGAATAACAATTGTTCTCTTTTCCTCCGGGTACTGAGATGTTTCACTTCTCCGGGTTCGCTCTCCACTGCGTGGAGTACATGATATTCAAATCATGTGAGTTTCCTCATTCGGAAATCGAGGGATCAAAGGTTGCTACACACCTCCCCCTCGCTTATCGCAGCTACGCCACGTCCTTCATCGCCTCTTTGTGCCAAGGCATCCACCATACACCCTTGGGTTCTATTGGGAACCCAAAAAACCATTTTGTTTTATCTTGCTCTGCTTGCGCATCACAACACAAAACGTAACCGCAACAATTAGATTCACAGATGTTGCCATCTGTTGAATGTTTCTGTGTGATCCGGTACCTCCCGACGAAAAGACCTCCTTTCGGATGGATCTAAAAAGGAGATACCGTTGTTGCTCGATGATCACACCTTGCAATTGCATAGGTCGCTCCTGAAAAGACGACCATATGCACTGTATATCTTTCGATATACCTGCCTCCGGGTGTTACCGCCAGGGATACTCTCCACTGGCAACCGGGACAGATTGGGTTATTTCAAAGAATTGGTCTTTCGGTCATTGTCCTGCCTGAAACAAAAATCCGCCTTTTGCGACGGACACAAACCACGAGGGTGTGTATCGTTCGCTACTTACGGGGATGTGACAGGTTTCTCATAACTGCGTACTTGCTAGTATAGCCATATCCGAAACCCTGTCAAGCATTTCTTCTTCTGTCCGCACTGTGTGTAGAGAATTTTGCGAATATGGCTCTAAATATGGTCACGATGGGCGATACCGAGACTTGTTTGGCTCAAGTATCATGGGATTGTCCAGATGCACTCCTCAAACTGTGGAATGAAAGTGGATAAGTCTACCCATTTTCTCAGAGCATAGACCTTCTTATACCCTGCGCAGAGGCGCACCCATCCTGCAAAAACACCACACCCCGCAAAGCAGGGTGTGGTGTTATTCGCCCCTAGCAGAGATGCTATTTCTCTCCAACTTCCTTCTGCACTTCCTTGATAAATTGCGCAGCGGCATCCTTACCCCCAAGCCCAAATGCGAGACCTCCTGCGAGTGCAAGCATGGCCACAAAGCCGGCAAACAGTGTGTACATATACTGCGGTGCCACACCAAGCTGGGAGAGCGCCATAATAAATGCAAACATCCAAATAGCCCATCGTGCCATCGTGCCCAAAAGTTCAGACACGCGAGAACCTGCAGCCCGCGTAGTGCCAGAGATGAGATTACTCATAAAATCAGATGCCACCGATGCGACAAACAAAATGACGGAGGCAATGACTACCTGGGGAATATAGCGCAAGACTTCACCCAAAAATACATTGACCTGCGTGAGTCCCACAATGTCGAGTGCGGCAATAAGAAACACCAAAAAGACAAATGCCTTAGCAAGCCACCCAAAGAAATAGGGGGTATCGAGATGATAGCCTGCGCGTGAGAGCACGCGATCAACTCCTACTTTGGTCAACCATTCATCGGCCTTCATCGCCACCACCATCTGGGTGACTACCTTCCCAAACGCAGATCCAAAGAGTGCTCCAAGTACAACAAAAACAAGTGCGGCAAACAGGTCAGGAATAGTATCTGCAACGCCTCCAGCAACATCACGGAAGGACTGTATAAATTCTTTCTGAATGAGTTCAAGCATGGTTGTGCGCTAGATAAATAAGGAGGTTGCCCTCATGGGGAGTATAGCAAATGGAACAAAACTGGAAAGCACTTCGTTTTAAAACAAATTGAGTTTGTTGAGCACGACCAAATGTGGATAGTCGATAATATCACGAATAAATTTATCATAAATCCCAAATCGGTACTCGAATTCCGGGGTATCCATCAGTCCATAGGTAATCTCTTTTCCCAGCTCAGCCTCGAGGCGCTTGAGCACCCCCTCGATCACCCCTTTTTTCATCTTGTCTCCCACGAGCAAAATATCGACACGAGATTCTGTTTCATCAATAAAAACCCCTGCGACAATAATGAGTTTCATCTGCCCACAATTCTTAAATCGTGCAGACACATCTTCTTTTCCGAGTGCAATCTCAGTCACCAGTGCGCGAAGGGCGGCCAAATAGGGAAATGTGACATCCATGCCGTACCCCACGACCTTGCGCTTTTCGAGTACCCCATCCTTCCCTTTGTGTGGATACATGCGCACCACTGTGCGTGCCTTGATGAGTCCGATGTCTTCCATCATGCGAATTTCCTTTTGCAGGGTGGTGCCGGTAATCTTACTACGGCGCCCCATTTCGGTGCGATCAAAGACATCCTCGGGATTCATCAAAAAGAGACGCATCAAACGTACCCGAGCAGGAGAACCGAAGAGTTTTGCGAGAATATCCATAGTGATGCCATTGTACTATGCCAAGCGAAAGTGACGCCAGCCCACTTTCCCCAGAAATCACAAAGACCCCATGTTGGGGTCTTTGTGTAGATGCTATGCCAGTGAGGGATACCTTACTTGAGGTTCACCTTTCCGCCGGCCTCTTCGATACGCTTCTTCAAGGCCTCTGCCTCGTCCTTCTTCATGCCAGCCTTCACCATTGCAGGTGCGCCATCGACAAGATCCTTGGCCTCCTTGAGTCCCAAAGCGAGGACTTCCTTGATGACCTTGATGACCTGAATAGGGGTTGCGCCAGCTGCTGCGAGCTCGACGTCGAAGGAATCCTTCTCGTCAGCTGCAGGGCCTGCGGCTGCGGGTCCTGCTGCTGCAACTGCGGCTGCAGCAGAGACTCCCCACTTCTCCTCGAGCATCTTGACGAGCTCATGGAGTTCAATAAGAGTAAGCTTTTCAACTCCGGCGACAATGTCCTTGAACTTTGCCGGTACTTCAACGGTAGTGTTTTCCATAGAGATGGAGTAATGACGAATAATTAATGTGAATACTTATGCAACTGCGGGGGTAGCCTCTGGTGCTTCAGCTTGCACAGCAGGCACTTCGGGAGCGACCACTTCTGGCGCTGATGCCTCTGGAGCAAGTGGTGTGGGGGCGGGAGCAGGTGTGCCAGCCTCGAGGGACTTGGCGCGCTCGTTCACCACGCGCACCACGCGAGCAATCGATTCGTTGAGCATGCCGACAAACTTGGAAAGCAACTGGTCACGACCAAGAATGGTCGCAAGCTGGGTGATTTCCTCCTTCGACATATATGCCCCCTGATAGACACCTCCCATGAGGGTCATCTGATCCTTGTGTGTTTTGATGAACTCAAAGACCCCCTTGGCTGGTGCCACAGGATCCGTTCCCCAAGCGAGAGCGAGCTCGCCCTTGAGTTCGGGCTGTGTACCAGTCACCTTCTTTGCATCAAGAGCTCGCTTGACGAGCGTCTTCTTTGCAACATAGAGGGTGACTCCGGCCTCGCGTAGCTCACGGCGGAGCTGAGTGAGGTCCTTGCCAGGAAGCTTGTAGAAATTTACAAATGCCACGGTCTCCGCTTCCTTGAAGCCAAGATCGAGGACTGAAAGAATTTCCACCTTCTTTTGTTTACTGATGGGCATGGATGTGGAATCGCATGATCACAAGTGATACATGCGAGATATTGAATAAAGATCGACCAACGCATGGACGAGTCCTATTGCGCAGAGCGCGAGAGTAGGCCATCGGTAGGTACACTTGCGTGAATTATTCCAGTTGGACCCCACTGTCTTAAGCGTTGGGCTCAGTATACGAAATTCAACCCAGGCGTCAAGATGCGGCACTTCCGACCCTATTGGCGATGTAAATCACCGTCATCGAGACAAAAATAATCGCAATAAACCCCATCGCAAGGTGAAAAAAATTTCGATTGAATGACTGCATGACGCAAGTATACCACCCTGACTATGCGCCACCTAGAGTCCCTCGTGGGTATTACATCCGTGCCACCTGGTGCTCAAGCTGAGACAACGTCCGCTCCTGCCCGGACAAATCTGACTTCATATCCGAGAGCACGCGAAGTAAATCTGCCTTTTTTGCTTCTAAGTCTTTGACATGGAGCATCGCTCGCGCGACTAAAAGCTCACTGTCGACCACAGCATGTGCTCCTTCTACCCCCGATTCTATGCCCGTGGGCACTTCTGGTACCACGCCTTCTTTTTCCAGCGTTAACGCCTTTGCTTCCCGTCGATACTCGCGCTTCCCTTCTAGGGTAATGGTATCTTCTTCCATACGAATCTTGTCTTCAATCGCACGAAGTTCTTCTTGTTTGTGTCGCAACTTCTGACGCGCCTCACCAATGACTAAGAGTAATTTATCCCGCTCTCGGCGTGCGCGATGATGGCGCTCGTCTTCTTGCTTGGCTAATCCATCAAAAAATGCGCGATCCTCTTGCCCGCGCGTGCGATCATAAGTTTCTTTGCGAAGCGCCTCGGCGCGTGCCTGTGGGGCAAACTCATCTTGATCGTCAAACTCATCCTCATCATCTGGAAACATGACCCTATCATACGTGATTTACCCAAAAAACAACACCACCAGAATCTGGTGGTGTTGCGCTGGTGGGAGCGAGACTACTTTCCGCGCTCTGCAATCACCGCACTTGCCACATTGGATGGCACAGCGACGTACTCCGCAGGGGTCATAGTAAAGGTTCCACGTCCTTCCGTCATCGAACGCAAGGTGGTGGCGTACCCAAACATTTCTGCAAGAGGAATCATGGCCTTGGCCACCTTCATCATGCCACGCTCTTCCATAGCGTTCACCTGACCACGGCGAGAGGCAACCGATCCGGTCACATCACCCATAAACTTATCGGGGAAGACGATTTCCACCAACATCACAGGCTCAAGCAAAGTTGGGCGCGCCTTCTTGGCTGCATCCTGAAGCGCCATCGATCCTGCAATCTTAAAGGCAATTTCAGAAGAGTCGACATCGTGGAACGAACCATCGTAGAGCTCAACAGAAACATTGACGAGCGAGTAGCCAGCCACCACTCCGCGCTCCATCCCCTCCTTGATACCCTTTTCAATTGGAGAAATAAATTCCTGAGGAATAATACCTCCCTTGATGGAATTGACGAACTCGAAGCCTTCTGAGCGCTTGACGTTCTTGGGCAAGTCTTCAGGCTTGACCGTGAGATCCATCGGCTTGACCTTAATCTTGACGTGTCCGTATTGACCACGACCACCAGACTGCTTGATGTACTTGCACTCTGCTTCGCTTTCTCCCTGAATGGTTTCGCGATAGGCCACCTGAGGCTTGCCGGTGTTTGCCTCAACATTAAACTCGCGCTTCATGCGGTCCACAATAATTTCGAGGTGAAGCTCACCCATACCCCAAATAATGGTTTCTCCTGTCTCGGTGTCTGAGGTGACACGAAAAGTAGGATCTTCTGCGGACAAACGGCCGAGTGCAATACCCATCTTCTCTTGGTCAGCTTTTGTCTTTGGCTCAATACGCATCGAAATCACTGGCTCAGGAATCACAATGCGCTCCAGGATAATCGGGTTGTTTTCATCGCACAATGAATCAGAAGTGAGGGTATCCTTGAGTCCTACCGCAGCAGCGATTTCTCCCGCAAATACCTTCTTCACTTCCTCGCGCTCATTGGCATGCATGCGCAAAATTCGAGAAATACGCTCCTTCTTACCCTTCGTTGCGTTGTACACATACGACCCCGCCTCAAGAGTACCCGAGTACACACGGAAGAACGCAAGCTGTCCCACATACGGATCGGTCGCAATCTTGAAGGCCAGTGCAGAAAATGGCTCGGAGTCCGATGCATGGCGCACCATCTCTGCCTCAGACTTTGGGTCATGCCCCTTGGTAGGAGGAATATCGAGCGGCGAAGGAAGCAAATCAACCACGGCATCCAAAATAAGTTGCACACCCTTATTCTTGAGTGCCGAACCGGTATAGACAGGGACCAACTTATTTTCGATGACCGCCTTACGCAAAACGCGCTTCAAGTCGTCGACGGATGGCTCATTGCCTTCGAGATACGCATTCATGAGTGCTTCATCATTTTCCACAATCGACTCAATCATCATGCCTCGATACTTCTTGGCATCAGCGAGGTGTGACTCTGGAATATCATGGTACACGAGCGTGTTCCCCATCTCCCCTTCGAAGGTGACGTACTTCATGGTGAGAAGGTCGATAACTCCGGCAAACTGATCTTCTTCTCCAACTGGAATCTGCATGCGCACCGCACTCTTGGTGAGTCGATCGAGAATAGACTGGTAAGAGCGCTCAAATGAGGCTCCAGTACGATCGAGTTTGTTGATGAAACAAATACGAGGAACGCGTCCTTCGTCCGCATAGCGCCAGTTGGTCTCTGACTGTGGCTCCACTCCTGCCACACCATCAAACACCACGACTGCACCGTCGAGCACGCGAAGTGAGCGCTTCACTTCAATGGTGAAGTCGATGTGCCCCGGGGTGTCGATCAGGTTGAAGCGACACTTCTTGGAAGTGTCTTCCTTGGGCATATAGGTAGGATTCCAGAACGCTGTGGTTGCTGCAGACGTAATGGTGATACCGCGTTCGCGCTCTTGTTCCATCCAGTCCATGGTGGTCTCACCTTCATGCACCTCACCAATCTTGTGGGTACGTCCGGTGTAATACAGCACGCGCTCTGATGTGGTCGTTTTGCCGGCATCAATGTGTGCAATGATTCCGAAGTTGCGTACTTTCTCTAAGGGATAATCTCGTTCCATAGTATTTGACTCCTATAAGTAATGAATAATGCGGACTCTCGCCCACGTCACGAAAACAAAATGCCACTAAGGGCAGTGATGAAGCCACTATATAGGCAAAATAGTGTTTCGGCAACTGTCCAAGACTTTACAAATCCAGCAATTCATGCATAATATAGCAAGAACATTTCAGGAGACACTGATGCCCAAGCAATACCTTCTCCACACTCAGGAAGAGCGCAATCACCAGGATTTTCTCCGTGCATTTCCAGACCCATCACATGAGTCTGCCCGAACCTTGATTGCAGAGCACCTCGACGTGATTCGTGGAATCCAGGTCAATGACGCAAAGGTGGTCCTCACCAATCGTCGAGTGTCCATCGGCACCGGAACGAGTATGGTGCGTGTGCACCGGGCAGAAATCGGAAATGCAACGGCCACCGTGTGCTTCTACGTCATCGAGCGCGATGTGACAGGCGTCATCACACGAGAACATCCGATTCTCCCCCACACGGAGGTGTGGTATGAAGAGTGACTTTTCCCAAGTTGCCCCCTTGCGCGCCGGTGACCGTGTACGACTGGTGTCACTCCCAATTGCATCATCGGCGTCTTCGCCTCCCCCACTCACCATTGGACGTATCTACATCGTGCGATACCTCGATGGATGCTGTGTGTGCACCTCCACAGACATGCCCGGACTCGACTGGACCTATCATCGAGACCGGATCGAGAAAGAATAATTCAGGCCCCACCATCATGGTGGGGCCTATTGCTATGGAAGCACAGATGCCTCGAGTTGGCGCAAATGCGCCAATCGCTTCCGTGTACCCGGGTGCGTCGCCGTATCAAACTGCATACCGAACTGCTGAAACACCACCATCATGTCGGAAAGCGAATACCCGAGCTCCTGAATATATCGAAATGCATACTTATCGGCAGCATACTCATGCTCGTGCGAAAGTAGCGATGCGCGACGACCCAGTGCAGGAGGGACAGCATCAGTGACTTCCGGAACTACCTCACCCGGGATGTACTCTTTGTATAAGCGCACTAAAGCCAGATGATGCTCAAGCCGAAGATGCCCCACCTCGTGTGCCAAGAGAAACATGCGCACCGAAGGAGCTGCATCAGCAACTGACTCGTGCATCACGACAGTATGAGGTGCCACACTTTCAATGACCAGCGGTCCGCGCACGACACGAAGCTCCAGCGGTTCTCCTGCACGCCGTTCTATCAACATCTCAAAGTCTCTTTGAAGCACCGCGATTCGGGCATCATCTTGGGAGAGTGGTAGATTCTGGAGTCGGGCCTCACCGGAGCGTTTGAATACGTCCTCGATGGACATCGCGTACGCGAACGCACTTCCTAAGCCAAGATATACATACAAAAGAATTCGAAACATCACATACTCCACGTTTCTGTGCTCAGCCTATCATATCTTGTGCTCCTGTGCGCGTCTGGCATACCTCTTTAATACAGATGACCACCGCACAAACTGAGGGAGGATTACCCCGCCAAAAACATACTCACCCAAAGGACAAAGTCCATTGGGTGAGTAAGCGTGCTTCTCTCTTGTGTACGATGTAAGGATGAGACGCAGGAATGCTACCAAGCGAAGTGTGCGAAGGCCTTGTTGGCTTCAGCCATCTTGTGTACATTCTCGCGCTTCTTGATTGCCTCGCCTTCATTCTTGGATGCTGCGATAATCTCGTCTGCGAGCTTCTTTGCCATACGAGCGCCTTTCTTGGAGCGTGCGGCATCGATAATCCAGCGGAGCGCAAGAAACATGCGGCGCTCTGGGCGCACCTCGCGAGGCACCTGATAGTTCGCTCCACCGACTCGGCGCGAGCGGATTTCCATGATAGGACCAGCATTGCGGAGGGCCTCACGATAGACCTCCATGGGATCCTCTACCTTGAGCGCCTTCTTGATTTCTTCCATGGCGTCATACACTACGGTCGTTGCTATCGTTTTCTTCCCATCAAGCATGACGTAGTTGATCAGGGTCGAAACTTCGATAGATTTATACTTTGCATCCGGGGTACGGATGTTACGATTCTTGACTGGATGTCGCATAACATGAGTGTGATCTTGCGCTGTGTTCCCCCGGATCGAGGTACTGCACAAGGTGAATAAGTAATGATCCGTTGCCTAGTCTTCACTAGTCTCCCCCATACTACACGCTTTCCCCTAAAACACAAGACCACCCGATTGGGTGGTCTTTGTGATTCCAGCATACGCCAGTATGGAGGACTATTTCTTTTCTGGGCGCTTTGCACCGTAGAGGGAGCGACCCTGCTTGCGCTTGTCTACCCCTGCTGCATCGAGGCGACCACGAACAATGTGATAGCGGAGACCGAGGTCCTTCACGCGTCCACCGCGGACGATGACCACCGAGTGTTCCTGCAACTTGTGACCTTCTCCTGGAATATATGCCGTAATTTCCATACCATTCGTCAAACGCACACGAGCAATCTTTCGGATCGCTGAGTTTGGCTTGCGAGGAGTCATTGTCGTCACCTTGGAGCACACCCCACGCTTGAAAGGTGAGTTGTAGAAAATGGGACGATTCTGGATCGAGTTGAACCCGCGACCCATAGCGACCGCCTTGGATTTGCGGACGACTTGCTTGCGATTACGCTTGACGAGCTGATTGATAGTTGGCATATAAGAGATTCAGTAAATATGGTCACCCGCTATTTCGAGTAGAGCCAATCTACTATAGCAGGCAAAAAAACGCAAGTGGTGGCTATCCTCCCACCATGAGCTGATAGATACCTTGAACGAGCGGGAGGAAGAACTGCCACAAAAAGAATGCAAAAAAGAGCAGTAGGACCAAGGAATAGCGCTCGATATAGTCTCCAATATAGCGGTAGCGGAGCGGGAGCGCAGACAATAATACCTTAGACCCGTCCAGAGGAGGAATTGGAACGAGGTTAAACACCGCCAAAATTACATTGATATACACAATCAGATTCATAATGGCGGAGACGGGAGCGGAAAAGAAATCTCCAAATACTTGTAGCAGGATACCAAAAATCAGCGCAATACCCAGATTAGTCCCAGGGCCCGCCAGAGCGACTTTTGCCTCTCCCCACACATGATCACGGAGATTGTAGGCATTGTAGGGCACCGGCTTGGCCCAGCCAAACACGAACCCCCCAGGAATCATTGCTGTCGCAATCGGAACAGCGACAGACCCGACAGGGTCGATATGCTTCACGGGATTCATGGTAAGCCGCCCCGCGAGGCGGGCAGTCGGATCACCTAGATATTGAGCCATATATCCGTGAGATACCTCGTGTGCCACCACAGAAAACACCAACACGATGAGGGAGAATATGATGCTAATGGGGTCGCCGTCTTGCATAGGATTAGGACTCATGATAGCATGCCAAGCACGAAACCGAAAGCGCACAATACGCTCGGCGAAACAAAATTATGGCAACTACAAATATCTGCACACTGTGCGCAAAGGGCTCCAAGATGGCTGGGGGCTATTCCAACCGCATTCGTGCAACAAAGTTCAACCCAAGCGGTGATAAGCGCAAGTACCCCAACTTACAGTGGGCAACCCTCCCGAAGACTGCGACAGGCGCATCAGGGGGTCGTATCAAGATTTGCACCCGCTGTCTCAAGGGAAACAAGCATCTCTCACTCAAGTCCATCTAGCACCCAACACGGGTGTTTTTTGGTAGAAAAAGAGCGCCCCATATGGGGCGCTCGACACTGAGGGCGCTTACGCCTGTGCAGCCTCTTCGAAGATGCACACTTGGCCGTCTGGCTGAGTCGAGAGGAAGAGCGTGGGCTTGAGCTCCACCGGCGCATCCCCCACGCGATTGCCTTCGGCGTCCTTGACCCAGACCCGACGCAGAGTGGCACCCTCGTAGAGGGGTTGGCGCCCGGAAAGCTCGATGGAAAGCATGCGTGCGCCATCCGGACAGGCGTTGTCGAAGACGCGAACCGACCACATGTTGAGGACGAACCAGTCTTGCAGCTCCTTGATCACCGAGTCGTGCACAGGAGACGCGAACGCCTGGGTCTCGCCGCGCCGGAATACATAGCGCAGCATCGACGTGTTCTTGTTCGACATCTCGGAGTAGTGCAGATACTTCTGCAGTCCAGCAAGGGACCGCAGTCCCGACTGGAGAAGCAGTGGGAGGAATTCCTCCATCGACACGTTACGGCCATCTTCCTCGATGAGGTAGGTGCCCGGAAGCCGATCCTCCGTCTTGTTCTCTTTCCCCAGATGGGTTGCATGTTTCCATGCGTACTCCGGGCAGCTCTTTCCGCGAATCGTGATCAGCACGACGCCAAACTGAGCGAGAGGTGTCGTTTCGCCTTGGTCCTGTTCCATGTGGAACCCCCATATGAAAGAACATCAACAGTGATGCAGATTAAGTATAGCATACAAATGCTAATAAGTCAATGTTTTTCTACGAGAAAGACAAACGACCTCGCTTGAGGTCGTTTGTCTTTACTGTTGCTCTTTTTGTGTTTATGGGGTTTCAGAGGAAACACGGGGTGTCACTCGATACCCAATCATCATGCCAGAATGCATATGTTCTGCGATATGGCAGTGTGCCATCCACTCACCGGGATTCGTCGTCTCAAGCAAAATATCCATCGTGTCCCCTGTGCGCAATAATGCAGTATCCTTCCATACCATATTATCATTGGGAATCTCGTTTACCGAAAGTACGAGAAAGCGATTCCCGTGGAAGTGAATGGGGTGATGCATTGGATGACCAGATGTGGGGTCGTTGAGTATGCGAATTTTTACGTACGGACCTTGAGGAAATTCCCAACGTATATCCATGTTCTCTTTGAGCGTCTCCTCGTCACGCATAATCCACTTCACGGTCTCGGAGGTCGAGAACGTATTCATGTCTCCCATCGTGTCCTCCCACTCAATTGGAACCGGTGCATGCATCATGCCGGCCATATCCATCCCCATACCTCCCGTGGCGTCCATCCCGTGCCCATGGGATGCCATATCAGAGGATCCATGAGCATGCCCACCGGAGGACATCCCGCCCATATAACTCATAATTTTGTTCATATCCATCGACAGAGTGAGGCGCAACTGCTTGTCTGGGGGGGTCGACGTGTATGAGCGCAGAGCGGTAAACTCTGCAATTTCAGGCAAGTTTTCACGCAAAGTAGGAAATGTAGCACCATGAGTAGTAGCATGCGTACCAGAAATCATGAATGCTCCAAGTGGGTACACTTTCCCCTCTGGGACCACATGCTCGAGCGCATACGTACCCGCCTCAGGGAAATAGACATCCACAATGGCACGCTCAGAGGGAGCAATCAGCACACTTGCTACCATCGTCTCTCGCTCATAGCGTCCGCCGTCTCCGCCGACAAGCTTCATCTGTGCTCCACCCCCTATGCGAATATTGAATGGTCGCACGGTCGCGGCGTTGGTGAGATACAGTCGATGCACTTCTCCTGGTGCACCTTGTCCGCGAAATGAGGTATCCCCGTTTACAATCAGCGTGTTTCCAAAGCGACCCATGAGTGCGTGCGTGATATAGGCATCACTATATGGGGCCACTTGCCCATCTTCAATAAGGACATCCGAAAGGAACATTGCGCGCTCTTGATCAGCACCACCCCAAAACGCCGGATCACGAGGAGTGACGACGATGTTGCCGTAGAGACCCATGTTTTGTTGCTTGTCTTCGCGCACGTGTGGGTGGTACCAAAACACGCCAGGATCAGTGAACTTGAGCGTGTAGGCAAAGGTCTCTCCAGGTAAGACATCCTTCTGCACCAAATGCGTACCGTCATAGGGATTGGCCATCCGCACCCCATGGGAATGCAGGAGGGTCGGCATATCGGTGTTGTTGGTAAACCGCACGACGACTTCTGCACCCTCGGCCACGCGCAGTGTTGGGCCGGGAATCATGCCGTTGTATGCCAACATGCGCATCGGAACACCTCCGACGGTCTTGGTGACATACCCAGCCGTCAAATCAAAAGTAGTGCCGTCTTCCAATACGACTTCAGTAGTGGGAATCGCGGCAGGCGGAAGGCTGGCACGATCGCGCGCACGATCAAGCAAGACAAATCCACCAACAGTAGCAATCAAGAGACCAATAAACAGAAGGGAGCGATGATGCATAACGCATATGCTAGATGAATAATATGTTTCATTATACCACACGACCCTAGGCCTCGTAGCGTATACTCCATGGAAGTGGTGGACAAGATGCCGTATGATACAGAACACATGCAAAAGCAGATTCCTCACCCCTCTGACCCCCTCCACCTTCACATGCGACTCACCGAGGCGCAGAGAAAAGCGCTCGCAAAAATGGGTATCGTTCTCATTCGCGACCTCCTCTATCACATGCCAGTACGTCACCTAGATGCGGGACAGGCATCACCCATTCAGCTCGCAGACGAAGGCGAGCGCGTCACCGTATATGGTCGCATCGAAAAACTTGCCACCAAAAAATCTTTTCGGGGTGGTATACCCATGGGCGAAGCAATCCTGCGCGATAAGAGCGGGACAATCAAGCTCGTCTGGTTCAATCAGCCATACATGGCCAAGATGGCAAGAGTGGGAGACTTTGTCCGCGCATCAGGCGTCATGAAGCGCCACAGTGGTGGGCTCACACTCCAAAATCCAGAACTCGAGAAAATCACCGCTCTTCCCGAAGATGCCACCTCACTCTTTCGTGACGGCGGCATACTTCCAGAGGACCACTTTATGCCGGTCTACCCAGAGACCAAGGGTATTACATCGCGCTGGATCTATCATGCACTGCGAAAATTATTTGCGCTTGGGGTGCTCGATGAGCTCGTTGATCCCATTCCCGAACACATTCGCACACGCTACCACCTTCCCGCGCTCGCAACCGCACTCGTGTGGCTTCACACTCCGCGAGAACTGCACCACGCAGTAAGTGCCAAGAAACGATTTGCCTTTGAAGAGATATTTGCTATTCAACTCGAACGGCAGTCTGCACGCATGAGATATGCAGCGCACCCCAGTTTTCGCATCACACCCGACCCCGTCGTACTTCGAGACTTCACAGAGCGGCTCGGCTTTACTCTATCGGGCGCACAAGAACATGCGGTAAGCGTGGTCCTAGATGACTTTGCTCGTGGTGAAGCTATGCTCCGTCTTCTGGAGGGTGATGTAGGAAGCGGAAAGACCGCCGTTGCGGCAATCACAGCGATGGCGGTTGTCTCGACTCGACCAGCAGGTCAGAGTTTCGGCACTCTCCAGGTCGCATACATGTGTCCCACTGAAATCTTGGCCACGCAACATTTTGAATCATTTATTCGATACTTTATTGGCACAGGGGTCACCATCGGGCTCCTTACCGGAAGTGGGTGTCGCAAATTCCCATCCAAGGTGAACCCTTCTGGTTGGACAGATGTGTCCCGTACTCAACTCCTCAAGTGGGTGGAAAGTGGAGAAGTCGCCATTCTGATTGGCACACACGCACTGATTCAAAAAGGCGTAAAGTGGAAGCACCTGGCCTATGCCATCATCGATGAACAACATCGCTTTGGAACAAAACAGCGCGCGGCATTAGTCCAAAAAGAAGGGCAGACCAGAACACGTGCTCCGCATGTACTCTCGATGACCGCGACCCCCATCCCGCGCACCCTTGCACTCACCCTTTATGGTGACCTCGACCTCACCCTCCTCGATCAAATGCCAAGCGGACGCAAACCCGTCATCACGCAAATAGTCCCAACGGCAAAACGCCAAGCCGTGTATCACGCAATCGAAGCAGCGCTAGAGGAAGGACGCCAAGCGTATGTCATTTGTCCTCGCATCGATGAGCCAGACCCCGACAAAGAGGCAGCCATTATTGCCAAAAGCGTCACCGAAGAGGCTACCCGTCTCCAAGATCATGTCTTTCCCCATCGCTCCATCGACATCCTGCACAGTAAAATGAAGCAAAGTGAAAAGGATGATGCCATGGAGCTCTTCTCACATGGCGATACCGATATTCTGGTCGCCACGTCAGTCGTGGAAGTAGGAGTGAATGTCCCCAACGCAACCATCATTGTAATTGAAGGTGCCGAGCGTTTTGGTTTAGCACAACTCCATCAACTCCGTGGACGAGTTATTCGCGGTACCCATCAAGCATATTGTTTTTTGTTTTCAGAATCTCAGTCCAAAAAAACCTTTGAACGACTCCGCGCACTCACCGAAGCAAAAAATGGCTTCGAGCTCTCTGAAATGGACTTAGCCCTACGTGGTTCGGGCGAGCTTGGTGGAGGAAAGCAATGGGGTATCTCTGATATCGGCATGGAAGCCATCAAGAATCCAAAGATGGTCGAGGCCGCGCAAAGTGAGGCCAGAACACTGCTCACTCAAGATCTCGAGCTTACGGACTACCCAGACTTAAAAGCGTATCTTCAGGCGCGACGAGCAACACATCTCGAATAATTACGGATGCCACTGCCATTTCACCACAGATAACACGTTGCTTTTGTCATCAGTCCACACGGGCGCATCTCCTGATACGGGAGTACGAAGTGGATGTTCCTGGAGCGTCTTCATCAGTGGTGCCTCCGGATGACCGGCCACGACCCAGCGCGAAACGGTGCTCCCAGATGAAGAAAAACGCTTCCCTTCTGGAATATCAGGAGTGTGAATCAGGTATATCGCATCCATGCCTATTGCTTCTGCAACCAAAGCGACCACTGGAGCGAGCTCAAGATATTTATTGGACACATGCACCAAAAGCACGCTCGAAGTGCTCGACAAGAGGGAGCGGTAAAGCGAAAACGCCTCGGTCGTCAGCAAATGCACTGGCACTGCATCGCCACTAAAAGCATCGATAATCAGGACATCATACTGGGGAATCGGCATACTCTGTGCTATGCGCATCATTTCTTGTCGTGCATCTCCCACTATCATGCGTGCCTGTGGGCAAGACGCGAGATAGGTAAATGCATGCTTGGCAAGTGCCACCACGCCTGGATTAATCTCGAAGAAGTCGTAAGAATCCTGAGGGCGACAATACGACGCGAGGGTCCCCACACCAAGTCCGGTCACACCCACGCGCAGAGAGGTCGTCGCACTCCCCATATGTCCAAGAACCTGCCCCACACCACTTTCTGGTGAAAAGTATGTCGTTGGGACAGAAGCCATGGCGGGATCACGAAATTGAGTTCCATGAATAATGTCTCCATGTGCAAAATAGCGCATCGGGACACCGTACTCATCTCCTCCATCTACTGCGAGTATGGTGCCATAAAAGTTTCGCGATAATTCCACCACTGGAAGCATGCGCACCCATGCCACAACCAGAACACCAAGTACGAGCACCGTTGGGACAGCAATACGGATGATGCGCATATCCATCGGACGAAACAGCCGAGGAAATGGCGCATGGGCGAGTGCAGTAGCTACCCCCAAGACCATGAGGAGAGGAAACTCGAGTGGATAGGTAAATAAGATGGGCACGACAAATGCAAGAAAAATGGTTCCGAGTGCACCGCCCAAAGAGACGGCGAGATAATAAGTCGGCAGTGCCGCTTTGGGAGGGCGAATACGGTACAACAGCAAATGAGACACATGGGCAAGTGCCACAAACGCCAACACATACACCACCACGAGCACAAATGGTGGTACCGCTATATTCGAGAGCACGAGAGCCAAAAGAGCCAACGCACACGCAAGAAAGGTGTACCATGGGCGAAGCTGATGCACACCAAACGCGAGTGCATATGAGAGTAAATAGAGCGCAAGCGGAATCACCCAAAATAGTGGCATAGGGGCAATATCACGTGTAATCGTCGCGGTCGTGGCGAGCAAAAGCCCAGCGGGAAAGCCAGCATAATACATGGTCTGAAGAAACACCCCAAGGGACATGCGCTCCTCAGAGGGAGGCGGTGGAGCGAATGCATCGCTCACCTGACGAAGCACCGCATACGTTGCTCCTGCATAGAGCAAAAAAAACACACTAAGTCCTCCCCCCACCACGAGGGCCAAGTCATGCAAAGAAAAATAGGGCTCCAAAAATACGGGATACATCAAGAGCCCCGCCAGTGAAGCAAAGTTTGAATATGCATATAAGCGATAAGGAGCATCAGTATCTGGAAGCGATGAAGCGGCGTATTGCATAACCGTACTGGTAGAGGAAAGCACAAAGAACGGCACCCCACAGGTGAGCCCCAAAACGAAGAGCACCCCCAGCATCGGATCGGTCACTATGCCCATGTACGGCGAGAGATCGGAAGGGAGAAGTGGGTGCCCCAGCGCATACCACGAACAAAGCATCGCTCCCCCTAAGATTCCTAAGACTACGAGATGTAAGGCCAGCGCACGTCGCACACCGAAACGTGCAATCATACTTCCATACGCATACCCCAAAAGTAAGCTCAAAGTAAAAAACAAAAGGCATACCGACCACACACTGCTCCCTCCCCCGAAATACGGAAGCACATATTTCCCCATCATGGGTTCAATTAAAAAAAGAAGAAACGCAGACACGGAGAGCGTCAACGTCAGAAGTGGCAAAAGGAAAGAGGCCCGAACAGTCATGAGCGCATCATATCACGTTAGACTCCTGTTGTGCCAAAACGGCCACGATTTGGATCTTGCATGACCTCGACTTCCTGCCACACCGCTTGCTGATAAGGCATAATGACACCCTGCATAATGCGATCACCGCGAGACACGGTCACCGAAGTAGCAGTGATGTTGTAGAGCACGGCAATGTACTCATCGCTATCGCCAGCGTAATCACCATCAATAATACCAACACCATTGGCTGGTAAAAGCCCCCGCTTATGGAGCGAGGAGCGTGGAACCAGAAGTACCATGTGCCCCGGAGGCGGTCGGAGTGCGACGTTGAGCGGGATATATCCAATGGATCCAGGAGGAATGACTACCTCTTCTCGCGCGCACAGATCAAACCCTGCTGCGCTAGCAGTCTGGTGTTTGGGGAGTGGTAATGTGCGATCAAAGCGCTTGATGGGAATCATGATGCATTTCGTTGTCTAGGTATTTTACCATATACGTCCCTTCTTCGTGGTACCCCTGCTTCTCATAGTATGCCCGAACACCCACACCAGCGATAATCGCGACTTTGACACACCCGCGCGCTTTGGCAATTGCTTCCGCATGCATAAGCAAGCGTCTCCCGTAACCCAGATGCTGCCCTCCGAGTGTGCTCCCAGAAATAGCGGTGTGTTTGCCGTAGGTATGGAGCTCACGCACCAAAGCGGCTCCTTCCAAGACCGGCAATGTCTCGTGCACAGGATGGTCCGGAATCCTCAAACGCAAAAATGATACGAGCATCATCGTGTTGGGATCCTCAAATGACAAAAAATATTCATCACCCTCACCTGCGCGATACTCTCGTTTGGTGAGCTGATAATCGGACGGGGACGCAACTCCTTCTCGGAGCTCGCGACATCGGATACACACACAGGGGGTGTGACGGGCAAGGAGCAATTTATCGACTTCTTCGCGAAGGTTAGATATCCGACTCCCCGCCTCAATATACGTCGCGGGGATATCACGAATCACTCGCAAGATACGCACATACGGGGGCACTGCATGCTCAATATCTGCAAGCAGTGGCAACAAGACCTCGTCGGAATATGGCACAAAGCCTCCTTGCTTCCAGGTATCATACAACTCACTATTTTTGAGTACCATACACGGATAGATTTTGAGCATATCAGGCTGAAAATCAGGTCCGTCAAATAACTCATAAAACATCGACACGTCCCGCGCGGGGGTCGAGCCGGGAAGGTTGGGCATCATGTGGTATACCATCTTGAATCCTGCATCACGCAAGAGAGCCGTCGCACGCTTCACGCGCTCGATACGCATATCGCGTTTGGTTTGTCGCAAAATGTCGTCATCGAGATGCTGCACTCCGATTTCTACTTTTGTTACACCCAACTTTCGCAAACGGGCAATCTCAAAATGGGTGATGTAATCAGGACGTGTTTCAATAGATAGTCCTACCTGCCTGACTCGTGCACTTTCATTTCGTTTCTGCAGTTGCATCACATACGCCAATCGGTCGGTGTAGGTTTCGGTCCGTGAATCCGTCTCTGTCCCAAAATCATTTAATGCACGATATGCTCCAATGAGAAACTCTTCTTGATACACAGGATGATAAAAACTCCATGTGCCTCCGATCACAATCATTTCTACTTTGTCGACAGGATGTCCATTCGCCTTTAGTGCAGTCAATCGTGAGGTCACTTGCTGATATGCATCAAAATCATTGGCTAAGGCTCGAGCGGCGGCAGGTTCTTCGGCGAGATAACTCTTGGGCATCGAGACATCGGTCGGGCAATAGGTACAGCGACCGGGACATGCGAATGGCTTGGTCAAAAGCGAGACTACTGCGACACCAGAATTAGACTTCGTGCGAATCTTTCGAAGCGCCAAGAGCACATGCGCTTCTTCGGCGACCACCCCTTCTCGAATAAGCTCGCGATACACCGCGAGTAACTCGGCTTTGCTTGGCATAGTGACCGCATCCGCGTGTGTCGTGCGAGATGCCCCAGAGCGCGTATATGCATGGGTCATTTGCACGCGCTTCAGTCGCGCCGAAAGCACAGGGTCCTTGACTGCCCATTTCTTGAACCGCTCTACATCGCGATCTGTGCGTAGCGTGCTCCACTCCATATGCCCCACACTAGCAAATGTGGCTAAGAATGGCGAACTTACGCCTGAAGATCAAGCGCGGAAAGGGCGCGGAGGTCGCCCCCTGCATTCACATATGCGTCTCTCAATTCTGCCAAATCTCGCCCTGCACGCTCATATGCTGCAGCCAGCGTTGCAAGGTCATGCTTCTCATATGCACGCTCCATGGCAGTGATGTCATCTTTCTCCTTTTGCGTGTAGTCCTGCATGAGCGCCATATCATCGCCCAGTTTGCCATAAACTCCATGAAGCAAATCCAGGTCTTTTCCTGAATCACGGAGCAAGCGATTATTCTTTGCTTCGAGGGCGCGAAGGAGTGCGATACCTTCTGTGTCGTGAGGCAACATCATCACATATTGCTCGCGCAGTGCCGCAAAATCTTTGATGAAGCAATGTCCGCCCGCACCTCGACCTGCGAGCGCCCCCATGTGGTCGTACTGATGCACAGGGCGCATATGAGAAGTGCCGATCCTCGGGTCTGCCGCCATATTTTGGGCTACCTCTTCAAAGCGCGCGCCGTGATGCATGGCGAGATCATACAGCATATTCATAAACACCACCTTGGTGTACAAGAAATTATTCCCGCCGTACTTAGTCAGCTCCGCCTCGGCCGCACTGCACACCGCCTGATATGGCGCAGGAGGTAATACCTCAAGCACCGCTCGAGCCGCATCCTGCCACGCTACCTCGTCGAAGTGCACGCGAGGAATACCAATGATGTGTCGATCGGGGTGATCAATATCATGTCGTACTGAGGTTTCGCGAAGAAACTCTGGTGCATGGAGCACAAACTGTTCGGGATACATCCGGGCGATTCTGTCTGTTGTTCCAGGAAGCACTGTCGACTTGATGACCGCAATCTTTCCCGTTCCCACAAGTCCGATGACGTCTTCGAGTATGCTTGCATCAAAACCCTCTGGAGTTGATGGAGTCGGGACTGCAATAAATACGATGTCGCAGGCAGAAATTGCATCGCGATTCGACTCAAATTCAGGTGTCATTGCATAGCGCACCACCTCAAATCCCCGTTCTTCAAAATGATCTGAGAGGTTTTTTCCAATCCATCCTTGTCCAATACAGCCGAGTTTTTTCATGGGTATGATAACTCAAGCGTTGGGAAAAAAGTGACATCACAACCGCTTGCGTAGGTGCTCATGATACCACGAAAATTGCTGGGACAATCCTTCTTGGAGCGAGACAGTCGGAGTAAATCCAAGCAAGCGCTCTGCCTTATGAATCACTGCTTGTGTTTCTGCCTGATCTCCCTGACGGGGAGGCATAGGGGTAAGGAGGGCGGGTTTCCCGAATAACTTTTCAATAATCTCCACTCCCTCTTTGGTCGTATGGGTCTCGGTGCTTCCGATATTGATAATTTCTCCCTGTACTCGCTGACTCGACTGAAGGACGGCCTCCATTGCACGCACGATGTCATCCACGAAGGTAAAAGAGCGTACGTGCTTGAGTGCATCAGCATAGAGCGGAAAGGCTTCTCCTTGGGCCATAGAATGAATTAACTTGTGATACAGCTTCTCTGGACGTTCACGTGGACCATAGACAGAAAAAAGTCTCAGTGCCGTCACAGGCAACATCCCTGTGCGAGCGTAGGAAAGAGCTAATTGTTCTCCTGCGAGCTTGGTCACTCCATATCCGGATGTCGGGCGAGGCACGGCTTCTTCATCCCCTATCGCATTTTTTCCATACACGGAAGATGTGGAAATATACACAAAGAGCTTGAGTCCAGAAAGTGTAGTGGCGCGCGCGAGTAGGCGCTCTGTGGCGAGGACATTGTTTTTCACGTAATGCGCAAAGGGGGTCCCTGCACTAATACCTGGTTGCGCAGCAAAGTGAAAAATATATTCTGTGTCGTCTGGGATAACATTGCGCAAATCATGGGTGGCCAAATCCGCAATATGCACGGTAGCACCAAGTGCAGTCACGTCTTCGAGGGTGAGTGCCTTGATGCGCGGATCATAATAGGGGTCCAGTACGTCAATACCGGTCACCGTATGACCTTGGCGCAAAAAGGCCTCTGCAACATGAGACCCAATCGCGCCCGCAACACCAGTAATATGTATATGCATAAGCCTTGGTATCCTATAACAAATCCCGCAAATGAGGAAATGTCATGAGGCCTTGTTGTATATACTCCAATTTTACCCCCAACGTAGCAGCGAAGGTCTGTTGGCGATACTCCTTTGTTGCCATTTTGTCATTGTGTCGCTGTAATTCTTTACCGCTCATGACAGTGGTGCCTAGATTATTTCGGTGCGAAGTAGGATGTGGCACTACTGCAATACATGGTCCAAATGTATCTATGAGTCGAATGAGCGGAATGATTTCTTCCGTACCAGCAATGGGATACGATGAGGTCCCCGTTGTCACATGTTTTATGTTACCCTCATCATGCTTTGAGACATGCACTGGCTGAACAGGGCTCACCCGCGGGCTCGCCGCCACCAAATCAAATCCGCCCACACTCACCAAACTTTTGTTATGCCAACACGCAAAAGAATTTTGAACACGCCCTGATTCAATCATGGTGTCGGTTTCGGGAATAACCAGCCCGCAAACTCGCGCGCGTTCATGCATGACGTACAACATCCGAATAATATTCTCCTGTGTAATGTATTCGGACAAACGATGCGACACGATAAAAGAATAACTCACTCGATCTTCCATCTGACTAGCTATGCCATAATTGAGTAACATAGCGTACACATCACCACGTTTTACCTCGGATACCACAATGGGGGCATCCAAGAAGCGCCGTCGAGCCAAATCCTTGAGCCGCACCGCAAGGCCCCCTTTATCGGACTCTGCATACCGATCGTCACTTGAAACCAATAAATCAATTCGAGAAAAAATAGGCCCCCGATCTGACGTTAATGCTAATGCATATTCCAATGCTCGAGATACTGATTCAACTTGTCGATCTGCGTCATGAGCAGACAATGCAAACACTCGCATAAGCAATCCCACCCGATGGCGAGAAAGTAATTTTTGAGCAACCTGAGTCATGTCTTCCATATATAATGAGTATAACAAATCCCCCCGATTTCGGGGGGACTCTTTACCCAATGACATGTTCAATCATTGGGGACTGCAATTGCATCCATTTCAATTGAGACGCAGGTCGTTCAAGCTTGGAAGCCATCTTGCGAGAATGAAGCTCAAGGCGCTCAGGTGTCCACCCATCTGTATTCCATTGTTCACCAAATCCTGGCACATGGACGAGTTTGGCCTGAGCCCCATACAGCCGGGCAATCAGGGATACAGTAGCCACCTCTTCTACACCTGATTGCTTCACATCGAATGGGGCATCGACGCCAAGTGGGACACCCACGCGCGCCAAATACTGCATATTCCACATCGCGCACGTATTCCATGGCACCGTCAAACCCGTGCACAAATTCCACCCTGGCGCAAAACGGTGCCCTGCAAACCTCGCTCCCACGACCTGGGTTTGCGTATCGCACTGCGCCTGAAGTGCATGCAGTATTGGCAAGCTCACAGGAAACTCAACACTGGCAAACAGAATATGTTCTGCACCATAACGTGCCGCATCAAAGATGAGCGCGTTCAATGCAGGTGCAAACTGTTGCCAAGGTTGGACTGCCAATAGATGCACGGTAGGGTATCTGGATGACACATACTCCATGGCGTGAGTACAATCTCGTGCTGGATCAATAGCTACTTGTACTATTCCGTACGAAAGTGCGTGCTCAATAAAGCGAGACAGGCGTGGTAAGTCAGACTGCGCATCAGTCCCGAAATATCGCGTAGCGATAGACAACATATCACTCTCCAGTCCTCTTTTCGCACCGAAACTGGTGCTGTGTTTTGCCTCAGGTTGAAGCAACTAGGTGATTCTTTTCATCACAAGTTGAGCCATTTTTGCAAGGTAAAGCAAAAATGGGACATGACTCAAAGAACGCATGCAATGAATATATCATTTAAAAGTTAATTTGTCAATACACGCTCGAGAAGCGAAGCAAGCTTTTCTTGATCGTGGCGAATGAGAGTGCGATAAATATCATGCTTCTTTTGTGTGCCGAGTGTTTCGGACAATAGATTTGCACCAACTAACTCAAACGAAGCCGAAAGACACTCGGGCGTGAGCGTGACGGGGGTACCCTCATCGGCATACTTCTTGAGGAGTGCCTGTGGCGGGCGCTTAGTATTGTGCACTACCGTATCAAACACGCCACGCTTTCCAATGGCATCTTCGAGTACCCGTACATGATCAGAAACAGAAAAATCGTCAGTGTGCCCATTTTTATTCATCAAATTTGCCACATAGATTTTTTTTCCCTTTGCCTTTTTGAGTGCGGCGCCAATACCTGGCACCAAAAAATTTGGGAGGAGTGAGCGATAGAGATTTCCCGGACCCACAATAATTGCGTCAGCTTCGAGGATGGCGCGAATAGCTTTAGGGTTAGCTGACGGTTTGGGCGACAATTGAATCTTGCGTACTCCAAAACGAGAGAGAAGCTGGTAATCCCCCAACGCAGATTCGCCATGAATAACTTTACCGTTCTTGAGTTCTGTCACCAAATCGACCTTCGAGAGTGTGACAGGGATGACTCGACCGCGAATCCGTAAAATCTCTCCTGCGACCTCGAGCGCACGATCAAGCGAGCCCGTCGTTTGCTCTAAGGTCGACAGGAAGAGATTCCCAAAACTATGTCCCGCGAGTTCGCCTTTGTCGTACCGATGATTAAAGAGTGTGCGGAGCGTGTGATCCGCATCAGAAAGCGCAACCAGACACTGACGCAAATCCCCCGGAGGGAGCACTCCGTACTCATCGCGCAAACGCCCAGTGGACCCCCCATCATCAGCCATGGTCACAATCGCGGACAACTGATACGGTAAATGGCGTAATCCAGACAAAACCGTAAACGAACCCGTGCCACCCCCAATGACAACGATATTCTGAGTTTCTCGAGCATGTGGGGCCGTAGTTTGTGGCATATACGTACTATAACTCTAGTCACGAAAAGAAGTGGCGCCAGAGGTCAAAATATCTCTGAATCTGTGGTACACCAAGTCCTTGTCATACATGTTGACCTGTTTTTGAAGGGCGCGAATCACATCCTGACGATAGGGAGTATCGGGCAACAAGGATTGGACGCGCGAAGCAAACTGTGACACATCACCGTACGGCACAATCAGTTCTGCGTGGGCAAGCGGGATCATATCTCGCACTCCACCCACATCGGTCGCCACATAAGGCACGCCTGATGCCATGGCCTCGGTGAGTACGTGGGGAAAACCCTCTTCTTGTGAAGGAAGCAAAAACACATCTGCAATCGCAAACAGCTCTAATACTCGGCGCTCCGGCACCCAGCCGAGTATTCGTACTTGCGGAAGGAGTCCAAGCCGAGCGCACGCATCTTCGATATGTGCGCGCTCAGGTCCATCTCCAGCAATCACCAGCATCACGGCAGGGTCTTCGAGCGCACGCAAAATATCGGGAAGGAGATGGGCGCCCTTGCGAGTGGCAAGGCGATGCACAAACAAGAGTACTGGAGCATGGGGAGAAATACCCAGCTGTGCGCGCACCGCCATACGGTCGACAGACGACACGGTATCGAACACCGCACGCACATCTACCCAATTGGGGCAAGTCACAATCTTTTGTGGCGATATGCCGTAGTAGGTGGAATATCCGTTATGAAGTGCATCAGCACCAGTCATCAGGTGGTCAATCATGCGGTACACCAATCGCTCAAATATTTCACGCACAAAGAAACGCTGGTACAGCCACGGAAGTCCGCAATTCCAATACCACATATGCCCCCCTGCGAGTCGCGCAAAGATAGCACTCCACCAAGCCAATACAAAAGAATAATGGACATACTGCGTGCGATACCCTCTCCAAGTATATGTGCCCACCAGGAATGCCGCTTCAAAAAATCGGAGTATCGGATGCGGCATCCGCAAGCGCACCACGCGCGCACTCGGGATGTCCTTGGGGATTTCCCCCTTCTCCACAATCACCATTACATCCGCATCCTCCATAAGTCGCAGGGCAAAAGCTCCCACGTACCGAAAATGCGTATGAGTACCAAACTCCGGAAGCATAAATAAGATGCGCGGGGTAGACTCCTTCATGCCACCATGCTAGCATAAATTCACCTTCCCCCCTACACTCATGACCGACCGACCGCGTATTATTTTGGTGGACCAAGACAACGTGATTGCCGACCAATTTGGGCTCTTTCATGCACGACTCAAGGAGCAAAGACCGGACATTTACGCCACCTACCGTGGGTCAGACCACGAGTTTCAATTTGAAAAGAACTTTGACACACCACACACCGAAGAAATTTGGAATATCCGACGCGAAAAGGGATTTTTTCGGGCACTCACCCCTATTCCCGGTGCGATTCAAGCACTCAACCACTTGGAGTCTGTTGGATGCGAGGTCTTTATTGTCACCGCACCCATTCGCACCCCGCACTCTGCTTCTGAAAAGCTTGAGTGGATTGCATCACATCTCGGTGATGCTTGGGTGCACCGCACCATTCTCACCCGCGACAAAACACTCGTGCAAGGAGATGTGCTCATCGACGACAATCCCCGTGTCACCGGAGTATGCACCCCCCCATGGGAGCATATCCTCTTTGATCAACCCTACAACCAAGATGTCCCGAAGCGTCGTCTCAACTGGGAGAACTATCGCGAAATCCTTGACCTCTAGCACACACCCACCGCATGCGGTGGGTGTTATTCCACAAATCGGAAGATGTCGAACGCTTCCGCGTATGTGGTACGTGCTTGATATCCTCGAAAATGATTCAGTGAACGGATGGCGTCCAGCTTGAGGATATCTTTCTCTCCCTGGGAGACATACATAGAAAGTGCAGTGAGCTTGGTATCAATATGCTCCGCAATATCAATCCAAAAATCCGCTTCAAACTGAGGCGCAGTTGATGGCCCCTCGTACATGAGAATCTGAGGGAGATTGCGAGAAGCCACAAGCGCAAGTTCCGAAGTACGACGATGATCTTGATGAATTTCCCGCCAAAAAGGAATGTAGGCGCGCGTAGGGCGAAATTCACGCACTATCTTATCGAGCTTGTCGCTTGGTGATGCATCATGCGGGATATTGGTGTCAGGGTATCGCAAAAGGACAACATCAGTCACCCCGAGTGCAGATGCAGACTTCATTTGCTCAGCTTCGCGGGTCTTGGCACTTGCCCCACCCTTCTCTCCTGAGGTGAGAATAACCATCTTGACGACATCTCCTTGTGCCACATGTCGACGCAGAGCGCCTGCACAACCGATTTCAATATCGTCAGGATGCGCACCAATAGCAATAATATTCATAGGCATAAATTAAGCATCAAGCCGTGCATACGTCGTAAATCCCACCCCTATCACTGGCTCCCACTTAGGAGATTCCAGAGGAAGCCCCATGAGCTCAGCGTGAAGTAATGCCATAGGATTGGCACCAGATAAGACGGTAATCATAATCCCCCCAGACATGCGTGCATTCACTTCGAGGAGCTTCGGGGCACCCGTCTCATCTGCTTTCCATTGTATACAGACTGGACCACGAAAAGGTAGCAAAGCGAGAATATCGAGCGTACCCTGGATGACCGCATCGTGTTTCACCGTGCGTCCTTTCCGCGAGATGCCTGCGACGACCTCTAGTCGTTCGCGAGGTACCACATAACGCACCAATCCCTCTCGATCAATATATGCATCAACTGTCCACTCCATTCCCGAAAGCGGTTCCATCACCACCCAGTCAGAAGGAGTGTCCACTTCAGCGAGAAATGCCTGGAGCACCTCGGGAGTCACCATCCTGCATCCACGACTCCCGCGACCCTCTACGGGTTTGAGAAAATACTGATCTGCCTTCCAAGATAGTGGTGCAGAGAGGCGCGCATGACGCACCATATACTGAGGGACATGCGCCTGTGCCCAATCATAAAATGCTGCCTTATCTCCACACAACCGCGTCGTGGAGGGGGAAGAAAGCACGATGTCTACTGGGACACCCTGAAGCATCTCATGAATATCTGCCAATTCGTCCGCCAAAGTGGGAATAACCACATCAATCTTCCAATCTGAAATAACCTGTCGTAAATGTGCCCCGTACTCCTCGCGAAGATGAAACGGAGCGACCACTCTAAATTGGGATGCAAAGATTTGTCCAGCAGAGAGCACATCAACATCCACGCCAAACACCTGTATGTCATCGTATGTGGACAGCAGTCGAAGCGTGTTCACACCAGCTGGTCCACCGCATGCAGTGACGAGAATATTTTTTTTGATCATGGAAGTATGGTGCGTGCACGCTCTTCATACCAGGAGCGCAGTCGAGTAGAAAGTGCTTCAAATCCCCAATCGAGAGCATCTTTCTGTGCCTGAGCGCTCATCCGTCGACGCGTGTCAGGTTCGATGAGTAATCGCTCCACCCCTCGACGGAGTGCCTCCACGTCATCAATAGGAGTCACAATGCCATTGCGCTCATGAATGACCGCCTCCCCTGCGCACCCGGTCTTGGTCGTTACCACAGGAGCTCCTGCGGACATGGCTTCAATCATCGGCATACCCCATCCCTCCCAGCCCGCAGTATGGAGCAAGCATGTGGCTCCGCGATAGTATGTCGCAAGCGTCGCCAGACCGACTTGACCCAAAAACATCGTACGGTCACTGAGTCCGGCATTCCGAAACTGCGCCTCCATGTCTTTGCGCAAGTGCCCCTCCCCCGCAACCACCGCATAAAGATGGGGATACTTTCGCATCAAATCAATCATGATCGACACATAGTACATGGGTGACTTCTCCGGAATGAGTCGCTGAGCAAACATCACATACGGGCCAGGAACTTGTGCCACAACACCTCCTTGAGTAAAGAGTGTAAGATCAGTCCCGATGGGAATAGAGATGGTGCGATTGAGCGGGTACTTCAACTTAGTCGTAATAAACTGCTGAATGGTCGCGCTCACCGTGCGTACTCCGTCACTGTGGCGAAGAATCCACTTCCCTAATTCATTGAGGAGCGTGTTGCGCGCGGATTCTGTAATCCATTTGGGATTATCGAGATAGTCCCCATGCAACTGCGTCACGAGCACCCCACCGGTATGACGCTTGACGAGATATCCGAATAATCCTGTCCAGAGCACATCTTGTGCAATAATCAGATCATACTTCACTCCTTCTTTCATCACGCCATACAGTGCGCGCAAAAGCACAGACGCCTTGTGCGATCCTCCAAAGGTGCGAATATACAAGTCCCTTTCGCGCACTTCTACGGGTGCTCCTGGGCGCAAAATCACAATAGTTGCCTGGTGTCCGCGATAATACTCATGCTGACGTTTCATGGCGACCGAAGCCGGGTCAATCAACATGGGGTCAAGCCCAATAGCGAGGATATGCATAATACCAAAAGCATAGCATATCGCCTTTAAAACAAAAACACAGCTTCGACTACGCCACTTTGGTCGAATGTCCCGCGCGCACCAAGACTGCGCGCGTTTCTGCAATCATCCGAGAAACAGAAAAAGATGACACAAATTCCTGCCCTGCCACCGCCATCCGATGCGCCTCCTTGGGGTGTTCGAGCATAAAAGTCATCGCCTCCATCATCGCAGCTTCATCATGATACGGCACCAATCTTCCTGTCTTATCATCTGCAATGAGTTCCACGTTCCCTCCTACCTTGGTCGTCACCACGGGAGTCCCGAGCGCAAGCACCTCAAGCAACTGATGGGACAATCCTTCATACCCCGTATTGAGCACAAAAAGATCAGCACCAGCCACATAGGCAAGCACGCGATCGTGGTCGACTTGTCCCAACAAGAAGATGTTTTCCTCTTCCCCTTTCTCCTGAATATGCGCCCGAAGTGCTGCTTCGTCTGGGCCACCACCCAAGATCACCAGAGTAAGATCTGGGTACCGCGTCCGCATCGCAGACACGACATCAATCAATAATCGAAAGCCCTTCCACGGCACCAAGCGTCCTGCAGAAACGACCACGCGCCCCTCTAGTGCCAGCGCTTGCCGAACATCCTTTTTCGATGGAACTGACCCTACTCCATGAAATGCATTGTATACCACGACAATACGTGAGGCAGGGACTCCCCAGCTTGCCACAATGCCCTGTAAATACTGGCTGGGCACAATAATTTCCTTTGCGTTCCGTGCGACAAGGGTTTGTACGGCGCGCAGGATTCCTACCGCAGGATGAAACAGTCTTCCGGACATGAGCACAAACTCATCCAAGTTGGCCCGAACACCGAAGCGCTGAACGCCTTGCTCCCAGGCATAATCGCCCACAACCTTGAGCACATACGGGCGTGCGCGGAAGCGAGTGGCAAGGTACACCGGCAACCCCACTGAAACAGGATCGAGTACGAGCAAGACCTCTGCATGACGAGAGCGCTTCCATATAAGCCAAGCAAAAACAAGATGACGAACAATCTTGGGATATCGCCGTACGACTCCAAAAGACAATACCTCAGCCCGACATCCATCTCCCTTTATCTCCGCCATAAGGGTAGCGGCATATGTCGCCGGCCCTCCAATGTCTGGCGGAAATAATGGAGTCACAATAAGCGCGGTGAAGTGTTTCATGAAGAAAAGGGGGATTCAAAAACGTTGGCACGCATGAGTGGCGCAACGCGACCCCAGTCATACCTCGACTCGACCATGCGCTGGGCTTCACGCACACATCGATTGCGTAAATCCATATCACTCACCAAAGTGATTACGGCGCGAGCCGTGTCGTTGGGGTCGTTCACTGCAACAGTAAGTCCGGTGGGGTGTTCGGGTGAATCCTTAGGGTCCACGAGAAAATCAGGAATACCTCCAACTCGTGTCGCAATCACCGGAATACCCGCAGCCATAGCCTCAATAAATGAGTTCCCCATTCCCTCTGAGCGTGACGGGCGAATAAATACGTCCGATGCTTGTAGGTAAAGCGGGAGCATATCGTGAGGGATGTGCCCTAAAAAATGAATGCGGTCAATCACTCCCAACTGCGTGGCAAGTGCACGAAGCATCACCTCATCAGGACCAACGCCGAGCACTAAAAATTTTATGTGGGCAGGCAAGAGTGGGAGTGTCCGAATCACGACATCCACCGCATTCTTTGCGACCAAACGCGAGGTCGTGATAAGCCAGACGTCTGTTTCCTGCTTCCCCAATCTCTCCTTCAGTTGCGCCACTTGTGTCGGATCACACGGAGAGCGAAAACGTGCGGTATCGACAGCATTGGGAATGACGAGCACGTCTTTAGGGTGTCCCATTGCTTTCGCCCACTCTGCCAAGAATGTGGAAATCGCCTGAATACGATCTGCTCGCAAAAAAATTTGCTGAAACACGGGGCGCAAAAAACCCACACGCTTGTGAATGTGTGCAAGAGGGTCTCCTTCTTGAAGAGTGAGTATCAACGGAATTCGGGGGCACATCATTTTAAAAAATAACGCCCCAAATCCGCCATAATTGGCCATCATCACCCACGTCAGGTCATATTGTTCTTCGCGCTCCAATCTCCATGCCTTCCATGCAGCAAGGAATGGGAACAGGTACTTATTGAGGACGAGCGGGAATCGTGACAAGTCGCGAATGGACGCATCTCGAGTTGCGAAGCCGAGGCGATACACCGACACATTGCCTACGCGCTCCTCTTTTGGGAGTAGCGAATCAAAGCGCAGGGTGAGCATATCAAACTGCATATCAGACTCGGGGATCCGATCGGTGATTTCTTTGATGGCCACTTCTGCTCCACCGACATACTTGGGGTAATACGCGAGCGAGAAGATGAGAATCTTCTTCATGTCCCCATCCTACATGAGCCTGCACAAATTGGCTACTTTTGCATGGTACACTACACTCATATGATGTGGTTTGTCTTTGCAACGCTTTCTGCCCTTATGGCATCGCTCTCAACAATCATCGAGAAGCGCACACTGAAAGACCTCCATGCCACAGACTTCTCTTTTGTCATCGCTGGACTAGTCGCACTGTGGTCTCTACCGCTTTTATTTTTTGCACCACCCTTTAGCTTGACCCCACTCATGTTGGGGACTATTTATGGGACATCCATTTTGGCATCTTTTGCCTATCTCGAAGTGACCAAAGGCGTCAGACACATGGAAATTAGTTCATCTGCACCGCTTTTTCTTCTTTCCCCGTTTATCACCGCTCTCTTTGCGTTTCTTGCGCTCCAAGAAACACTCACAGAAGGACAGCTGGGCGGAATGGCCCTCCTTGCGATTGGGACCTACATTCTTGAGACGACGCATTTGCGGGATGTGAAAGAATTTATTCGACATTTTCTTGGCGATCACTATGCACGACTGATTGTGCTTGGGCTCTGTGTCTATGCCCTCACTTCGACTATCGATCGCATTATTCTGGGCTCGTGGGGTGTTCCCGTCCTCCTGTATTTGTCACTGATTCACCTTTCTATTTTTCTCAACTTTTTCTTTTATGCCATGTATCAAAAGCGTGATCTTCGGGCGATTTGGGCACGCGCATATGCCCACCGTGGGAGCTTACTTTTAGTCTCTTTTTTGTCTGTAGGGCATCGCCTTGCCTACGCAGAGGCGATTGCACATGCGGCCGTGGCATTAGTGGTCTCGGTGAAGCGCTCTTCTTCGCTCTTTACCACCATCATCGGAGGACAACTCTTTCATGATCATGCGCTCATGCGCAAGTCTGTTGCCTGTACCATCATGTTCCTTGGCGTAGCACTCCTTGCACTTTCTTCTTAGTTACATGCTACAATATGAGTACAAGCTAGCTTGTGTACACCACTATGGACAACACTCCTCCAGTCTCCGACACTGATACGACCGAGCTCGTGCGACTCATCTTTGAGCGGGCCACCAATGCGCGCGCATCTGATGTGCACATCGAGCCAACCTCAAAAGCGATTCGTATTCGCTTTCGCATAGACGGTGCACTGTACGACCAAGGCACCATTCCCTTGCGGGAGCTCGACAAAATCCTCACTCGCCTCAAAGTCCTTGCGAGTTTAGATATTGCATCACGCCCCACGCCACAAGACGGACATTTTGAACTCGACATGAATGCATTTGCGAAGGGCGTCCAACCACAGAGCGTCATAGACGCCCACGCCAAGCGTATCCTCGATGTGCGTATTTCGGTCTTCCCCACCATCAACGGTGACGCTGCGGTATGCCGCCTCCTGAACCGCGAAGAAGCCCTGCTTCGTCTCGATGAACTGGGCTTTGATGATGTGATGCTCGATAAAATGCGCGGACTTTTGGCACGCACCTATGGCATGGTACTGGTGACAGGGCCATCAGGAGCTGGTAAGACGACTGCCCTCTACTCTATCTTGCGAGAAATCATGGGGGACGAAAAAAATATCACGACCCTCGAAGATCCCGTGGAGTTTCGCTTCGACACTATTCGCCAAATTCAAATGCAACCGGAGCGCGGGATGACCTTTGCAGTATCCATGAAATCTATTTTACGTCAGGATCCCGACATTATCATGGTAGGAGAAATTCGCGACCAGGAAACCGCCGAGCATGCGGTGCGTGCATCACTGATCGGACGCATCGTCTTCTCTACTATTCATTCCAACACCAACATCGGCACCGTCGCACGACTCATCGATATGAACATCGAACGCAGTCTGATTGCCTACGCCTTAAACGGAGTCATCTCTACTCGGTTGGTCAAAAAGATTTGCCCCCACTGCGTGACGACATACACACCCGCCACAGAGTACCTCAAGTTTATCGGCGAGATTCCACCAGGACATCAATTTGTGCATGGCAAAGGATGTGATGCGTGTGGGCAAACAGGATATCTGGGGCGCACGGGCGTCTTCGAAATTCTCGATATTGACCAAACTCTACGTGCCATGATTATCGATCATGCATCTATGGCTGATTTGGGGGCATATATCGAGAAGCGAGGGGAAAAGACCCTCAAACAAGACGCTATCGACAAAGTATTTCGAGGAATCACCACGGTAGAGAGTGTGGCGCATGTCATCTAGTCACCTCACGAGACGACGAGAGAGGTGGTTGCAACTTCCCCCGTGATTTGGTATATTTTCCCTACTTTCCCCTGTGGTGTACTGTGCTTTGCGCACGACTAGGAGGGTGCAAGGGTGGACGAGTTTCAAATCATCCATGGTTCGTTAAGTTGAAACATATGCATAGTTTGGCGAGATTTTGCGTTGTGTGCGCGTGTAGCTCAGGTGGTTAGAGCGCGTCACTGATAATGACGAGGTCCCAAGTTCGAGTCTTGGCATGCGCACAGAGCGAAAAATCAAAACCCTGCATATGGTTTGTCTCCACTCTCATGCATGGCGCTATACCGTTTTAAAAAATATACGGCGACCTTACGGTCGCCGCGTGTTCACCACCGTCGGGGGACGGGGGCGATATACCCCAGAAGGGGTGCCACATCTGGAGCGGGGTCCGGCATGGCAACGATTTCAAGAATCTGCGCGACTTCCTCTGGGGTATACCCCAAACAGTTGTCTCGCAGCAACTCCTGATATCTGTCCCCAGTGAAGAGAAGACCGGCAAGCGGTCGGAGCTCGTGGCGTCCGACAGTGCCGAAGTTGCCAAAGAGGATCTTCTCTTTGAGCACCTTCTTGAGGCTCTGGCCCGGCTGGGCTGCCTCGAAGTGGAGCACTTGGGCGAGATGCCCGTTGTTGAGTTCACCTTCGGCAAACCCGCGGAACTGAGCGATGTTCACGAATCGCTCGGGGCCATTATCCTTCTTCATGAGCCTTCCTTCCAATGCAACCAACAAGGTACTGCGATAATATTATATCACGATATGTATCTTATAGTCAAATATTCGTTTTCTACGCCTTTATTGACAAAAACAGATACCCGTGCGAATATGGACCTTCCACTTCATAGGAGACACTGTGTCCCAGCAAGATACCGCAAAAGCATTTCAACTCCTGTTTGCCGTTCCGGCAATCTGGAATCCGTATCTGACCCTGTGGCTGGCCATATGCACGCCCTGTCGAGTGAAAGCAGAACCCAAGCGGTAAATACCCAGCACACACGCCTCACGCGTGTGTTTTTCGTAATTTTGACATTATCTAATTTTCTGCTATAATACATGCAGACGCCCCTCAACCCAAGCAGGAGTCATCATGCCACTCACAGAAGCACGCGGTGGAGAGCTACTCAAGCTCGTTTCGGTGTCCGCCAGGGAGGACAAGAAGTACCTGGTGGCCACCCCAGATGCGCTCAAGTACTGGACACATCAAATCGCGATTGCTCCAGATGACGACACAGCACGCATCGGCTACTGCCAGACCATGAGACAGCGCGTGCTATGCATGATGCGTGCGAAGGAGCCCCGTGACCCTTCTGATGACATCTATGGCGAGAGTTTGGGTGATATCCTGACTGAACTTGACCGCCAACCAGGAGAGCATGCCGCGAAGCAAAGAAAGCATGCATGAGGAAACATGGCACCCCACACGGGGTGCCATTTCACATAAAAAACACACCCCCGCATAAAGCGGGGGTGTGTGAAGCCATATACAAAGTGTGTTACATATCGACGATGCTTCGAAGGAGAAAAGAATGCTTTCTTTTGTCCCGATCTACTTGCTCCCTAACGTATTGGGGAGCCCATAAATCCGGCATAGAACGCGCCTATGCTACGCAGTGACCTTTAAGGTGTATCACCATGACCACAGTTCCGGGAAGGAACTGATCGACTTTCAGTCATTGCCTTTCAGCAACAACGCTCCAAATTGGAATTGATCCACGAGCAGCTTCCGCTACCCGTGCCTTGTTACGACTTACTCCCTGTTACCGAGCTTACCTTAGGCCCACACGAGGTGAGACTTCGGGTACTCCCGGCTCCCTTGAGTTGACGGGCGGTGAGTACAAGACTTGAGAACGTATTCACCGCGGTTTGGCTGACCCGCGATTACTAGCGATTCCGGCTTCATGAGGTCGAGTTGCAGACCTCAATCCGGACTGAGAAGGCTTTTTAAGGATTAGCTCATCATTGCTGAGTCGCTGCCCGTTGTAACCTCCATTGTATTATGTGTGTAGCCCAGGGCATCTAGGGACATGCTGACCTGGCGTCATCCCCGCCTTCCTCCCAGCCCCTTATTCGCAATCAATCAAGATTGATTGTGCGCAAAGGGCTGGGCAGTCTCGCGTGACACTTGTAACACGCGACAAGGGTTGCGTTCGTTACCCCACTTAAGGGAACAGTTCAAACCACGAACTGACGACGGCCATGCATCACCTGCCCTACGGTCCTTGCGGAGTTGCTAAGTTTCCTTAGCCTTTCCATAGAGTATCTAGCCCTGGTAAGGTTCTTCGTGTACCATCGAATTAAACCACATAATCCACCGCTTGTGCAAGTCCCCGTCTATTCCTTTGAGTTTTAATCTTGCGATCGTACTACCCAGGCGGTTCTCTTAACGCGTTAGCTTGGCCACACAGAGGGTCGATACTCCGTATAGCGAGAGAACAACGTTTACAGCGTAGACTACTGGGGTATCTAATCCCATTCGCTACCTACGCTTTCGTGCCTCAGCGTCAGTAATGTCCCAGTAAGCTGCCTTCGCATTTGGTATTCCCCATGATATCAACGGATTTCACCCCTACACCATGAGTTCTGCTTACCTCTGACATACTCCAGCATAGCCGTTTCCTTTGCAGTTCTTCGGTTGAGCCGAAGGATTAAACAAAAGACTAACTACGCAACCTACGCACTCTTTACGCCCAATAATTCCGGATAACGCTCGGGGCTCACGTATTACCGCTGCTGCTGGCACGTGATTAGCAGCCCCTTATTCATGAGGTACTGTCGCAATGTCATCCCTCATAAAAGACCTTTACACACCGAAATGCTTCATCAGTCACGCGGCGTCGCTCCATCAGACTTTCGTCCATTGTGGAAGATTCTCGACTGCAGCCACCCGTAGGTGTATGGGCCGTGTCGCAGTCCCATCGGTGGGGGCCAGGCTCTCACCTCCCCTAAACGTCATAGCCTTGGTGGTCCATTACACCACCAACTAGCTGATATTCCGCAGGCCGATCACGAAGCGATAAATCTTTACCCCTAAGGGACTATCAAGTATTAGCGTATCTTTCGATACGTTATTCCTGACTTCGCGGTTCGTTCCTACGTGTTACTACCTCGTTTGCCGGTCCCAGCATAAAAGGCACGAAGGCATTCTGAAAGAATACTCTCACGCGCTTTATGCTGGGCCCTCGACTTGCATGCCTTATCCACGCCGCCAGCGTTCATCCTGAGCTAGGATCAAACTCTTAAAGAAAAGTAGAACGGGACAAAAGAAAGTTTTCTTTGACCTGTCTCTCTTCGAACTTGCATCATTCGATTTGACTTCCGTTATGCGCCCTTGCGGCACACTTCGGTCGTCTGTAACACACTATGTTTGTTTCCTATTTCTTTCGAAATAAAAAACGGCTTTTCAAGGACCGCGTCATTTCTCAAACAAACTAAAATGAACGTACTCGCCATTATACAGATATGCGTTTCGCGGTCAAGGGGAAATTGGTGGCTTAACCACGTATGATTTAGGGCAATCCCCAGAGATATCGGGCATTTCTGTGTATAACCTGTGGATGAAGGGCCATACAGGACCTCATATCTTGCCTCGCAGTCTCACTCTCGCCCCCCCCAAAGACGACACCCCCACCGAAATCGATGGGGGTGTCGTGAGAACAAAGGAAATCTATTTCTTGTGATGCACCGAGCTTCCCTTTTTGCGCTGGTATTCCTCGATAGCCACCAAGAGTGGAGAAGCAAGGAAAATGGACGAGTAGGTTCCAGCCAAAATACCAACTCCAAGCACCAAGGCAAAATTCTTGGTCGTCTCACCACCCACAAAGTACAAGGCGAGAATAACAATCAAGACCGTGAGCGAGGTATTGATAGAGCGGACAAATGTCTGCTCAAGGGAGTGCCCCACCGTAGTGCCAAAGTCCTTGGATGTGCGCAACTTTAGATTCTCTCTCGTACGATCAAACACCACAATGGTGTCGTGAATAGAGAAGCCGAGAATTGTGAGAATTGCGGTCACAAAGAGCACGTCAATCTGCACATCAATGAAGTAGTGCCCGAGCGTAATGTACACGCCTGCAGGAATCAGCACATCGTGAACCAAGGCCACAATAGCCACAAAACCGTATGTCCACGAGGACACGGGGTGCGACACCCCACGGAATGCAAATGCGATATAGCACACAATTGCAATCAAGACGGCCAGTATTGCCCAGAGCGCCTTCTCCCGTAACTCGCGTCCGATAGTCGGCCCGATGGAGTTAAAACGCTCTTCAACAACGGACACGGTGCCGTTTTCGGTAATCACTCCCATGAGTGACTGTCGTTCTTCTTCAGTGAGTGACTTCGTGCGAATAATGAAGCCCTGCTCACCTGTTTCCTGAAGTGCAGTGCCTGCCCAATTGAGTGCATGCACACGCTCAGTGAGTGCTTCGCGCGTGGGGCGTCCGTCAGGGTATGAGACCTCAAGCAGGGTCCCTCCAGTGAATTCGATGCCGAACTTCCATGGAGTAAACACCGTCATCAGGACTGCAGACCCAATCATGAGGATCGCCGAGAGCACGAAGAAGAAATTCTTGTGGGTGATGATGAACATGATGGTGGATTATGAGCTAAGCCCGCTACTAAAGAGAAACCGAGTCAGTTTTGACTTGCCGTGGGTTCCGAGCGCCAACAAGAGTGTGCGCGAGACCGAAATGGCAGAAAACATAGAGACCAAGACACCGATACCGAGGGTGAGGGCGAATCCTTTGACGAGCGAAGTGCCAAACCAAAATAGGATTACCGCTGAAATGATGGACGCGATGTTGGAATCACGAATCGACAGCCACGCACGGTCAAACCCGTCATGCATCGCATCCGCAATATCCTTGCCCTTCTTCATCTCTTCCTTCATGCGCTCAAAGATGAGGATGTTGGCATCCACGGCCATACCGATAGACAGAATGAAACCGGCAATACCTGCCGCAGTCAGCGTCACAGGAATCAACTTAAAGATGAGGAGCATGATGACCAAGTACACCCCAAGCGCCAATGTCGCAATGATGCCTGGAACGCGGTACCACAGGAGCAGAAAGAGTGCGACCGCAAGCACTCCGACAATACCGGCGCGCACACCAGAGTCGAGTGCGCGTTCTCCCAAAGTGGCACCCACAGATGCAGTGGAGAGAAGCGAGATGGGCACAGGGAGTGCACCGGAGTTGAGTCTTCCGACAAGCTCCTTGGCCTCTGGAAGATTGAAGCTTCCAGAAATCTCCGCATTTCCATCCAAAATTGCCTCACGGACAACAGGCTGAGAAATGGGGTACCCATCGAGGTAAATAGCGACGGTCTTTCCCACATTCTGCTTGGTGATATCCGCAAACATTGCCTTTCCTTCATCCGTAAAGGTGAGGAGGACTTTGGGTTCGTTGGTGGTCTGATCAAAGACGAGCGAAGCCTTCGCCAGCTTTGAGCCATTCAGTTCCGTAGGGACATAATTGGGATCGAGCGCAAGCACGGGATTCCCTGCAATATATGCCTGCTTCTCCTGATCCGTCATAGTCGCCGTTTCAAATACCTTCTGCGCTTCGGTAAACGCCGCGGTGATGGCGGTCTTCTCCTCTCCTTCTGGACGCTCGACCTTGAATTCCAAAAGTGGGGTCTGTCCAATCAATTCAACCGCCTTGCTAATATCGGTCACACCGGGAAGCTCCACCAAAAGACGCTGAGTAGGAGTGTCGGACAAGCGATTGACCTCTTCGGTCTGCACTACCGGCTCTGAAACTCCAAAGAGATTCACGCGACGCTCAATCACGTCACGAAGTGCGTCCATCGTCGCAGGAATCTCTTCAGGGAGAATCTGCGTCGTGTCTGCCTGGTAGACCAATTGTGTTCCACCTTCAATGTCTAAACCGTACTTAAAAGGAAACTTTGCGAGTAAAGTATCCGAACGATGTTCGGATTGAAACATAAGATAGCCCAGCGCAGCACCCCCCAAGAGGAGCATGAGCGCGATAAATCGTTTTCTCCACATAATAGCGCGATTATAGGCGCGGAATCGTGCAAAGTAAAGGCATTCCACACCACCTCAGGGATTGAGCAATCGTCAAGATGAGACGCAAAACGCCTCACAAGGGAGGCGTTTTGCAAAGCGAGAGCAGTGTGCTATTCACGTCCAAACAATTCGCGAGCTTCGTCGACCGAAGATACCGCGTGCACCTGATCACTTGAGGTATCGTGCACCATCATGGTGTCGGTGGCCACCTTTCGGCGCGCCTCAAACCGAAGCGCAGCCGCCTCAATCAAGGCGTCCGTGAGCGATGCCCCTGCACTCACCCGCTCGAGTGCAATACCACGAATCACGCTAATGTCGTCAGGAAGCAATGCTTCGCCTGGCATAAGCGCAGGGAGAAGCTCAGCAGCAATCTCCTGCTCTGTCATATCTTGCAATGTCTCTCTCGCATCGCCGCCGGGAATCTGTTCCATAATGGATGAGTTGAAGAATAATGACACTATCTTAGCATAAAAAAAATCCCCAAGTCTTGCGACTTGGGGAAGGGAAATAGCCCTCGAAAACAAAATGCCCAACCATGCATGCGAAACGAGTCCCGCACGCATTGATAGAATAGTACAAAGCATATCTCAGTGTCAAGAATACGCACTCAAAGCCTCATCACTCGTGGCAGAGGGCGCTGTGCGACGAACAGAAAACACCTCCTTCGGCCTAAGCATATCCCTCTCGTACTCACCTCACATACTCCTCCTTAGGTTTTAAGCCATATTTCCCCTATTTTATGTCAAGGCCTCGCCTTGACATGAGTGAGATACTCTTTCTGGCGCATCTTGACAGTACTGGTGGTACTCAGTAATGTGCAAATAGAACTCCCTGTGAGCATTCCATGAGCACCACTGCTAATTCCGTAGCCTTTGCGCGACTCGCACTGTGGAATATCGTCGAAGAGCGATCTCCTTCGTCCAAGAGAGCCGGGCTGGCACTTCTCGTGTTGTATGTCCTGGGATCAGGACGCCTCGTTCACATGGCACTGAACTCACCGTACGAAGAGTGGCGCGGACTCCTCCTTGCCAGTCTGCTTGGCATGCTGTGCTTCCTGTTCCTCTGCTTTCTTTTGATCGGACTGTGCTTGACCGACTGGCACTTTAACCGAAATCGCATAGAAAAGATTGCGCAAATACACGACATCACGATTCGGTAAGTTATCCCCACCCCCATGCTTGCACCTTTTTTGTCTGGGTGTATAGTAGAGGCATCGGAAGCTTGCTTCTGATATTTCAAAAGCCCCCCACTATCTGTGCGGGGCCTTTTGTTTTGTCTTGTGTACTATGCATCAGCCAAATATCTGCTAGTATGACCATATCCGTATGTCAAATCTGATTGAACACAAGCGCGCACACTACGACTTTGAACTGATCGAACATTTCGAGGCAGGGATTCAGCTTTTTGGCACCGAAGTCAAGGCGCTCCGCGAGCACCAGGGCAAACTCGAAGGAGCTCATATTACCGTGCGAGGCGGTGAGGCATTTCTCCTCAACTGCGAGATTCCTCCCTATCAATCCAGCAACGCTCCGGGGTATGACGCAAAACGCAATCGACGCCTCCTTCTCACCAAAAAAGAGCTTGCAGAGCTTGCCAGATCTGAGGATAAGGCGGGTTTGACAATAGTCCCACTTTCGATGTATAATAAGGGTCGAGTCATCAAGCTTCGACTTGCCGTAGCACGCGGAAAGAAGAAAGGTGACAAAAGAGAATCCATCAAAAAGCGAGAGGCGCTCCGCGATATCGCGCGCGAAGTGAAGCGCAGTGTCGATAAGGTCCGCGCGCATCTATCGTAATGGAATATTTGATCCAGCATGCTCCTTGGAGTGTGTTGGACAAAGTATTCCGATGGGAGTGCCCGGCTTCGACGAAGGAGTACGGGGCGCTGTGCGACGCCGAGCATGTTGTCGAGCTCGTAAATCACGACAACACCTTGAAAGTGCCAAGAACAGCACCAGTGGAGTTGCTTCGCCTTACTTCAAGTCGAACAACTTCGCTTTCGCTTACGCATAAGTAGGCGGCGCGAAGCGGGAGTACGCCTGATAGGCCCGTCCTTCGTGTCATTTTTTCAGGATAAGGCAAGCGGACACCCGACCGCATGCACGAAAACCTAGGGCTGGATGATATGGGATTCTGAGTGTCTCCCACCTGTATCATCGAGAACCCCAAAGACATTCTACGCGTCGTAGATGCATCGCTTACAGCTTTTTCGGACGGGGGTTCGATTCCCCCCACTTCCACCAGCAGAAAAATCCGCCCGAAAGGGCGATTTTTCTTTGGTGGAAGTGAGCGAAGCACCTGCGTGCTTCGCGTGGGGGAATCGAAAAGCGGAGTCATGTTTTTTCAGCAGAAAAAACAGACGAGCTAGGGTCGTGAAATTTTGCAAGCGACGGCGAGCAAAATATTCCTGACCGATTGCGCCCATGATTACGTCTTTATGAATTATTCTTATTGTCTAATCACCTGTGCTAAAAGCATTTCCTTTATTTAACAAATTCAAAAGATTCAATCGCATCACAGAGTGGTTGGTGCCGAAGAAGATATCCTGCCAAATGCCCGAAAAGTTGCGCATGATCCTCCGTGTCAAACCCATCAATTTTACACTCTAACACATCATGACTTAATACAGTCCAGAGCACTGTACCAGGGGCACGATCATGCCTCCACACCAAACCAGATTGATCACTTTTCCAAGGACTGCGCTTTGGAGTCTGTAAAAGTTGGCTGGGATGCAGTTTGGCATGTAATGCTACTTCCGAATTTACTCTCCTGCGAATTCTTAAACGTATCATACATGCAAAGTAAATAGTCTCACCAATTCGTCGAAGTTTCTTGCAGTATGCTTCTCGTACTCTTCTTGCCTAATATATAGCGCTTTATACACTGCTCTACTTTGTCTCTCATTCACGTCGTCACACCACTGGAGTAATCTTTCAAACTTGAGTGTATCATCTTCTTCTTCGCGTCCTTTTGTTTCGATGATGTACACAATTTTTTCACTTATTTTCACAAAAAAGTCTGGATAATAGGTGGCTATAAACCCCTCACTATTTTTGTATTCCACACGAAGTGCACTTGCTTCCTTATTTTGGAAATTTTTTGCATACGAAATAACATCATCGCACTTTTCCAGAAATGCAGAAAACTCAAGTTCGAAATTGCTATCTCCTACAATGCGATTAAATACAGACTTCTGTGGAACAAGATAAGATTTGTCACTTACCACAAATGGGCGAGCGTCACTTATCTTGATGTAGTTCTTGATTTCCGTATCGCCTCTATCTTGGACCGTAAGATCATTAATCGATTTCTTGAAGCTCTCTTTTATCAGCTTGATATACTCAACCTCAGAAAGATTGCGGAGCACATTCAGGTCAGTCAGTTCGACTTTCTTCTCAAACATATAACTCTCTACAAAATCCTTCACCTTGCCAAAGAGGATGTCGTAGCATCCAAACAAGCGCATTTCACGCATAATACTTTGCGCAAAAAACCCCACAACACTTTGATAGTTTGGCTCAATATCCCCTGTCAGCATGGTAGTGTGATGTATCTCTTCCGCAACGACGTCTTTGAAGATAATTTCACGTTTCTCCTGATCAGTGAAAATCTTCATTTTCACTTTTTTGTTCCCAAACTTTGACACATCCAAATCTGCCAAATTTTTATACTCTCTTTGCATCCTGGCTGTCATCACGGGGATTTCAATATCAAGTTTTTCAATGTCCTTCTTTGTGTTCTCCTTATCCACTTCTATAACCATCGGAGAGATGGGTTTTGAACCAGAACCCATGAGTCTTTTTTCAAGGAGTACACCCTCACCCTTGATGGACTCCACAAAGTCCATAAACGCTGGGGTGCCGATGACGCTGACATACTCATCGATATCGTCTCTTCCAAAATACATCCTGCGCAAACCTCTCCCGAGTGTTTGTTCTGGAAGTATCTTTGAGTCAGATGCGTAGGGACGCAAACCAACAATAGTGGTCACATTTTTTACATCCCACCCCTCCTTGAGCATCATGACTGAGACAATCACTTTGTACGGGCTTTCCCAGCTATCAATTTCATTTGATTGCTTTCGCAATATCTCAAGTTCTTCTCTGTTTTTCCCAGAAGTTGTTTCTGAAATCTCACCACTTTTGTTTGTATGAATCGTCAGCACTGCACCCTTGAGTTCTGCGTAGTTCATCTCCAAATAACTGGCGACATCATCACAGTTTTTTGTATCATCAGTCATGATGAATAGAATGGACTTCTTTCCCGTAGGGAGGAGTTGCTCATAAGTTTTTTTCCATTCCTCCACTCCCAGATGAATATGGTCTCGCCATTTTTCAGTAAATACCACACTCTGCCCTTCTTTCAGTTTTCCTCGACTTGCTTCATCAGGCACAACTGGTTGCTTTACTACTCGCTGATGGATTGCTTCTACTAAAGGATAATCCGATATGGTTTGAACAAAAATTGACCCTTTACTGTTTTTGGGAGTAGCTGTCACATCAAGCTGGAGCGAAAGTCCTCCGCCTTTTTGTTTGAGTTTATTGTCTATGTCTCGGATAGATTTGAGCCACGCATTTTCTTCGTGGATATGATGCGCTTCGTCATTGATAACAATTAGCTGATCAATGTCTCTGACTACCATCCCTAAATCAACCGTGCCTTCGTTTGTTTTAGACACAGGCTTATCTCCAAGGAAATACGCAGAGCTGTCTTCATCTGAAGCTGTGTGTTCACTGACATCACTTTCAAACACTCGATGGATATTCGTGAGGAAGATGTTTCCTGTATCTGATATGTTTCTTAAATCATCCTGCAGATGAAGTGTGACCTGAAAATCATCTTGCCAATTCTGCCCCATATATCCGTTATCTGGAAGCACAGGGTCCAAGAAAAATATCTTGTTGCCCTCAAAGTCATTTTTGATACGATCAAATACGATTACATTTGGCGAAATGAGTAGAAAATTTTTCGCAAGACTTGAACCCTCCTCATAGAGTTTATGAAAATACGCCCACGCAATAGCCAAACTCATCACTTTTGTCTTCCCCGCTCCTGTTGCCATCTTGACCACAAATCTGAGCCAGTCCTCAGTAAACATTTGTGGACTTAACACTCCTGTAGAGTTATATCGTATCAAATCATACTTATCTTTGACTTGTGCAACCTCGTAGAGCCATACGATGGTTTCCATCGCTTCCCTTTGAGAAAAATAATATCGAAAAACATACGAAGACCCATCTTGATTATAGAGCGTATGTTCTTCTTTGAACCACCACACCAAAAGTGCTCTAGAAGTCTCACTTGCGCCTACATAGTTATTGTCTCGCCATCCCTGTACTTGTTTTCGGAGTTCAGCAACAAGTGGTGGGATGAGCTTCTCAAACCCCTTTTCTCGTAAATCCTCGTCAGCAGGAAACCATCTGATGTCGGGATTGAGAATTGCATACGGATCTTTAGGAAATTCTTTGTGTAGTGCCATAATTATTTACCTGCGATAATCTGTTCAATTTCATCAAGAATCGCATTCACTTCGTCCTTGTATGTTTTCTTGATGACGCGAAAGCTTTCAATCCCATCCATCTCACTTAGCTTATTGGGTGAATTATAATACTGGAGCATTGCACTTAAGCCATATAGTTTTGCCACTGCTTTGAGTGATGCAGCTTGCTTCAACTGCGCATCTGCTGTTCGACGGAGCTCTGCCCTAGTATCTCGAAGTTCTTGGTATTGCACATATATGGTTATGACAATCCCAATAAGTGCAAAGCCTGAAAAAATCGCCTCTAGTCCACTCAGGGTATTCCCCATTTCTGCACCGTTCTTCCAACCCTGCAATTCACACCACACATAAAATAGATACGCGCACATTATTACCGCCACACCCAATACACTTCCTCCAATAATTTTCATCATACTTGGATATCTACGACTCTAGTGGTGTCGTTCCCAAAAATATCCACGACCTTTACAGCAATCTTGTAGTCTCCTTTGGGAAGCTCTTTTGGAGCAGAGACTAGTTCAAGATTTCTATTCTTTTTGGTACGAAATGTTTGCCACTCGTTATCGAAGATATAGTCTCCAGTCCAGACTTCTTTTTCCTCACCATTTTCGATAACCTTGATGATTTCTTTACGGTCTGCAAAGTTGTAATCCACCGCCCAATAATCAATCCAGTCACTCCATTTTTTTGTGAGTACTTCTCGCGATACCAGTTCAGTATCTTTGTCTTTTGTCACTTTAATGACCTGACCATTCTCAATAATCACCTTGGACCTTCCAGCTTTAAGTTCTTCATCAATTCCGTCATTATCCTGGTTGTAGAACACAGAAAAATCAGTAAGCTCGATAGATAGCTCCTTCATATTTCCACGACCAGAAATAATCGGTTTGATGTCAATATATGCCACATCATAGAAATTCACCTGACCTCGCTCCACCGCTCGCTTATCAAAAACCTCGCGAGGAATGACCTTGAAAGCGATATCCATTCCTTGAGTGATGAACTCATCAAAGATAAGTCCCATTTCATAGTCAAAACCAAGTACATCAACTTTCGTGATGTTCTTTTCTTGCAGCTCCTGAACAATCTCTTGTATGAACTTCTGCGACACAGGAAGATTGATTGGACCAACCGCTACAAGTCGATCTCTTTTCTTTCCAACAACATGTGCGAAACTTTCAACTGGTTCTGCCTTATACGCCGAGAGGATGAGCTTTTTGAACTCCTTTTCCTTTCGTTCTGCTTGCTTTGCTTTTTCCTCTGCACGTAAGTCATCATTTGTATTTAGAAAACTCTCACGCTCATATTTACCGACGTTTAGAATCTCAAAGGCTCGAAAATCCTTACCAGCCTTCTTAAGTTCTCGTTGTACACCGATCATTCTCTTTCGAGATGTATGAATACCAAATTTTCCCAAATCAGTTCCTATCCACTTACGACCAAGTTTCTCTGATACCGCAAGTGTGGTGCCAGATCCACAGAAAAAATCAGCAATAAGGTCTCCTTCATTTGTAGATGCTTTAAGTATTCTTTCTATCAATGCCTCAGGTTTTTGAGTTGGGTAATCTAATCTTTCTGCTGCCACTGGATTTAGAGGAACTACATCAGTCCATAAAGAACCTACAACAGCACCTTTATTTTCATCAAGATATGATTTCAGTGATGGGGTTCCGTTAGAGGTAAGTTCAATTCTATTGTCAGAAATAAGTTCATCAATTTTTTTCTGTGTATATGCCCAATGTCTACCTGCTGGTGGATTTATTTGCTTTCCAAAGAATGTCCTTGCTGGACCACTTCCAGCGGCGTGTGCTGGAATGAGCATATATTTTCTGCCTTTTTCATCAACTTTCGTAAAGCGAGTGAGGTATTCATCTTTATGGTCTGTGTACTGAGTTTCAAAAATTGCATCATTTTTACTATAGAACAAAATAACATCGTGAACTTTACCAAATGAAGTTGCATCGGCGTGGGGAGCCCTTGTTCTTTGCCACACAATTTCGTTTTTGAAGTTATCTTTACCAAAGATTTCATCTAAAACAAGTCTCATATATGCACTAACCCTCCAATCGCAATGAACGTATATACTTCCGTCTTCCGCTAACAGCTCGTGCATTAGTTTTAGACGCTCATAAATCATTGCGATAAAACTATCTGCCCCCTTACCCCAAGTATCCCTATAAGCGATTTCTTCAATCACGGAAGGTTTCTTGGTAAAGCTTTCAGAACTATCTCCATCACCAATCTCAATATCCATTGAGAAATCAGCTCCCACATCAAACGGTGGATCAATATAGATGAGCTTGAGCCCACCTTGTGCCTCAATCTCTTTACGCATCGGACCATTCTTGAGAGAAGAGAGGATGAGTTTGTTGTCTCCCCAAATAAGCTTATTAGTCCAGCCAGTAATCTGCTTTCCAGACATATCAAACAACGTGCCACGAGTGTCTCCAAATTCCACGCCTTCTCGCGGTTCATCGATTTGTTCTATCACCTGAAACGGGAGCACGGCATTTGTCACATCATTCGACTTCCCATTCCACACAAGCTCCACCTCACGGCTACGATCAAAAAGAAGAAAACGATACTTATCCGGAAGTGGTTTCCCTGCTTCCAGATATTTCATCACATCACGCTTCTCGTTGTCGGTCAGAAAAATAGGCATTGATGACTATAAGTATCTTTACTAGCTTAGACTAGCACAAAGAAAAAGATACTCATAGTCCGTCGCCTTATTGTCATCACCGCAATACGCTTAGAGTGTGAAAAACGACAAGGAAATTCTCCGCAAATTTGGCAATCGCTTGCGAATACTCCGCAAAGAAAAAGGCATACAGTCACAAATTGACCTTGCTATGCGGACAGGACTTGACCGAACCTATATTGGTGGCATAGAACGCGGTGAGCGCAATCTCAGCCTTTTGAATATTGCCAAGGTCGCCAAAGCACTCAATCTAGACATACGAGACTTATTTTAGGGATTAACACACAGTAGCTCGAAACAATATGCTACACTACCCCACATGAACACGGAGGAGCTAGAACAGGTCGCGCGGGAATTGGGGTTGTCTCGCATCACCCGCCATATTTTTCTTTGTGCAGATCAAACCACCCCCAAGTGCTGTAGCAGGGAAAGCGGACTTGCTTCATGGGAATATCTAAAAAAACGTCTAGCAGAATTGGGGCTCTCGCAGAGCGGGAGTGTGTACCGCACCAAAGCCAACTGCTTGCGAGTGTGCCGACAAGGCCCGATTGCAGTGGTGTATCCAGATGGGGTGTGGTATCACTCCATGACCCCAGGAGCACTTGAGCGAGTGATTACCGAGCACCTCGTAGGTGGTGTGCCAGTTGAGACATATCGTATACACACAACATCACCCCGTACGTAGCGAGGTGAGAAGGGTGAGGCTGAGTCTGTCGGGCGATAAACGCGACGCACAAGACGAGGGATCGGGGTGATGCGGGCAGAACTGTCACAGGGCACGAGGGCTTGGTTGCCTTAATCCTGTAGAGGTAGTATTCGACCTCCGCCAATATGTGACTCCAATCACTCCCCCACAGGGAGAAGTCAATGGAATTCCAGTACTTCGCGACCATAGAGCACATCTGGTCTATCCTTCTTTGTAGTAGTTTGACATATCATCATAAGGTGGCATGATGAGTGAAGTTGCTCCTGGACCTTCTCGTGGACTATCAACTACTTTCTGAGGCAACCAAGACCCTGCATCGTCGCACCAAGAAATCCCATGGTTTCCCTGGAACACTGGAATCCTGTGCGGCACTGGAACATCATCTCTGTGTCGCGGGGTACACCATCGCTGAATATGCACGACTCACGGGCTATGGTGCGATGCAACTCCGTCGAGCGGCAATCAGGCTCAAGCTGAAATATCGCCCAAGTGACCGCACGGACACCTGGGTACTAAAACGCCTTGCTCGCACACTCAACAACCTGCTCCTCTTGGACTGTGAACGACTGGCGACCCGCATTTTGGAATTGCCAGATACTTCCTCACGGTGCCGTGCGCTCAATGTGACGCAATCGCAATTCTTTCTTCTTCTTCGCGCCTATGGATGGAAGGGAGTGCGACGACTGACACAGCTCTCGCATCTGGTGGAGAAGTACCAAGATACCTCACTTTATGACCGTGAATTTGTAGCTTCGGTCTTTCTCAAGCACGAGGGCGACATCGCCAAGAGCGCACTTGCGCTATACCTTGATCTCGATGAAATGCAGTACCTCGTCATGTTCTATGGACTCAACAGCATCAAGGAGGAACACTCGGATATCCTCAATGCGTCTTGAGTCCAAATACAAATCACCCCACAATCGTGGGGTGTGTTTACTTTGCGCGACGGGCAATCTTGCGCTTGATGGCTTCAAGTTGCTGTTCTCGCAAGGTTTTGCTTCGTCGGGCACGTACGGGGTGTGATGATGGTGGTGCGGCTTCGCTTACTCTATCTTGACTTGAAAGCGGAGGTGATGGGGGCGGTGGAGGTGGGAGTGGCGGGGCATGGGGAGGAATAGTGGTGACTGACTGCCCACCAGTGGTCAATAAGTAGCGAAGGTGTGTACTGCAGTACAAATTTCCGGGAGTCTTGGGAATCCAGGTGCTGCACCCGGAGAATCCACACCGCCTCATCACGCGAGGTTTATTCATCTCACACTCCAAACGAGCACTGACATCAGTGTACAACAGGAATATGGAGAAACAAAAATAAAAACATCCCGCGAGCGAGATGTTTTTAAATGGTCAGAAACCTATCGTGTCTATCAACAAATATGTTTCCGACTCACTTACTGTACTCCTCTCTTTTGGTGGAAGCAAGTGGATAACTCACACTATGATACATTTTACACATATTGTCTATAGATGAGAGCACAAAAAATGCCAAAAAAGGCTGTACTTATGAAATGTTTTCTGCTACGATGGGGCACATCCCAATGAAAGAAAAGACACGTATCAATCATCAAATTAAATCTCCGACACTCCGAGTAGTAGACGACGAAGGGAGTCTGGGCACCATGTCGACCGCAGATGCCATCCGCATTGCCCAAGAACGAGGCCTCGACCTGATCGAGATTTCCCCCAATGCTGAGCCCCCCGTTGCAAAAATAACGGACTATGGTAGATTCCAATACACCACGCAGAAGAAAGAGCGTGATGCGCGGGCAAAGGCCCATGTGACAGAAACCAAGAATGTACAAATCAAGATTGGTACATCGGAGCGCGACCTCGAGCTGAAGGCGAAAAAGTCTTCTGAATGGCTCAAGGAAGGGCACCGCGTCAAACTTGACCTCTTCCTTCCTGGTCGTACCAAGTACATGGAGCCCAAGTTCCTCGAAGAACGTCTCGATCGCATCCTGCGACTTCTGACCGAAGACTATAAAGTAGCCGAGGAACCCAAGAAAAGTCCCAAAGGCCTCACCATTGTCATCGAACGCGGAAGCAGTGCAAAGAAGAAGGATCCGGTTGCACCCAAAGTGACAGCCCCGTCCAAAGAAGCATAAGTCTAAACCTATGAATACTAAAACCAACAAGTCCTACGCCAAGCGCGCCAAGGTCACCAAGACAGGCAAAGTGCTTCTCCGTAAGCCGGGGATTAACCACTTCAATGCCAAGGAGAGCCGAAGCAATCAGTTAAACAAGAAGCGCCGTGTTGATCTGCCCATGTCAGCCAAGGCAAAGCAGCGCTTCCTCTTGGGTGTCTAATGTTTCCTCCTATTATTTCTGATTAACTATTCTCTATGTCACGCGTCAAACGAGGAGTCACATCCAATAAGCGCCGCAGTAAGGTCCTCAAGGCCGCCAAGGGATACCGCCATGGTCGCTCCAAGAAGGAGATTGAGGCAAAGGTCGCCCTCCGTAAGGCAGGGGTCTATCAGTTCACCCACCGCAAGGACAAGAAGAACGACTTTCGTCGTATGTGGGCCGTCAAGATGAACGCCGCCCTCCGCCCTCTCGGATTCACCTATTCGAAGTTTATTGGTGAGGCTACCAAGAAGAAGATTCTTCTTGATCGCAAGATTATGGCTACCCTTGCTGAATTCCACCCTGAGACGTTTGATCGCGTCGCAAAGGAAGTCATGAAGGCATCGTAGTACCCTCCTTCAAACAGACCACCGCTTGGTGGTCTGTTTTTATATCCAATCAATAGGCGCTTTGCCATGAGCCGTCAGAAAGAGATTGGCAGAGCGAAAGTGCCCACTGCCAAAGAAGCCTCGATATGCAGAAAGTGGGGACGGGTGCGGTGCAGTCAGAATGAGATGCTTGGTCTCATCAATGTAGGACAATTTGGATATGGCGTGTGCGCCCCAAAGGAGAAATACAACATGATCAGCATGCTGACTGACTGCTCGAATGATGGCATCCGTAAAATAGTTCCACCCGAATCCCGCATGAGCATGAGGACGCGCCTCCTCTACCGTAAGGGTGGTGTTAAGGAGAAGCACTCCTTGAGTGGCAAGTCGGGTCAAATCAGGATGCAAAGAGACCGGAGTCCCTAACTCCTCTGTCATCTCCAAGAAAATATTGCGAAGAGAAGGAGGAATGCGATGAGACGATGAAGCAGAAAATGCCAATCCATCGGCAACACCTGGCGTGTGATAGGGGTCTTGTCCGAGAATGACGACGCGCACATCCTCTGGCGCAGTGAGTGCAAGGGCTCGAAACACCATCGGGAACGGAGGAAACACTGATGAGGAGCGGTAGGCCATCATCACCCGTGCCGAGAGCTTTGACCAGTACGGGGCATCCCACTCCTCATGAAGCACGTCCTTCCATAGAGGAGGAATTGCCTCCAAAAGAGGGTCACTCATAGTCAGAAATCCAAAAACTCTTCGGTGTTTGGCGCAGGGACTACGGCATTCAGTCCGAGTTCATCACGAATACGTTGCGCCAAAAACATCGACGCCTTGGGCTCCCCAATCGTCACAAAGATTTTCTCCAGGGTCGTCTGAGCGTCAGAGACGAATTCCAACAAATGGTCCATGTCTTTGTGTCCAGAGTATCCATGGATTTGATAGATGCGAGCCTTGACCGACACCTCATCTCCATATAGGCGCACCGTCTTCATGCCTTCGGCAAGCAAGCGTCCTGGAGTCCCAGCTGCTTGGTACCCCACCAGAAGCACAGAGTTCTTTGGATCAGAGAGATAGTGCTTTAAGTGGTGCACAATACGCCCACCATTGGCCATACCGCTCCCGGCCATGATCACCTTTGGGCCCTTCGTCTGCCAAATCTCCATGGATTCTTCTTTGGTCTCAGTGAAATAGAGGCGTGGGAATCGAAAAACGTCATCCCCTGAGTGAATAATATGTCGTGTTTCGAGATTAAAATACTTATCGCTCTTGCGATAGACTTCGGTCGCCTTGATTGCCAGCGGGGAGTCGACATATATTTTCACATCTGGGAGGTTGTGGTGTTCGACAAGATCATTCAATTCAAACAGAAGTTCTTGGGTGCGCTCGAGAGAGAATGCAGGAATAAGGAGTGCGCCACCCTTGGCAACAGACTCGGTAATAATCTGACGGAGCAATTCCTTGCGCTCATCGCGATTCTCATGATTGCGATCTCCGTAGACAGACTCCATCAGAAGATACGACACCCCGGCAATCGAGTCGGTATTGCGGAGCAGTGGTGTGGGAGAATTTCCTAGATCTCCAGTAAAGACCATAGTCTTTTCGCCATAGGTCAGAAACATCATTGCAGATCCTAAAATATGCCCAGCATCCTTAAATTCACACCGCACTAAAGGCGAGATCGAAAACGGGGTGTAATACTCTTCTTCCTCCCATAGCTTCATCGCATCTCGCACATCACGCTCGGTGTAAATTGGCTCACGACCATCAGCCACCGCCTCGTGTTGCAAAATACGAGTGGTGTCGAGCAACATCAGTTCCGAGAGTTCGCGGGTGGGAGGGGTCGAATATATCTTGCCACGGAAGCCTTCCTTCACGAGCTTGGGAATACGTCCAATGTGATCGATGTGCGCATGGGTCACCAAAAGGACGTCAATCTCACTGGGGCGAAACTGAAACTCTTCTCGATTTCGATCATCGGCAAATTTGTCGCCCTGAAAGAGTCCGCAGTCAATCAGCATGCGCTTGCCGTCTGCTTCAAAGAGAAAATTTGAGCCTGTTACGGCATCAACGCCACCAAAGAATCCAATTTTTGCTTGTGTACTCATGAACGTAGTCGAGGATGAAAACGAATAAAGAACCAGACAGCTACCAATGCCCCTACAAGATCGTTGACCAAGTCCGACAGGGTATCAACCAAATCAGCATGGGTCGCCCGCTCTATCCATGTTTGCGCCGAGAGCTCAAAGAGCTCCCAGCCCAAACCAATGGTGAGCGTAGAGGCCACGACTAAAATGGCAAGAAAAAATGGCTGATGGCGCCCCTCTCGAAAAAATGTCGATCGCTCGTACAAAAGCAAGGTAAAGAGTGCAACCCATGCTCCCCCTAGCATATGCATGGGAATATCGAGCCACCAGAGGTAGAAGTACAAATGAAAGTAGAGTGCTACGCCATTGACCGCCAAGAGGGTAAGTATGAGTCCAAGTACAATGATAGGGAGAGCGGGCATGCGCATGACTCACTTATTTTATCAGATAGCATAAAGAAAGACACCCCGAGCGCGCGAAGCGGATCGGGGTGTGCTTTTGCGTCTCGCCCAAAGGCAAGAGCTGTATTCAGATGGAACCTCTATATGTATAGGTGGGCAGCCTCAGCCACAAACCCACGGGTGAGTGGCGATTTGACCAGCCCTGTTCCAGTATTAGGGTTTTTCTGAATACCCACAGATTATACCATGGTTATCCATAGTGAAATCCACAGGCTTTTCCACACAAAAACAGGGTCTCCCCTGTTTTATGTGCTTTATTCCATAATCCCATCCAGATTTACATCGTAAAGGATTGCTTCTGAAACAAGTCGATAATTAATCATATCCTTCTCACCGCCCAACCACAGTGTAAGCTCGCGCTTGGCTTCCTCGGGAACATCGGAACAGTGCATGAGATTGCGCACTGCGCGATCGTCGATGGCGGCGATATTGTAGGTATCGAGAGTAAAGTCGCCACGAATTGTTCCCACATCTGAAGTGGCAGGCTCCGTTTCTCCGACCAGCTTTTTTACGACTGCAATCGCGGAATTTCCTTCGAGTGCCATCATCACCACTGGACCAGAAGTCATAAACTTGACCAACGCACGAATAATATCCTTACCGTACTCGATGGGCTCCTTCTCGATACTCAAACCATTGGCTTTTCGGTCTTCTACAATCTTGGTGCCCTTCTTCAAAAACCAGGCATCATCTTTGGCATAATGATCCCAGAGCGTTTGTTCGTCCAGCATCGTGAGCTTCATATGAACAATCTTGAGTCCGGCACGCTCAAAGCGTCCGATAATTTCACCTACGAGAGAGCGCTGTATCGCGTCGGGCTTGAGCATCACAAATGTGCGCTCCTTCTTAGGATGATGAGGGTGTGACATAGAGATAACGTGAAGATTAATGTGCCTCATGGTACCAAAAAGCGCCCCCCTTAGGAAGAGGGGGGCGCACTGGGACACGGAGAGCTCGGCATGTCCTAGTTCGAAATAGTGGAAGTCTTTCCTGTGCGATATGCAGTGAGTTCGGCATCCTGTGGTACCGCCACCTTGTCAGACAATCCATGCTGTTCAAGAATCTTGTACATTTCTAAGGGGGTAAGCGGAGCACCCTTTGTTTTCATCGCTGATGCGAGCTCGCGTTTCACTGCGCCCAGAAGGGCCTGATCTCCAGCATCCGTCGTCTGAGTTCCCCATTGTTCTAGATTTCGCACCGTCACCATCTCAGTCCCGGACAAACTACGTCCAATATGCACCCTATATTCCGTAACCGCACGAACGACTCGTGCCTGATCTGCCTCTGCGGAAGGTCGAGGGGCCTCTTGTGGTACTCCGCGAGAATCTGGAGGCACGGATGGAGCTGAACGGACCTCTGGCGGAAGTGAGCGGGAAGGGTCTCCAATCATCGGAGTAGCCCCGCGACCAATAGGTGAGGTGTACGCTCCCGCAATACCACTGGTAAATTGTGGGGGTCGAGGTGGAGGAGGGGTCCCAGGCGCACGAGGTGGAACATCAGCGGCGGGTGGCGTAGGCATGCCAAGCCCTGGCATCCCATTTCCCTGCGGGAGGGGTGGTGTGGGAGTGACAGGCGGAAGCGTGGTCGGGGTTCCGGATGGCTGAGGAGGCGCAGGAGGGGTAGCTGGAGCGGGTGATGCGGGAGGCGCAGGTGGAGGGGGTGGAGGAGATACAATCTCTTCCAGCGAGGGTGTCGGTTGCGATAATGCCTCAGTCGGGAGTGCAGGAGTAGGAGTACTCACAAAAAGGTTCTTTGCGAGAACCGCACCAGTTGCGGCAAATGCGGCGCGATAAAGTCCTGCTTTCACCGCAATGCGTTTGACTGTGTCGCGACGCGAAGATTCGATGTGGGCGATGCGCGCACCAAGCATCCGAGTAAACTCGGCTTCCATCTTGGTCTCATCAACCATCGTCACCATGGCTCCGCGATGCATCGCCTGCATCAGAGCGAGGCGGTTACCAATGATGTCCCCCTTTCTCGTGTCCGACGCATCGCTCGAAGAACCCCCAAAATTCACCATACCTTGGCGCAGTTTGGCTGCGGCAAGCGTCGTCGTCTGTGCAATCTTTCGTTCCAAGAGTGCTCGAGTAGCAGGATCAGTTGCGGTGTCGAGTTTAGCGGTCAGACGGTCGATACGATCAACAAAGAAATTTGCATCAGTAAACTCACGGAGCTTTCGGCGGACGATTTGTCCGGTAGGATTGCCATGCTTCATGACTTCAAATTCAACTTCTTCACGCTCATCTTCTCCACTCAATCGACCACTCACACGGCGGTCCTTCATGAGACGCTCCCCTTCTTGTTTGCCAATTGCCCGACCCACCCCATAACCCACACCGACAGCTCCGGCGTACGATACCGTCGCCACCCCGAGTGCGGCCATCGAGGCACCCATTGTCGGAAGAGCGAGTGCTCCAGCAGTAGCAACAGCACCAGCGCGCACAAGGGAGCCATAGGCCACAAATGCGCCCTTTGTTTTCCAAAATTCCTTTGCGGCAGATTTCCAGATTGAGGCATCCTCAATCTCGGTGAGTGCGCGCTCGGCATCAGGATGCTCAGTAAACAACTGCGACATCGTGACATGCTCATCGAGGGTATTCATCGCTATCATCGCGCGCTCACTTGGTCGCTCTACGCCATCTTCCGCATATTGCTTGGCAAAAGCATCAAGCATGGTGGCTCGCGCGATAGCATAGGCTTCAGTAGCTTGCCCGTATGATGCGCGCTCTTCTGGCGAGAGCACAGTGGTCTGGTACTGCCATGCATGGGGGATGCGAGCAAAATTGTTTGCGGCGACGTTGTATGCGCGGATGGCTTCAGCAGTAGCGGGAGAGGCTTCGCCTGATATTGCGACATCTTCTTTGGAGACAAAGTCCATCTCGATGCGTCCGTTTGCTCCAATGTGAGCATCCTTTCCTGATTCGGCGACACGAGCTAACGCTTGAATGTGAGCCAATTTTTCGGCCACAAGTGCAGCACCTTCCTTGCGAGACCCACTCGCCCCCCGAGCGCGAGCGAGAAGTCCCTGCTCGAGTTCCTTGGTGCGTGCCTCGCGCGCCACACCGAGTCGAGTCAATTGAGCAAGACCCTTCTGCCACCAGGGCTTTTCCTCCCACTCTTTTGATTCGGCGTCTTTGGCGCCCTGGGTGATCTGCTGGAGTGTGAGTTGTTCCAGATTGCGCAAAACTAATAATTGCTTCGCGGGGGATAGATGCTGAAAGACAGGCAAAACCGCAAGGTCACTCTCAAGAATACCGAAGCGTGTTTCAAATGCCCGTGCTACTCCATGTGCAATCTCCACAGGAAGTGAGTCTGGCGATACCGCCATGTCAGACATCGATGGTTCTGGATTGACCTCAAATGGTGCGGAAGGAGGGGTAGAGAGTGATTCTTCGAGTCCGATGCCATATTCTCGCTCCAAGAATGATGCAAATAGTGTCCCTGTTTCATCGAGTGGGGCAGGTGAACTCATGGGTGTTTCGTGACTCTCGGACACCAACTGCCACTCCTCAGGGTGGGACAACCCTGCTTCTTGCGCAGACTTCCATACCGCCTCCATTGCGACATCGTACGGAGTGGGGCTCCCCTCAGGAAGTGGGGACTGTAGTGATGGCTCTTGCGCCGCATTGTCGGGTGTGGGAGCCGCATCCACAGGAGGCGTGGGAGATGAAGCAGAAAGAGCACGTGCTTGGGCCTCCATCATGGCACGATGCTCTTCTTCTGCCTTTCGACGGAGTGCCTCTTCGTGCTCTCTTCGTGCTCTTGCTTCACGCTCTTCTTCTATTTCGCGCTCTCGAGCAGCGAGCACTGCAAAACGGTATGCTTCTTCGCGGGCACGATCGAGTGCTTCACGTTCGAGTTTTTGTTTCTGTGCCTCCTCCTGCATCTCAGGGGTCACAATTTCCTCTACCACATGACCAAAACGTCCACCTTGAAAGATGGTCGCCCCCAGGGAAGGAGTGTGAGTGAGCGGGGCATGACACAAGAGCTCACCATTGCGATATGCTCCAACATAGAGCGCCCCTCCCGTGGCTGCGGAAATATCACGCACCAGACGAGTCGTGTCATCCTGTTTCTCCATAAGCAGGAGCATGGCGGATTCCTTGCCCCCGAGTGCTTCTGCAAACCGCGCCTCATCATCTTCGGACATCTCTGCAAAAAGCATATCAGGGGTGATGGAAATGAGTGCTCCCCGCTCAGTGCGCACCTGAGTCATATATGCGTCTTTGCGCTCTGCCCCTGCTGGGTGCTCTGGTATGACTGGGGCTTCTGGGGAAACGGGGTTCTCTATTTCGCGCTCCACAGGTGTGACATCCCGTACCTCCTCAACAGGAATAATCGTCACAGGAGTAGCAGGGACACTTTCAGGTTCATCTGCTAGACCATGCATCACGCGAAATCGTTCTTCTGGACTCTGTGTCGTCACGCTCCCGAGGTGTCCATGTGTTTCATTGAGTGGTGTCTCCGTGCTGGTACCGTCAGGCTTCCGCTCAATCGCCACAATTCCGTCCGCAGTCACCGCATATGTACCAGTAAATACGGAAGGAGGGAGTTCTGGGACAGGAGGCATAGACACGGGTGCAGGAGCGCCTGTGCGCAATAGCGCTTGCAGTGCGGCTTTTTCCTCAGTGTAAGCAGGGTCTTCTCTGCGGTCATAGAGCACTTTTCCGCCTTCAGCACGAATGAGAGGAGGAGTGGTAGTTCCCTGATGATCATCGTATGAACGAGGGGTAAGATCCATTGGAGTAGGACCACTCTCGGGAAGATGAACGCGAGCGCCGGTCAGAGCATCTTTCACTCCATCTGGAGTAATTTCGTATACCGCACTCCCTTGTGGAGCAGGGGCGGGAGCGGACTTGGGATAGCGAAGAGCGAGCTCCTGTAGTCCTGCACCAATATCACTGTTCGAGATACCTTCACGCTGAAGTACCGCCTCAATGACTGGTCGACTAAATTTTGCAAATTCAGGAGTAGAGAGTGACTGCGCCAAGGTCGCAGGTGAAGGAAGAGTATCGAGTGTACGCATCACCTCACGACCCAAATGAGACTGAAGTAAGGCCTGTTCTGCTTGGGCAATCTTTGCTCGCTCCAAAGCAACCAATCGAGCTGACCATGAATCCACCCCGTAATGTTGAAGCGTGTGCTGATCCTCGTGCATAATTGCGTCTTGAAGTTCGGCTGGAATGTCTCCCCAAGCACGGAGCACGAGCTCTATATTGCCTTCAATCGTACGGGTAGCCTGATCTGCCACCTGAGATGCATAGGCTTCTTGATCTGACATGGTACGTGCATCCTGAGAACGATGACGGATCTGCTTGTCGATGCGCGCAATCTCTTGAGTTACCCGAAGCAACTCATCGCTATGTCGCACAGCAGCCTCTCCATCGAGTGATGAGGGTGCTACTTGCATCAGGTCTTCCTTTCGCTTGAGGAGTGTGTCACGGTCAGAGGTGAGTGTCTCAAGTTTTTCATCGAGCGCATCGAGTCCGCGAGTTAAACCTAGCCATGCGGTGCCATCTCGCCCCTCGAGGTCGGTTTCGGCCAGTGCTCGACGCTTGTCGGGCGCCTGAATTGCATTGATATATTGAATAGCACGACGTGCCTCGGGGGTGAGGGGAGGATCCTCATCCTGCGGAATTGCTCCTGGGAGCTCTGGAATCATTTCCTCAATCGGTTGCTCAGGTGTACCGTGCATCATAGTGAATATTATACCAAAAAATATGAATAGTGTCAAAACATGAACCACACTCCCCTCCTGTGTGCAGACATGCCTCTATCATAACAAACACCGCGTGCAACTGCACGCGGATATCGCTCCCCCCTATGATCGTTGTCCGAGCTTTTTTAAGACACCCATCGCAGTCCCTATGCCAGGTTTTACACTGGGACGTGCCCCACCTGAGGGCGGATACTTATCCATGCCTCGGGGGTCAAAGCGCTGATTCAATGCAGTGCTCGTCTGGACTGTTCCAGGGCTATTTTTCGGTGGTAATCCTTGGGCGATGCGATACTCTTCCACCTTGGGGTCATTCGGGAGCGGAATCAACTCAGCGAGCTTTTCCGATTCGAGGACTTTGTAAATTTCGAGGGTCGTAAGGGGATACTTTGAGGTATGCATCGCCAATGCAAGTGCGCGTTCCACTCGCGCAATTTCTCGCGCCAGTTCTGGTCCACTCCCCTCAGTACGCAACCGCCCAAGTGTATTCCATGTATCATGCTCAGTGTATGACAAAATACGCGACGAGGCCGAATACAGCGACTTCCCCGGCGTCTCCCCCGTGTGGAGTGTATCAAGCCCTACAGTGTGCCCCAGCTCTGCCACAGTAATGGTATTACTCAAATCAGCATGAGGGCGACGAGCGAGCGCATCAATAAGCGCGGTTCCTTCGAGTGGCTTTGGGGCTATGAGAGCCTGTGCTTCTCCTGCGACGGGGCGCTCCTGCACAAGAAGAACAGTTTCGATTGCGGGAGGTGGGGACGACTCAGTTATTTGTGTGAGCGCTTCGGGAGTGAGCGGTCCAGCCTTCATGGCCAAAAGTAAGTCCTTGGTGGCTGTTGCATTCACTCCGCGAAGACGCATGTAGGCATCCATCTCATGGGGTGCTGGAGTACGCCCGAGGAATGACTGCAAGCGAAGCAGGTCGGGATTCACTTCGGAAGTGCGAGGTGCAACAACCACCTCCTTCTCCTCCGACACAGGAAGAACGGAGTCAGCGTGCAGAGGTTCGGCTGTGGGTGGCACCCCTGGTGATTGGTCGCTTGATTGTGGCGTGGAAACCAGATGACCAGAGGATTCTTCTGCATCATGATAAGAAAGGGGGATGGGTTCAAGCGGAGTGGTTGCGGGAGCCGCGGGCATCGCCGCTACCGGTGCAGGGGAAGACACAATCGGGGGAAGAGTGCGGTGCACTTCTTGAAATGGAGCCATCTGTACGGTATCCCCCGGCACGATGCGATTCATATCCCCACTCGTCACCCCAGCCTCACGCAATGCATCCGGACTCATCTTCAAGAGTACCGCCATGGCTTCCCGCTCCGTGATGCCTAATTCGTTCGCCAAAATCCTTCCGAGCGTGTCACCAGGCATGACAACATACGCAGGAGCAATCTCGATTCCGGCTGGTTCATCAAGTATTGGGGGCTCTGGCATATTATCGACTGAATCAGAAATAGCGCCAACGGGTTCCTCTTTGTTCAAGAGCGATCCACCAGAAGCATCGGCGGCTGCAGCGCCGACATAGGCGAATGTGGCACCAATTAATCCCGCCTTGGTGGCCTGGGTGAGTTTTTTCTTGAATCGTGCATCCCGAATTTCTTCTTCACGCTTACCCAGCATACGAAGGAGGCGTGATTCTGTGCGATCTCCCACTGCATCGGTCGCATCATGCGTTGCAAGCACCGCTTCTGCCTCTGCGATGCTTCTGAGTAGCGCGTATTGATTGGCTATGCGTTGCTTGTCTGCTCCGTATATCATCTTTCCTTCACTCACCTTTTGCTTGATATATGCCACTCGTCGACGCAACTGACTCAATGTGTGCGGGTCTGGAGTATCCTCAATACGTGACACGAGTGCCTCTATTTTCTCGACTGCTCCACGATAGCCTGCGAGGCGAGCATCGGTGCGACCGGATTCAATCATATTTGTCTTGGTTCCGCGCACTACCGCTTCAAGTCCAGCACGCTCATTCATGAGTTGATCACGGAGAGCTGAGTCTGGATTTAGCGTGAGCTCTCTGTCGATATTGGCCATCCGCGTACTTGCACGCACCACCTCTTCGGAGTCGACCTGCTTCCCTCGACGCATATCGCGCTCTTCTTGGGTAATCGCTTCTGCACTTCTGTGCCACCCACGCACACTTCCCATCATCATCGCAGCTGCGGGGGCGGCAGCGAGCCCCACCACTGCGCCGAGCGCCGCTCGCGCCACGGCACCACCTGCTATATAGAGTCCACGCTCTGTTGCCACGCTCTTGAGTGCGGCCGTCCACACCCCTTGAGACTCAATCGCTTCAAGTTCTTTTACTGCATCGGGGGAAGTTTTCATAAACCGCTCCATCTCAATCATCGCTTCTGTCTGTGCCATGGCTGAGACCGCAAGCGCCTTTCCTCCTTCTTGCTCCATCTGCGCGAGCACAGATGCGCGCTCCCGCAGATAAGTTTCCTTTGCACGCTCAAATACTGCGCGATCGGATGCCGTGGCGTTCGGGAGCGACCATTCATAGGGAATCTTTGCAAAGGCATTGCCCTCTTGATTAAACGCGCGCACGACTGATGCGAGCTCTGGTGACAATCCCGTGGTCTCAAGCAATTGTATTTCCAGCTGGCCGTCTTTCTCTATCACCTCTGGGCCATATTGCGTTATCCCTGAGACCAACTGTTCGAGTGTTTGTCGATGTACGGCAATCCCTCCAGTGCGAAGTGCAGTCGCTGTCGCCTTCTCTCGCGAGGCAATATCAGCCTGCTTCATAAATGACTCACGTACTCCTACCCATACTTTTCCCAAGAAAGCACTCCCAAATGCAGTGGCGCTTTTCTTTTCTTCTTCCAGTGCTGCTTGATGCCCATCCAGAGCTTCTTCATGAATACGCCCGATGGTGAGTTGCATAAGATTTTCCATCACCAACTTTTGTTGCGGAGGAGTGAGTTTGGAAAACCCAGGAATCGACTCCAGTGATTCTGGCGTAATACCAAACCGCTCTTGATACGAAGAGGCAATAGATTCAGCAATTGGCTCCGCTGAGGGAGGCGATGGTGGTGCATCCACGACGACTGAAGTAGGCACATCACGGGATGATTCTTGGTAGCGCACCCCTGTATCACTGATTGTCGGCGCATTGTCGATGTCTCCGCGGTTTACGGGCATGGACAGACCTTGCACAAATGCTTCCTCAGGACTCTCTGTGTCCGATGGTGCTGTCACATCCTCCTGCGCGACAAGAGCGAGACTCTCGTCAGATTCGAATTGTTCTTTGGGCATCGTACAAAAATGAGGAATAAGCACCTCACTCTCGCACACTTAAGACCCAGCGGACGGAGGAGTTGATGAAGATATTGTACGAGAGTTCGGACTATCTGCCAATTGAGTGACATCAGAAATTCCTGGAACCTGAGTTGGAGAAACGGGTGAGGATGACTGGAGCGACGCCCGAGCAAATGCTTGTCCAAACGGAGTAAGCGGGGGTGTAGCAGATACCGGCGCGGATGCAACAGGCACGGGAGTCACTTGCGGGAGCGGGCGCGGAGCCTGTGGGGCTGGCGTGGGGGTCAAGGTGGGATGCTGAGAGGAAGACTGCGCTGCCATATATCGTGCCATGATCGCCTCATCTACGGTAGCTCGATCCCGTCCGTACTTGAGATACGACAAATTACGTAATTGCTCAATAATCTCGGGATGCCCGACGGGGGGTGGGACCATTTCGAGATTGAAGGGCGATACCGGTTTGCCGTTGATCAGAATCTTGGCATATGCATTGCGGTTTTCTATCTTCATAATATCTGATGCTTTGAAAATCGGAGCGAATTGGGATTCCAAAAACTGTGCATCTTCGGCTCCGACGCGGAACGTCATCATATTTCCCACATTTCCAAATACCGCACCCTTGATGTCTTCTGGGAGTTGCGCAATGAATTGATGTGCCAGATTGAGTGACAACCCGTATTTGCGTGCCTCGGATAAAATAGCTGAAATAGAGGGTGTGGCTACATTCTGAAACTCATCCACATAGAGATAAAAATCTGGGAGCTGTTTGCCAAACGAATCCACGCGACTCATGGCAGCCATGAGAAATTTTCCAATAATAATAAGCCCGAGCAAATTTGCATTCATTTCTCCCAATTTTCCTTTAGCGAGATTCACTAAAAGAATCTTTTTGTTGTCCATGATGTCGCGAAAATTGAAAGACGACTTTTCCTGGGCAATGATGGGGCGCATGATGTCGTTCGAAATAAAGACATCAAATTTGTTCGTAATATACGGAATCATATTTTGCAGTCCAGACTCACCCGACGTCTTGGTGGCAATGTCGCGCCAAAACTGCACAACGATAGGATTCTTGCACCGTGAAAGTTTGAGATTGCGAAAGTTTGCATCGGCCATGACCCGAGGGATTTCTAGGAGTGTATTGCCCGACTCAGGATCTTCCATGACCAACATGGTGGCGTTGCGAAAATACTGCTCAAAGGCAGGCCCCATCGCCTCAGGAGTGGATGCATAGAGCTTCTTGAAGATAGCCAACATCTCATTGACAACAAAAATCTTTTGCTCGGGATGGGTGACGTCATACTCTAGCATGTTGAGCGCAAATGGGCGCGCCGTGTACGATGGATCAAAATAAATGACATCATCCAACCGCTCCTTCGGTACGGCCGCCAACACATCTTGCACATCTGAACCATGAGGGTCGATGAAACAGGCTCCATTCCCTGCCAAAATATCTTGTACAACAAGATTCTTGAGAAAAACCGACTTTCCTGTTCCGGTTTGTCCAATCACATACAAGTGACGCAAACGATCTGCCTTGGTGAGTCGTACTTCTCTTTTTGTACCACGATAGGAGTTCACTCCTAGTAGTGTCCCATCACTCGGGAGATCTGCAGGAGCCGGAGCTGAAGAAGCTTTGACCGTCTTGAGCTGTGGGGCGTCTTTTTGTGACACCGCAAGTGGAAGGTGATAAATGGTGGAGAGCTCTTTGGTATTCCACACGAGCACGCGCTCTTCATCAATCAAACGATAGGTAAAGCGATGAAAAAAGTCCATGGCATCACTCCGCGAGACCGGCTCAAAGCGCACCCCGCCCCCCTGCTGACGAGTGAACTGACTAAAGCTTGCTTCAAGTGCGGTACGAATACCGATGGCACGCTCACGGTTCGGAGCCGATACGACAATGCGCATGTTTGCACGCACAAGCGGGGAGCGCAGTTTTTCCTCCATGAGTTTTGCTGCCTGCTCGGCAATCTCCTGCTCACGCCCATTTAATTTCTCATCTTTCTTTTTGTCTTTGATTTGAGTATGGAAGAACTCCGTGAGGGACTTTGTAATCACACCGGTAGTCGAAAGTGGGATGTTGGTCGCGCGGGATGCTGGAACACCCTGACGAATCTGACCAATAGCATGTTTGATTTTGCTTTCCAGGTGGTCTTCGTCGGGAAAAAAGATAATCTGCACTGCGGCACCCTCACCTTCTCTGGCAATATTGGTGAAGGCGTTCAAAATTGTCCCAAGAGGGTCTTGGGTGACTTCGTCTTGCATGGCAATAGGATAGACAAAGTTGCTCTGAGGGAGACCCACTGAACCTTCTGAAACGCCAAATTCATTGAAGATATTAAAGTCTGCGGGGCTCTCTTCAATCTTCGCCATCGGAAATGCACCAAGAAGTTGTTTGACGAACAAATCCTTCATGTGATCAGAAACTGTCACATAAAATACGATGTCATTTGAGAAATTAGAGAGGACAAGCTCAAGCGTCACTGGCCCATACGCAAGCATATTGCCGTCTTTCTGAGGAATCATGCCGATATAAAAACGCTCCATGGCGAGCATGACATCTTTGTAGGTGACTTGTCCTGCTCCTTCTTGGGACCCTGCAAAAGGAAGTGTGACCTCATACACGGTCTTCTTGAGTGACTGCATGAGGGCACGCTCCTTGTCGATACCTGGAATTTGCCCGCCAGTATTGATGTATTCCACGAGCACTCGATGAAAATCTTCTTCAATATGCGGATTATTGGCTGCTTCAGCCACTTTGATGGCGTTTAAGATGCCCTTTTCCGCAAGCATGCGATAGAGTTCGCGGACTTTCTCCCGGTGGGGCAATGATCCAAGGTGGCCGAGCACTGCCTCAAATTGAGGGTTCTCCATAATGAGATGCTCCTCCAGTCGCTCTTGTGGTGATGCTTTGGCGTAGGCAATCACCTCGGTTGAAATAACCGATTCCGTATTCGCCGGTTCTGCTTCCTTCCAGATTTGTTGCTCCTTCTGAGCGACACGCTCTCGCAAATACTTGAGCTCCTCCTCTGGAGAGTTGAACTTTGGCAATTCAAATGGTGCACCCATGTTCTCCATACTCCCTTCATCATATATGGATGCGCACGAGATGTCACGCGAGCATGACTTATGAACTGAGAGTCAATATTTCCACACCCTCGGGGGTCAATACAATCGTATGCTCAAAATGTGCACTCATAGCTCCGTCCTCAGTCACGATGGTGTAGCCATCAGGCAAGAGGACAATGTCGTCGGACCCCAGCGAAAACATGGGCTCAAGAGCAAGCACCATGCCAGCCTTGAGAAGTGGCCCAGTGCCCTTCTGTCCATAATTGGGCACATAGGGATCCTCGTGTACGGCATGCCCCACTCCGTGCCCGCCGAGCTCGCGCACAATACCGTAATGCTTGGCATTCCCAACCCGCTCGATGGCGGCCCCAATATCGCCGATGCGTGCGCCGATGCGTGCGGCTCGAATACCCTCCATCAGTGCCCGTTCAGTATCAGACACCAAATCTGCAACCTCCTTGGGCACCGCACCCACAATGATGGTCCGAGCGGAGTCTGTTATCATGCCATGATGAGAAAGTCCCAAATCAATAGACACGATGTCGCCCGACTCAATGACGCGATCACCGGGGATACCATGCACCACTTCATCATTCACGGACACGCACAGTGATGCCGGATAAGGCTTGCGTGCCCCATGAGGAGTGTAGTGGAGAAAGGGTGGAGTATCGCCTGTTTCGCGAATCAATCGCTCCGCAAGCGTATCGAGTGCACGGGTGGTGACCCCTGGTGCAATTGCTTCAGCAACACGGTCAAGGACTCGTGCCAAGCGCTTCCCTGACTCCCGCAGGAGTGCAATTTCTTCTGTGGTCTTGTATTTTGCCATACGTGCATCCTAACACAAAATAAAAAAACCGATACTCCTCTGAGAAAAACAAAAGACCGCATCTTGTGCGGTCTTTTACTCTTCGTCTGAGCTGTGCGGCTCCTGTTCTTTGCACCACTGCAAGTACTCAGGCACGGAGCTCCAGAGCTCAGTTGCTTTGCCGGACTTCAGCTCGGCAATGTATGCACGCAGGTGCGAATCAGGATCAGCACACATCAGGTCAAATGACAGCGTCATCTGGGGACGAGTAGCGAGATAGCGCTCGGCGTCCTCCACAAACGCAATCAGAGACGGATGCACGCCCTTTTCCCACTCAAGCGGAGGGCCTTCGGTGATCATCATGATGATACTCCAACAATCTCTTCCCACCCTAGCACATGCACGGCGTGACGCAACTACGCCCCAAAGACATTCACCATAATGTCTCGGTGCACCGCTTCGATGGACTGCTCGCCATTTATTTCTACAAAATCGTAATCACGATCTCGTCGAAACCGCTCAATTGCTGGTTTTACATCTGCGTCAAACCAATCGAGGCGCTTATTGATACTCTCAGCAGTATCATCCTTACGCCCTTCCTTTTCTGCGCGGGCCATCAAGTGATCAAACGACCACTTGCGCGACACCTTGAGATAAATGACCGCGGGGTGCTCTCGTTTAAAGAACTTGAGTGCAATATCAAGATTCTTGGCCTCATTGACGGAGCGAGGTGAACCATCAATGATAAGATGCTCTTCACCCTTGAGCTCCTCAACAAAGAGTTTGGACCAAATATACATGGCCAAAAAGTCTGGTGCACGCTCACCACTATCTATCGCCTCCTTGGCAATCCGAGAAGCCATGCTGTCTCCCTTAATAAATTCGCGGAAGTATTGCCCGGTTTGGAGATAAAAAATAGGGGTGTCGGGACGGCGGAGGAGTAATTCTTTCTTAAGTAAGTCGACTTGCGTCCCCTTTCCGGAACCCGAAGCGCCAATAAAGATGAAGGTTTCTTTGTGCATGCATGGACTGTAACATATTCATCCCAAAATACAAAAACCTCCCTTTCGGGAGGTTTTTGAGGGCGAATCTTAGTACTCGCGCATCGAGAGTTGAGCGTCCATCTTTTTGATGAGGTCTAAAACGACCGACACCACAATGAGGAGTGCTGTTCCACCGATAGCCAGTGTCTGATTTCCTGTGAGTGACTGCATCGCAAGCGGAAGCACTGCCACCGACGACAAGAAGAGGGCACCAGCGAGGGTCGTGCGGGTCAAAATCCCCGCAATATACTCTGCTGTCGCAGACCCAGGACGCACCCCGGGAATAAATGCCCCGGACTTCTGCAAGTTGTTGGCAATCGCATCCGGGTCAAAAGTGACCGCGGTGTAGAAGTACGTGAAGAGAAACACCAAGACAAAGTAGCAGATCGAGTAAATCCAGCCCCCATTGGTCAAGTTTGCCTTCAGAAATTCACCAATCGCCTGAGCTGTGGGATGAGAAAGCCCTGAGAGGAGCCCCCCGATCAACTGAGGAAACAAGAGGATCGATAATGCAAAGATGATGGGAATCACGCCTGCCTGATTGATACGAAGAGGCAAGTAGGTGGAGACTCCTCCTCCCGTGGTCTTGCCACCACGAACCGTCTTGGCATAGGTGATAGGCACGGGGCGCTCTGCTTCGGTCATAATGATGACCCCTGCAATAATCACCACCGCGACAGCCAGGAATCCGAGGTAAAGCGGAAGGTCTTGGGGCGTATATGCAGCGAGCACTTGTGATGCCCCCGTGGGGATGCTTGCGACGATACCCGCAAAGATGATGAGCGAGATACCATTTCCGATACCAAACTCTGTCATCAATTCACCAAGCCACATCAGGAAGATAGAGCCCGCGGTGACAATGACGACATTGACGAACATCTGAAATGCATCGAGATCTCCAAGCACTCCCTGACGAGAGAGCAGAACGAGCAAGCCGTATCCCTGCAAGATGGCGAGTGGAACAGTCAGAAGGCGAGAATATTGCGTAAATTTCTTGCGTCCAATCTCTCCCTCCTCGTGATACATCGCCTTCAACTTCGGCGACATCATCGTAAGAAGTTGCATGATGATAGAGCCCGTAATATACGGACCCACACCAAGCATCACGATAGACAGGTTCGACAGCCCGGAACCGGAGAACACATTCAAGAGTCCGAGAAACTGATTGTTGATGAGGAACGACTGAAGTGCCTGTGCATCCACCCCAGGAATAGGAATGGCTGCGGTAATGCGGAACACCACAAGCGCGCCGATCACGAACAAGATACGCTTCCGAAGGATCGGATCGGTGAGCATGAGGCGCAATTTGTAGACAAAGTTGTTCATAGATAATGAGAATGAACCAAGCGAGGCTGGTCACTTCTGGTGACCAGCACTGCTTAGCGAGTTGCGGGGCTAACCTTTCCGCCCACTGCCACGATAGCAGCAGTCGCTTTCTCAGAAAGGGTGCAGCCCTCTACGGTGACGGACTTGGTGAGTGCACCTGTTGCCAAAACCTTCACCTTGGGGGTGCGTCCAGCACGAAGATGAATCACCTTCTTCGCAAGGAGGGTGCTAGGGCTCACGGTCTCTCCTGCCCCAAATGCCTGTTCAATCATCGCAAGCGACACAGGAGTCGGCTTGACTTCAAATGACTGATTCTTGTATCCGCGAAGCTTTGGGAACTTCTTGATGATGTCGCGCATTTCTGGGCGAATGCGGTGACCAGCACGCGCCTTCTGACCCTTTGTTCCACGACCAGAGGTCTTCCCGCGCTTGCCTCCACGGGCAACGCGCTTGGAATCCTTATTGTCGTGAACTCGTTTGACTGTGTTGAGTTGCATAATCGGGGAAGTTATTTAGTGGAGGGGGTCTCCGCTGACACACGGACACGGGGGCGAAGCGACGCAAGTGCGGCAACTCCAGCGCGAGCCATGTTGAGCTTATTTTTCGACCCACTGCGCACCTTTGCGGAGACATCAGTAATACCTGCAAGTTCGAGCAAGTTACGCACAGCAGATCCAGCCACCAGTCCGCGACTCGGTGCGGGCATGATTTCCACAATTGCAGAGGAAGCCTTTGCTGAAACCTGGTGGGCAATAGAGCCGGTCTTGGTCAATTTAACGGTAATCATGTGCTTCTTCGCATCCTTGACTGCCTTGTCCATCGCCATCGAGATATCACCTGCCTTTCCTGTTCCAACTCCCACCTTTCCCTTGCGATCACCAATGATCATCGCCACAGAGAAGGAGAAGCGACGACCTCCTGCGACCACACGGGCCACACGGCGGACATCAATCGACTTCTGATCATACTCAGGCTTAGGGCGCTCAGCGCGAGGTCCACGAGAGGGACCACCACGGCGATCACCACCCTTGGGGCCTCCGCGTCCGCTTCCACCTCGAGGTGCACCGGGGCGAGGACCTCCTGGGCGAGGGGTGAAGGTGCGAGGTGCGCCTCCCTGAGGAGCAGCTGCGCCAGTTGTTTGTGTTGTTTCCATAATGATGTGTGATTAGAAGACGAGTCCCTCAGCGCGTGCAGCGTCGGCCAATGCCTTGACGCGACCGGCATAAAGGAATCCTCCGCGATCAAAGACCACCTTGGTAATAGACTTCGCCTTTGCAGCCTTTGCAATAGCAGTTCCCACCTGGGTGGCGCGCTCGACCTTCGTGCCCTTTGTCTCCTTGATGTCGCTTGATGCAACAATCGTGATTGCCTTGTCGTCGTTGATAAGTTGAGCGGTGATGTGTCGTGCAGAACGGAAAATCGCGAGACGAGGAACGGACTCAGTGCCCTTGACCTTCGCGCGGATTCGGTTGTGACGGCGCATGCGCTTGTAATTCTTGAGTGCTGTTTTATTCATATACGTATAGGGTTATGCGGTCTTCTTGCCCTGCTTACGGCGAATAACCTCATCCGAATAACGAATACCCTTTCCCTTATACGGTTCAGGTTCCTTCCAGGAGCGCACCACTGCGGCAAACTGTCCGACCACATCCTTGTCGATACCGGAAATAGTGATGGAACCCTTTTCTGTGGTGACGGTGACACCTGCGGGGGCCTCGAGAATAACAGGATGGGAGAATCCAAGAGCCATGGTCAGGGTCGAACCCTTAGCATCAGCCTTGTATCCCACACCCTCAATAAGGAGCTTCTTTTCATACGCCTTGTTTACTCCAAGAATCATGTTGCGCAAGTGCGCAGCAGTGGTCCCCAAAAGTGGCTTATGCTTACGATCAGTGGAGGTCAGCTCCACTGTCACCTCGGTGCCCTCCTTCTTGATGGCAACGACAGGGGTAAATGTGCGGGTGAGTGCTCCAAGAGGACCCTTCACGGTGACGACTGCGCCATCGATAGTAAGGTCGGTCTTTTCTGGAACAATGATTGGTTTCTTTGCTAGACGTGACATAGTGGGAATGATTACCAGACGTTACCAATGATTTCACCTCCCACATGCTCCTTCTTGGCATCACTGCCAGTGAGGATACCCTTTGGGGTAGAGAGAATCATGATGCCATGCCCTTGGTTGACCGGACGCAAGTCTTTGGCTCCAATATACATACGGCGGGATGGGCGTGATACACGCTCCATGCCACGCACGCGAGGAACGCGCGGTGCGTCATAGACAACACCCACCTCAATGACTCGCATCGTCGTGCGACCCTTGAGCACCTTGCGCGTGACCGACGCAAGATAGCCTTCCTTCATAAGCACATTTGCAATGCGCAACTTAATGTCTGAGTACGGAATATACACCGTGCTCTTTCCTGCGGCACCACCGTTTCGGATGCGCATGAACATGTCTGCGATAGGATCGGTGATTACCATGATGATTTCTTAATTCCGGGGATCTTCCCTTCGTTTGCTAATTCACGAAAACAGATACGGCAGAGATCGAAATCTCGCATATAGCCGTGCTTTCGTCCGCACTTAAAGCAGCGATTCACTGCACGCACCGCGAACTTGGGCGTGAGTTGTCGCGCAATGGTTGATTTTTTTGCCATAGATATAAATATGGATAAAGCGACCTTCGACTGGCCGTTTGGGTCAGGAGATGTGATGTCACACCACATTGCTCGTCATTCCCAACACGGGAAGGACAAGGAGTATGGCGGATCACAAACCCTGATGCCCATATACTAGCAGGAAGGCGCAAAAAGTCAATATTCTCAAGCTAGTGAGCACAATCTCGATCACGAGCACATACTACTTGACAGTTAATACGTAGTATGCTACGATTGACTCAGATGCCCCTCACTCTGTGTCTTGCCCGTATCGGGTCATCGCACCGAGGCGCATCGCTCAGGTGGCTGCCACCGCCCTAAGCACGGATCGGCGCGCCTCTTTGGTCGCCCCGTTTGTGCCTCGCGGCCACCACTTTCCTTCATGACCTGGCCATCGCCGGCCACACTCGCCAAGGAGGCGCCCATGCACTGGTATTAGCGACGCATTTCACTCGGCTCGACGCCAAACCCCCGCTCTGCGGGGGTTCTCTTTTACGGGAATCGATGGGGCACCTTACTTATCGCCCATTTTATGGCTATTACAAGAATACACACCCCTCAAAAATTGGGGGTGTGTATAACTGACGAAAAATGCACAAATTTCGGGTTACACTTATTTTATGCGATAGGTGCTCCGAAAGGGGCATTTTTCATTTCGGCTTATCTCCAATGCTGAAATCGAGCTTTAGTCGCATTTTTACAACCTTCGCTAAATATCCCAGCACAATGGCAAAGTAGTCCATTATTATGATATTGCGATTAGAATAAAGGATTGCCGGATCGACCATTCCTGCTTTCCTAAACACTATTTTACCATCTGGCGTTTTTGTCTTCCTGTGGGGACAAATTATCGATATTACGTTGATTTATCGTGACACCCATGTGAGTGTCGGCTTTTCTTGAGTAACATAGCACCTTACACTAATCTCGGTGGACCCAATTGTGTGCCGAGAAATAGCACGAGGAGGTTGAGTATACTGGTGGTACATTCATCGAGGTGCAACACTCTATACTCCAACGGGGTTCTCCGCTTAGCCGCTTCCATGGACGATTATTGG
>JACCDX010282461.1_pt1 | contig 75113 bp, 72 predicted proteins | sample 7449681 | NCBI WGS metagenome assembly JACCDX01 (sample SAMN15323450, study PRJNA562643) | freshwater metagenome | isolation source: river surface water | place: USA:Blue River Watershed | collected 2017-08-18 | reverse complement strand
TCGCGCACCAGTTCCAAAATGGCGTTCAGACCATCCACCTCCAGCGACACTTGGGGCCGAGCCTGTATGCGTTGCATTTCTGCATCGATGAGCAAGCGAAAAGCATTCGGCTGGCTGGGCAGGATCAAGGGTAAGTTGGCCACTTGTTGCAGTGTCAGCGCCACTTTGGGTTTCAGCCCGTGCTTGCGCTCTGCCGCCACGCTTCCGATCAGCATCAGCGATTCTTCGTGCAAAGAACTCGACTCCAGCTCTGGCGAGGCCGTGGGGTTATAGAGCACTGCCAAATCCAGCCGACCCGAGCGAAGGGCTTCGTACATCTGCAGTGAGAAACCCTCGGTCAACGTCAAATGGGCCCCGGGCAATTTCTGTTTGAACGCCTGGCACAGAGGCACCGTGATCAGGCGCGACAGACTGGGCGGCAATCCGATCGACACTCGCCCCCCCAAGGCACCGCGCACGGCGCCCAGGTCCTCTTGCGCCACTTCCACCTGATGCAAGATGCCGCGCGCGTGTTCCAGCAGGACCCGGCCCGCCTCGGTCAAAGTCACGCCCCGTCCGTTGCGGTCCAGCAGGTTCTGGTGCAATTCGACCTCGAGTTGACGCACATGCCGGCTGAGCAGCGGTTGCTGCATCCCCAGGGCAATGGCTGCGCGGGTGAAACTGCCCAACTCGGCCACCCGAACGAACGATTCCAGTTGTTTCAGATCCATCGCGCCTCCTTTGAAAATTTTATATCAATCCTTCTGATATGACTAATTGGAATATCTGATAGTGGATCGTCGGGCTTACTTCGGGACACCGGGCTTTCTAAAATCACTGCATGAGCGCGAATGCCCCTTTACACGCCATCTCCTCCATGGCCACCCGTCAGTTGTTGGCCGACCTGTCGATCGAGCACCAACGTTTGACGGGCGAGATTTGGCAGATCGAATCGGTGGGTGGGGTGGACGCTGCCCGCAGAGTCGCGGCCGGCGAGACTTTTGACCTGGTGCTGCTGGCCAGCGACGCCATCGACACCTTGCTCGACCAGGGGCATTTGCTGGCCGGCAGCCGCCTCGATTGGGTGCTCTCGACCGTGGTCGTGGCCGTTCCGGCCACCGCCTCCGCCCCCCCGATCGATACAGAGGCCCAGTTGCGCCAAGCGGTGGAACAGGCCCAAAGTTTGGGTATTTCCACCGGTCCATCCGGTGCTTACGTTGAAAAACTCATCCGCGGCTGGGGTTTGGGCGACTTGCTCGATCAACGCCGGGTGGTGCCGCCACCAGGCACCCCTGTGGGGCAATACCTCGCTCAAGGCAAAGTTTCTTTGGGCTTTCAGCAACGCAGTGAAATGGTCGGCATCGAGGGCGTGCGCGTGCTGGGTCCCTTGCCCGACCCTGTGGCCTACACCACCGTTTTTTCTGCCGGCATCCCCATCGCGCGACCCTCGGGCCATCCCCGGCGCACGGCCATCGACCGCTTTTTGGCGCACCTCAACTCAGACGCAGCGCTTCCCTTCAAACTTCAACACGGCATGTCCGCACTCTCATGAGCCTCTCCAACCCCCTCATCATCGACGTTCACGGTCACTACACCACCGCACCCAAAGCACTGGAGAATTGGCGCAACCAGCAAATTGCTGGCATCGAAGACCCGAGCCGGACGCCCCAAGTCGCCGACCTGAAAATCAGCGACGATGAACTGCGCGAATCCATCGAGCTCAATCAATTGGCCAAGATGAAAGAACGCGGCAGCGACATCACCATCTTCAGCCCGCGCGCCTCCTTCATGGCCCACCACATCGGCGACTTTCAGGTTTCATCGACCTGGGCGGCCCTATGCAACGAACTCTGCTTCCGGGTCTCCCAACTGTTTCCCGACCACTTCATTGGTGCGGCCATGCTGCCGCAATCCCCGGGCGTCGACCCCAAGACCTGCATCCCCGAGTTGGAAAAATGCATCCGCGAATACGGCTTTGTCGGCATCAACCTCAACCCCGATCCCTCGGGCGGGCACTGGACCAGCCCCCCTCTGACCGACCGGCACTGGTACCCCATCTACGAAAAAATGGTCGAATACGACATCCCGGCCATGGTGCATGTTTCCACCAGCTGCAACAGCTGCTTTCACACCACCGGCGCCCATTACCTGAACGCCGACACCACCGCCTTCATGCAATGCATCCAGGGCGACCTTTTCAAAGACTTCCCCACCCTCAAATTCCTCATCCCACATGGGGGTGGTGCCGTTCCCTACCACTGGGGCCGTTTCCGCGGCCTGGCACAGGAAATGAAAAAGCCCCTGCTGCAAGACCATTTGCTCAACAACATCTTCTTCGACACCTGCGTCTATCACCAGCCGGGAATTGACCTGCTCACCAAAGTCATCCCCGTCGACAACATCCTTTTCGCCTCCGAAATGATCGGCGCCGTGCGCGGCATCGACCCCGAAACGGGCCACTACTACGACGACACCAAACGCTACGTCTTGGCCACCCCCCACCTCAATGAAGCCCAGCGCTACCAAGTCTTCGAAGGCAACGCCCGCCGCGTCTTCTCCCGCCTCGATGCGCGCCTCAAAGCCCAGGGAAAATGACAAAACTGAAATTGGGGTCAGACCCCAATTTCTGCATGCACCAAAATGAAACAAATTGGGGTCAGACCCCAATTTCCAACAGGAGTGAAAATGTACGAACTAGGCGTTGTCTACCGCAATATCCAAAGGGCGTCGCTGAGCACCGCTCAAGCCATGGCCTCTTTAGGGTCCGCCACTGTCCACGAGGCGATGGGCCGAGTGGGTCTGATGAAGCCTTACATCCGTCCCATCTTCACTGGGGCACAAATTGCCGGCCCGGCCGTGACCGTGTTGCTGCACCCTGGTGACAACTGGATGCTGCACGTGGTGGCTGAGCAGATCCAGCCGGGCGATGTGGTTGTGGCAGCGGTCACAGCGGACTGCACGGATGGTTATTTCGGTGATTTGTTGGCGACCTCTTTCAAGGCCCGTGGAGCGGTCGGCCTGATCATCGACGGTGGCGTGCGCGACGTGCGGGTGCTGGCCGACATGCCGTTTCCGGTTTGGAGTAAAGCGATCAGCAGCAAGGGCACGGTCAAAGCCACCTTGGGTTCGGTCAACATTCCGGTGGTGGTGGCCGGGGTCAGCATCACGCCGGGTGACGTCATCGTGGCCGACGACGACGGTGTGGTCTGTGTCCCTCGCGCCATGGCCGAATCGACGTTGCAAACCGCGCAGGCTCGCGAGGCCAATGAAGGCGATAAGCGCGCCAAATTGGCTTCGGGCGTGCTGGGCTTGGACATGTACAACATGCGCGAGCCTTTGGCCAAACTGGGTTTGCGTTATATCGACTGAGAGGCGATCACATGGATTTTGAGAAAACCCCCGGCTGGCTGGACTGGTACAGCGGCCCCAGCAAACCTCGTTTTCAGTTGCCGCCGGGCAGCGTGGATGCGCACTGTCATGTGTTTGGCCCTGGAGCGCAATTCCCTTACGCACCCGAGCGTAAATACACACCTTGCGACGCCTCTAAAGAGCAATTGTTTGCACTGCGCGATCACCTGGGATTTGCCCGCAACGTCATCGTTCAGGCCACCTGCCACGGTGCCGACAACCGGGCCATGGTGGACGCCTGTCTGACTTCGGGTGGCAAAGCCCGGGGCGTGGCCACCGTGCGGCGCAGCATCACCGACGACGAATTGCATCAATTGCATGCCGCCGGGGTGCGTGGCGTGCGGTTCAACTTTGTCAAGCGCCTGGTTGACTTCACCCCCAAAGATGAACTGATGGAAATCGCCGCTCGCATCGCCAAACTGGGCTGGCACGTGGTGATCTACTTCGAGGCCGTCGACTTGCCTGAGTTGTGGGACTTTTTCACCGCCTTGCCCACCACAGTGGTGGTGGACCACATGGGGCGGCCGGACGTGCGCCAGCCGGTAGACGGCCCCGAGTTTGAGTTGTTCGTCAAATTCATGCGCGAGCATCCCAACGTCTGGAGCAAGGTATCCTGCCCCGAGCGACTCTCGAATACCGGCCCCAAAGCACTCAATGGCGAGCAGGCCGCCTACACCGACGTGGTGCCTTTTGCCCGTCGCATCGTGGAAACCTTCCCCGACCGCGTGCTCTGGGGCACCGATTGGCCTCACCCCAATTTGAAGGACCACATGCCCGACGATGGTTTGCTGGTCGATTTCATCCCCCGCATTGCCGTCACTGCAGAGCTACAACGCAAACTCCTGGTCGACAACCCCATGCGCTTGTATTGGCCCGAAGAGGTGTCGGTGTGAATCTTTACCCGAATGCACCCAAAATGGGAAATTGGGGTCTGACCCCAATTAATGTCGGTGTGAATCTTTACCCGAATGCACCCAAAATGGGAAATTGGGGTCTGACCCCAATTAATGTGACCCCAATGAATGCAATTCATGGAATGGATGTGGAGGCTTGAATGGCGCTGGATAAACCTTACCTGGATGTGCCTGGAACCATCATTTTTGATGCCGAGCAAAGTCGCAAGGGTTATTGGTTGAATCAGTTTTGCATGAGTCTGATGAAGGCCGCGAACCGCGAGCGTTTCAAGGCCGACGAGCGTGCTTATCTGGACGAATGGCCGATGACAGAAGAGCAAAAGCAGGCGGTGATGGCGCGCGACTTGAACTGGTGCATGCGCACCGGGGGCAACATTTACTTCCTGGCCAAGATCGGCGCCACCGATGGCAAGAGTTTTCAGCAAATGGCGGGTTCGATGACCGGCATGACGGAGGACGAATACCGCGACATGATGGTGCGTGGTGGTCGGTCGGCCAACGGCAATCGTCGGGTCGGAGAAGATGGCGACGCCCAGGCCCATCGACAACCCCAGGGCAGTGCTGGACGCGCTGGCATCTCTGAACAGAAAGGACCATGACATGGCGCGCATCACTTCATCGATTTATTGTTCGCATGTGCCGGCCATTGGCGCAGCCATGGATTTGAAGAAAACCCATGAGCCCTATTGGCAACCGGTGTTCAAGGGGTTTGATTTTTCCCGCCAGTGGATCCGGGACAACCGCCCGGATGTCGTGTTTTTGGTCTACAACGACCACGCCACGGCGTTCAGTCTGGACATCATCCCGACCTTTGCCATCGGCACTGCGGCGCAGTATCAGCCTGCCGATGAAGGCTGGGGGCCGCGCCCGGTGCCGGTGGTGCACGGGCATCCTGAGTTGGCCTCGCACATTGCCCAGTCGGTGATTCAGGAGGATTTCGACCTGACGATCGTTAACAAGATGGATGTGGATCATGGTCTGACCGTGCCCCTTTCGCTGATGTGCGGCGAGCAAGACCCGCAGCAGGGCGCCTGGCCGTTCAAGGTCATTCCGTTTGCGGTCAATGTGGTGCAGTACCCGGTGCCCAGTGGACGGCGCTGTTTCATGCTGGGGCAGGCGATCCGTCGCGCAGTCGAATCGTTCGATGAAGACCTGAATGTCCAAATCTGGGGCACCGGTGGCATGAGCCACCAACTCCAGGGCGCACGCGCCGGTCTGATCAACCGGGAGTGGGACAATGCCTGGCTCGATCAGTTGATTCAAGACCCCGCTGCTTGTGCCCAAGTGCCGCACATCGACTATGTGCGAGAAGCGGGCTCAGAGGGCATCGAGTTGGTCATGTGGCTGATCGCCCGTGGTGCCATGGCCGATGTGGCCGGCGGCCCCAAGCCCAAATTGACGCACCGTTTTTATCATGTGCCCGCCTCGAACACGGCGGTGGGGCACGCCATTTTGGAAAACACCTGAAAGTCACTTCATGAGCAAAACCATCCAAGTCGCGTTGGCCGGTGCCGGCGCTTTCGGCATCAAGCACCTTGACGGCATCCGAAACATCGATGGCGTTGAAGTCATCTCCCTGATCGGTCGCGATCTGGACAAGACCCAAGAAGTCGCAAAAAAGTACGGCATCGGGCATGTCACCACCGATCTGTCGGATTCGCTTCAGATCAAAGAGCTCGATGCGGTGATTTTGTGCACCCCGACCCAAATGCACGCCAGCCAATCGATCGAGTGTCTGAAAGCCGGCAAGCATGTGCAGGTCGAGATTCCGCTGTGCGATGTGTTGCAAGACGGGCAGCAAGTGGTGGAGCTGCAAAAGTCCACTGGCTTGGTGGCGATGTGCGGCCACACCCGCCGCTTTAACCCCAGCCACCAGTGGGTCCACCAAAAAATCAAGGCTGGCGAGTTCAACATCCAGCAAATGGATGTGCAGACTTATTTTTTCCGTCGCTCCAACATGAACGCCCTGGGTCAGCCGCGCAGCTGGACCGATCACCTGCTGTGGCACCACGCCGCCCACACCGTGGATCTGTTCGCTTATCAGTGCGGCAGCCCGATTGTGAAGGCCAACGCCGTTCAGGGCCCGATTCACCCCAATTTGGGGATTGCCATGGACATGAGCATTCAGCTCAAGGCCGCCAATGGCGCCATTTGCACACTGTCGCTGTCGTTCAACAACGACGGTCCGCTGGGCACGTTCTTTCGTTACATCGGCGACACCGGCACTTACATCGCCCGCTATGACGATCTGTTCAGCGGCAAGGAAGAAAAGATCGATGTTTCCAAGGTGGATGTGTCCATGAATGGCATCGAATTGCAAGATCGCGAGTTTTTTGCCGCCATTCGCGAGGGGCGCGAGCCCAACGCCAGCGTGGCCAGTGTGTTGCCTTGCTACCAGGTCCTGCATCAACTTGAGCAGCAGTTGAGTTAACCTTGAGGGCATGACAGACCGTTATGCCGTCATAGGCAACCCCATCGAACAGAGCAAGTCGCCGTTCATCCACACCGAGTTTGCCCGCGCCTGCGGGCAGACCATCGAATACGGCCGCATCCTGGGCCCAACAGGCGGTTTTGCCGCCAGCGTGGACGCCTTTCGCGCCGCGGGTGGCAAGGGCATGAACGTCACCGCCCCCTTCAAACTCGACGCCTGCGCATACTGCACCGATTTGTCGGTGGATGCGCGCCTGGCCGGTGCCGTGAACGCCATGAAGTTCGAGGGCGACCGGGTTTGGGGCGAAAACTTTGATGGCGTGGGGCTGGTGCGCGACCTGCAGGTCAACCTGGCCAGCCCACTGAAACACAAGCGTGTGTTGGTGCTGGGAGCCGGTGGCGCCACCCGGGGCGCCTGGTTGCCCCTGTTGCGCTGTTTGCCGGCCGAATTGGTGGTGGCCAACCGCAGCGTGGACAAAGCGCTTGACTTGGTCGAGATCGCCCGCCAGCACCTGCCAGACTTGGTGCAGCAGTGTCAGGTGCGGGCCACGGGCTATCCCGAGTTGGCTGATCAGGGTTATGACGTGGTGTTACACGCCACTTCTGCCGGTCTCAGCGGCGAGGGGCCTCCCGTGCCGCCTGCGGTGTTCAGCCCGGGCGCGCTGGCCTACGATCTGACTTACGGCAAGGGCTTGACGCCCTTTTTGCGGTTGGCGCAAGCAGCCGGCGTGGTGCGCCTGGCCGATGGCGTGGGCATGCTGGCTGAACAGGCGGCAGAGGCATTCGCGTGGTGGCGCGGTGTGCGACCCGACACCGCCAGCGTGATCCGCCAATTGACTGTGCCGCTGCAATAAAAAAAAGCACCGATCCTTGCTGGAACGGTGCTTGCAGCGCAAGGGGGCCATGCCGCCCCCTCGGACTGGCCGACAGGATCAAAGCGAATCGATGAAGCTGCGCAATTTGTCGCTGCGGCTGGGGTGCTTGAGCTTGCGCAGCGCCTTGGCCTCGATCTGACGGATGCGTTCGCGCGTGACGTCGAACTGCTTGCCCACTTCTTCCAGGGTGTGGTCGGTGGACATCTCGATGCCAAAGCGCATGCGCAATACCTTGGCTTCGCGCGGGGTGAGGCCGTCGAGGATCTCCTTGACCACATCGCGCAAGCCGGCTTGCATGGCAGCTTCGATGGGGGCGGTGTTGGCCGAATCCTCGATGAAATCGCCCAGGTGCGAATCATCGTCGTCACCGATGGGTGTTTCCATGGAAATCGGCTCCTTGGCGATTTTCATGATCTTGCGGATCTTGTCTTCGGGAATGGCCATCTTCTCGGCCAAAATGCCGGCGTCGGGCTCAAAGCCGAACTCCTGCAAGTGCTGGCGCGAGATGCGGTTCATTTTGTTGATGGTCTCGATCATGTGCACCGGGATGCGGATGGTGCGGGCCTGGTCGGCGATGGAGCGGGTGATGGCCTGCCGGATCCACCAGGTGGCATAGGTCGAGAACTTGTAACCGCGACGGTACTCGAACTTGTCGACTGCTTTCATCAGGCCGATGTTGCCTTCCTGGATCAGGTCCAGGAACTGCAAGCCACGGTTGGTGTACTTTTTGGCGATCGAGATGACCAGGCGCAAGTTGGCTTCGATCATTTCTTTCTTGGCATCGCGCGAGGCGGCTTCACCCTCGTTCATGCGCTTGTTGATGTCTTTGAGTTCATCGAGTGGCACCACCACCTGGGCTTGCAAGTCGATCAGCTTTTGTTGCAACTCTTGAACCGGCGGAATGTTGCGCGCCATGACCGAACTCCAGGGCTTGCCGGCGGCAGCCTGTTTCTCGATCCACTTCAGGTTGAGCAATTGCGTGGCAGCGCGGTTGCCGTGCTTGTCACGGCCACTGAATTCGGCCACGAACTGGGCTTGCGGGTAACCGCACTTGTCCACGATGATGCGGCGCAGGTTGCGCTCGACCTTGCGCACTTCGTCGACCTGGGCACGCACCGTGTCACACAACTTCTCGATGGTGCGTGCAGTGAAACGGATGGTCATCAGCTCGTCGCTGAGCGCACGTTGAGCCTTCACATAGCCGGGTGCACCATAGCCTTCCTTGTCGTAAGCCTTGTGGACCTTGTCGAACAATTGGGCGATGCGGTCAAAGCGCTCGAGCGCGGCCGAACGCAGCTCTTCCAGTTTTTTGGTCAGGGCGCGCGAGCCGCCCTGGCCGTCGTCGTCGTCGGAATCATCAAACTCGTCAAAGTCTTCTTCGGCCACGTAGTCATCGGCCTCGTCCGAGCTGGCAAAGCCGTCGACGACAGTGGAAATCACCACCTTGCCTTCGCGGATCTCATCGGCCATGCGCAAAATCTCGGCGATGGTGGCGGGCGAAGCGCTGATGGCCTCCATCATGGCCATCAGGCCGCCTTCGATGCGTTTGGCAATTTCGATCTCACCCTCGCGGGTCAGAAGTTCGACCGTGCCCATTTCACGCATGTACATGCGCACCGGGTCGGTGGTGCGACCGAATTCGCTGTCCACTGTGGACAAAGCGGCTTCGGCGGCCTCTTCGGCTTCTTCTTCGGTCGAACCGGTGGGCGCGTTGTCGGTGATGATCAGCGTTTCGGCGTCGGGTGTTTGTTCGTAAACCGCCACACCCAAATCGTTCAGGGTGACGATCACCACTTCCAGGGTTTCGGCGTCGACCAATTTGTCGGGCAAGTGATCGGAAATTTCGCCGTGGGTCAGGTAGCCACGGGTCTTGCCTAGCTTGATCAACGCTTTCAGGCGGGCACGGCGCTTGGCCATGTCCTCTTCGGACAGCACGGTCTCATCCAAGCCGAATTCTTTCATCAAGGCACGCTCTTTGGCCTTGCTGATTTTCATGCGCAGGGGTTTGACCTTTTCCGAGGTCTCGATCGGTTCGCCGACCAGATCCTCTTCGATTTCTTCACTCAGGTCGGGTTCGTCTTCGACACTCTTGGCATCGGCTTTGGCCTTGCGACCGGGCTTGCCGGCGGCTTTCGGCGGCTTGCTTTTTTCAGCCGGTGCTTGCGCCGGGGCTTTGGGGGCTTTGGCCTTGGTTTCGACTGCAGTGGCCTTGGCTTTGGCGGCAGGCTTTTTGGCGGCGGGTTGGGCAGCGGTCTGGGTCGCCGGTTTGGCGACTGGTTTGGCAACAGATTTGGCGGCCGCTTTGACAGGGGTTGCTTTTTTGGCGGCGGGAGAGGCAGCCTTGGCAGGCGCAGATTTTTTAGAGGCGGTCACAGGGGAGTTAGATTTGGATTTGGCCGCTGACTGAGGGGCTTTGCCGGAGGGTTTGGCGGTCGTCTGGGTGCTGGCCTTTTTAGCCGCTGCCGGTTTGGCCTTGACGGGCGTTGGGGCTTTTGCTTTTGGCGAAGCGACAGATTTGACAGGGGCAGCCGGTTTTTTGGCTTTCACCGCAGGTTTCTTGGACGATTGTGTGGCCATGACCATCCTCTTGGCAATACAAAATGCACCCCTCGGAGCAGGCGCGATGGATGAAAAAAAGGGATCACTGGCAAGGGGGATGGGCGATCATTTGGGGTGCAGTCCTTGCGGTGAAAGTGGCGGGTCGTGTCATGAAGAATCACCGTTCGCCGGGCCCGGAGGTGCTGCTGTCGCGCTTGCCTGAATTTGGATTATACCATCATCGACCTGCTGAGGCTCGTGATTTCGCTTTGGCGCGCGCCAGGGCGGCTTCGATGATGGCGCGTTTGCGCTGAGCCTCGCGCAATGCGGCAGGATCATCTTGCGCCAGACCGTCCAGACCCCGGGTGTGTCCGGACAGGTCGGCCAGTTTGTCTTCGGCCTCGCTCAAGTGCCGTTTGGCCCGGTCTTGCTCGCGCCGGGCCAAGCGCTGGGTGCGGCTTTCATAGCGCTGGCGGGCCTGTTGAGCCTGTTCTGGCGACCAGGCGTTCCAGCCCGTTTGCCGGCCAGAGACCGGGACCATCTCGATGCAGTCGACCGGGCAAGCAGGCAGGCACAGGTCGCAGCCGGTGCAATGGGCCTGCGAGACCGTGTGCATGCGCTTGTGGGCACCGATGATGGCGTCGGTGGGGCAGGCCTCCATGCACAAGGTGCAGCCGATGCACCAGGCCTCGTCGATGACGGCCACCGTCATGGGCCCTTCGGCACCGTGTGCGGGGTTCAGCGGTTTGGGTTCACGCCCGAGCAGTTGCGCCAAACGGACGACGCCCTCCTGGCCACCCGGTGGACATTGGTTGATGTCGGCCACGCCGCAAGCCATGGCCTGGGCGTAGCTGGCGCAGTCGGGGTAGGCACAGCGCTGGCACTGGGTCTGCGGCAAGGCGTCGAGCAAGCGGGCTGCGACACCCGCCACGCCACCCCGCAGCGCCTGACTCACGCGGGGGTGCGGCGCGCGGTTTTGCGGGCCGCCGTCTTGCGGGCAGGGGCCTTGGGCTTGGATGCAACGGCTTTCACGCTTTGGGCCGGCCGGGTGGCCTTGCGCAGGGTGCGGGATTTGGACGCGCCCAGGGCTTTGTCGTCGTTGTGCTCCAGGATGAAAGCCCGCACACAGGGGTAGACCACCTCGCGCCAACGCCGACCGCTGAATATGCCGTAATGGCCGGCCCCTTGCACTTCCAAGTGGTGGCTGTGGCGGTCGGGGATTTGGGCACACAATCCGTGCGCGGCCTCGGTTTGACCCGATCCCGAGATGTCATCGAGCTCACCTTCGACCGTCAGCAAGGCCGTGGTGGTGATGTCCTGGGGTCGAACCCGCTCCAACTCGCCTTGAGGGTTTTTGACGTCCCAAGTGCCCCGGACCAATTTGAAGTCCTGAAACACGGTCTGGATGGTTTCCAGGTAGTAATCGGCGTCCATGTCGAGCACGGCGTTGTACTCATCGTAGAACTTGCGGTGCGACTCGGCGCTGGAGTTGTCGCCTTTGATCAGGTCCAGGAAGTAGTCATAGTGTGAACTCAGATGGCGATCCGGGTTCATGGCCACAAAACCCGTGTGCTGCAAAAAGCCCGGATAGACGCGACGGCCGGCACCCGGGAAATTGGGTGGCACGCGATAGATCACGTTGTTCTCAAACCACGAGTAGCTTTTGTTCATGGCCAGGTTGTTGACGGCCGTGGGAGAGCGACTGGCATCGATGGGGCCACCCATCATGGTCATGGACAAAGGTGTTTTTTCGCCCCGGCTGGCCATGAGCGAGACCGCGGCCAGCACCGGCACAGTGGGCTGGCAGACGCTCATGACGTGCACATTGCCGTATTGGCCTTGCAGGTAGCGGATGAATTCCTGCACGTAATTGACGTAATCGTCCAGGTGAAACTCGCCGTCTTCCAGCGGCACCACGCGAGCGTTTTTCCAATCGGTGATGTAGACCTTGTGGCCACCCAGCATGGTGCGCACGGTGTCGCGCAGCAAGGTGGCGTAATGGCCTGACAAGGGCGCCACCACCAGCACCACGGGCTGTGATTTCAGTTTGTTCAAGGTGTCTGAGTCGTCGCTGAAGCGCTTGAAGCGGCGCAGCTCGCAAAACGGCTTGTCCATCTCGACGCGCTCGTGGATGGCGACTTCCACGCCATCGACTTGCACCGATTTGATGTCAAACGCCGGCTTTTCGTAATCTTTGCCCAGTCGGTAGAGCAGGTCGTAGCCGGCTGACAAGCGCTGCGACAAACTGGTTTGTCCCAGGGGGGAGAGGGGGTTGCTGTATAACTTGGATGCGGCTTGAGCGAAGTCGGCAAAGGGCTCCATGAGCGAGCGCTGAGCTTCGTAGATTTGATAGAGCATAAATCCGTCCGATCTTTTAAAACTGTTCCAAATGTATCAGGTTGTCCCCTTTAAAATTGGAGTCCAGCCTCCAATTTGACACTGCATGACCGATTCCAACACCACCTTACGCCAGCCTGTGATTTTTGTGGGACACGGCAGCCCCATGAACGTGGTTGAAGACAACGATTTCAGGGCCGCCTGGCAGGGGCTGGGTACCGAGTTCGGACCGCAAGCACGCTGGCCTCGACCGAAGGCGATTTTGTGCATCTCGGCCCATTGGGTGACTGAGGGTTGGTGGTTGACGGCCATGGCGCAGCCACGCACCATCCACGATTTCGGCGGTTTCCCTCAGGTGCTTTTCGAGCAACAGTATCCTGCGCCCGGCGCCCCTGAGTTGGCCTTGTCCTGGTCGCAGACCCTGCGCCAAGCCCACGACCAGTCTCCGCTGGGGCTGGATACGGATTGGGGCCTCGACCACGGGTGTTGGGGCGTGCTCAAGCCGATGTTCCCGCAAGCCGACATTCCGGTGCTGCAACTCAGCATCGACCTCAGTCGCCCGGGCCCCGAGCACCTGGCCATGGGCCGGCAATTGCGCGCATTGCGCGAGCAAGGCGTCCTGATCGTGGCCAGTGGCAACATCGTGCACAACCTGAGTGTCAGAAATGCCCAGGCGACCGAACAAGAGGCCTACGAATGGGCCCTGGTGTTCGATCAGTGGGTGTGTGAGTCTTTGGCCAGCGGTGACGTCGATCGTCTGGCCCGGTTTGAGTCTCTGGGGGCCTTGATGCAAAAGGCCCATCCCAGCATCGAACACTACCTGCCCTTGCTGTATGCGGTCGGCGCACGCGATGCCGACGAGCCGGTGGTGACCTTCAACGACGCCTGGCAAATGGCGTCGATCGACATGCGTTCATTCATCTGGGGCTGAACAGCCCCGGACTTCAGGCGCAGTGCGTTAACCCAACACAGTGGCAATGGCTTTGCAGACGTGGGCCACGTTCTGGTTGTTCAGTGCCGCCACACACATCCGGCCACTGTCGGTGCCGTAGACCCCGAATTCGGAGCGCAAGCGCACCATCTGGTCTTTGGTCAACCCCGAGTAACTGAACATCCCGATTTGCTGGGTGATGAAGCTGAAATCTTGCTGGACACCGGCGGCCTTGAGGCCGTCCACCAGCTTTTGGCGCATGTCCTTGATGCGCACACGCATCTCGCCCAGCTCTTTTTCCCAAAGGGCGCGCAACTCGGGATTGCCCAGCACCGTGGCCACCACAGCGCCGCCATGCGTAGGGGGGTTGGAGTAGTTGGTGCGGATCACGATCTTGAGTTGCGACAACACGCGATCGGCCTCGGCTTTGTCGGTGCACACCACCGACAAGGCGCCCACGCGCTCGCCGTACAAGCTGAAGCTCTTGGAAAACGAGGTGGAAATGAAAAATTGCAGGCCGGCGGCAATGAACTTGCCCACCACGGCACCGTCTTCGGCGATGCCATGACCAAAGCCCTGGTACGCCATGTCGAGAAAGGGGGTCAGGTTGCGCGACTGCACCACCTGGATCACCTGGTCCCACTGGGCCATGGTGAGGTCGTAGCCGGTCGGGTTGTGGCAGCATGCGTGCAACAGCACGATGGTGCCGGCAGGGGCGGCATTCAGAGACGCCAACATGCCATCAAAATCGATGCCACGGCGGGCGGCGTCGTAGTAGGCATAGGTTTCGACCGTGAAACCGGCGTTGGTGAAAATGCCCCGGTGGTTTTCCCAACTGGGGTCACTGATCAGGACCTTGGCCTGGGGCAACAGTTTGCGCAAAAAGTCAGCGCCCACCTTCAGGCCGCCAGTCCCGCCCAAGCCCTGGATGGTGGCCACCCGGCCGCTTTTGACTGGTTCGGAGTCAGCACCAAAAACCAGTGCTTTGACGGCGTTGTCGTAAGCGGCGATGCCGTCGATGGGCAAATAATTGCGGGCAGTCGGTTTTTCCATCAGCAACTTTTCGGCTTTTTGGACACACTGCAACAGAGGCATCTTGCCGTCTTCACCAAAATACACGCCCACACCCAAGTTGACCTTGTTGGGGTTGGTGTCGGCGGCAAATTGTTCGTTCAGGCCCAAAATCGGGTCGCGGGGGGCCATTTCGACGGCATTAAAAAGGTTCATCTCTGGACTCTTGGACAGGGAAAACCCCAGATTTTAAATGGAAAACTTCCCGACATTGCCTTCGGTTATCCTCTTTGGATGGTCGTTCAATACCCTGGGTCGCCGTTCGAGTTGTACCAACCCTATCCGCCCGCCGGAGACCAACCCGCGGCCATCGACAAATTGGTCGAAGGCCTGGGCGACGGCGAAGCCTTTCAGACCTTGCTCGGCGTGACCGGTTCGGGCAAAACCTTCACCATGGCCAATGTGATCGCCCGTGCCGGGCGTCCCGCCATCGTGTTCGCCCCCAACAAAACCCTGGCGGCCCAGCTCTACAGTGAATTTCGCGAGTTTTTCCCTAAAAACGCGGTCGAGTACTTTGTCAGTTACTACGATTACTACCAGCCCGAAGCCTATGTGCCCCAGCGTGATCTGTTCATTGAAAAAGACAGTGCCATCAACGAGCACATCGAGCAAATGCGGCTGAGCTGCACCAAAAGCATCCTGGAACGCCGCGACGTGGTGGTGGTTGCCACCGTGTCGGCCATCTACGGCATTGGCGACCCCGAAAGCTACCACCGCATGGTCATGACCCTGCGCACGGGGGACACCCTGGGCCAGCGCGACATCATCGGTCAATTGGTGCGCATGCAATACACCCGCAATGACATCGAGTTCGTTCGCGGTGCGTTCCGGGTGCGCGGAGACACCATCGATATTTTCCCGGCCGAACACTCTGAAATGGCGATCCGCGTTGAGTTGTTCGACGACGAGATCGACAGTTTGCAACTGTTTGACCCGCTGACCGGACAGGTCAAGCAAAAGATCCCGCGCTTCACGGTGTATCCGTCCAGTCACTACGTGACGCCCCGTGACAAGGTGCTGGCGGCCATCGAGACCATCAAGGCCGAACTCAATGATCGGGTCAAGGAGTTGGTGGGCATGGGCAAGCTGGTCGAAGCCCAGCGGCTGGAGCAGCGCACCCGCTTTGATCTGGAGATGCTGTCAGAGGTCGGGCACTGCAAAGGCATTGAAAACTACACCCGACATCTGTCCGGTGCGGCACCCGGCGAGCCGCCCAGCACCCTGACCGATTACCTGCCCAAAGATGCCCTCATGTTCATGGACGAAAGTCACGTGCTGATGGGGCAGTTTGGCGGCATGTACAACGGCGACCGCTCGCGCAAGACCACGCTGGTGGAATATGGTTTTCGCTTGCCCAGTGCCCTGGACAACCGGCCCTTGAAACTGGAAGAGTTCGAGCAGCGCATGCGCCAGGTGGTGTTCGTCTCGGCCACGCCTGCCGACTATGAGCAAAAGCGTGCAGGGCAGGTGGTCGAGCAACTGGTGCGCCCCACGGGACTGGTCGACCCCGAGGTCGAAGTGCGTCCCGCCACCCAACAGGTGGACGACGTGCTGCAAGAAATCCGCCTGCGGGTTGAAGTGGGCGAGCGGGTGCTGATCACCACCCTGACCAAGCGCATGGCGGAACAACTCACCGACTATTTGGCCGATAACGGGGTGAAAGTGCGCTATGTGCACAGCGACATCGACACCGTAGAGCGGGTCGAGATCATCCGCGACCTGCGTCTGGGGGCGTTTGACGTGCTGGTGGGCATCAACCTGTTGCGCGAAGGACTGGATATTCCCGAGGTGTCTTTGGTCGCCATTCTGGATGCAGACAAAGAAGGTTTTTTGCGCAGCGAACGCAGCTTGATCCAGACCATTGGCCGTGCCGCCCGCAACCTGCGTGGCAAAGCGATTTTGTATGCCGACAAAATCACCGACTCGATGCGCCGGGCCATGGGTGAAACCCAGCGCCGGCGGGAGCGCCAAATCGCCTTCAACACCGAGCATGGCATTGTGCCGCGCAGCGTGATCAAACAGGTCAAAGACCTGATCGATGGCGTCTACAGCCAAAAGGCCGGTCAGGAAGCCGAGCGATTGGCGCAGATCAAAGTCGAACTCGACGACATGGACGAAAAGGCCTTGGCCCGGGAAATCAAGCGGTTGGAAAAAACCATGCTGGAACACGCCCGCAACCTCGAGTTCGAACAGGCCGCTCGCACCCGCGACCAACTGGCCTTGCTCAAGCAACGCATTCTGGGCGCCGGGCCGGGGCAGGTCGTGGCCACGCACTGATCCCGCTTTGTTGCAGCGTCACGGCATCATTCACATCAGCGCATCCAAAACGCCAATTCGGCACGTTTGTGGCACAGAATGTGGGCCATGATCACCCATGATGCCACTCGCAAACACCTGTTTCAGGCACCTGAGATCGTGCGCGACCTGGTTCATACCTATGTGCCCCATCCTTGGCTTTGCGGACTGGACTTCAGCACCCTCGAGCCGATCCCCGCCAGTTTTGTCCACGACGAGATGCGTCAATTTCACAGCGATGCCATTTGGCGGCTCAAGGCCGATGGACAATGGGTCTATGTGTACCTGCTGATAGAGTTTCAAAGCGGCAACGACCCTCACATGGCGTTGCGCATCCTGACTTACTTGGCGTTGCTTTATCAGGCCCTGGTTCGACAAAAGCAAACCTTGGCCCAACACCGCTTGCCTCCAGTCTTGCCGATCGTGCTCTATAGCGGTGAAGCACCCTGGAATTCAGCAACGGATATCGCCGAGCTCATCGTGCCATTGCCAATCGAGTTGCAGCCCTACACGCCCAGCTTGCGTTACATCCTCGTCGACGAAGAACGCCACATGCCGCCCGAGGGTCTGAACAATCTCCTCGCACACCTGATGCGCTTTGCGCATGCCCAGGATCCTGCCAGGCGTCTTTACCATCTTGAAGAGGCCGGGAAATTAGTACAAAATAATTTAAATTTAAGCGGACACATTCATGCATGGCTGCAAGCACTTTGGGTGCAAAAAGGCCTGAATGCAGCGGATCTGCCCACAGAGGCACCACCAGGGGATTTCATCATGGCGTTCAAATTTGGATTTGAAAAATGGGCCGAAGGCATGCAAAGCACTTGGCTGCGGCAAGGCATCGAGCAAGGCATCGAGCAAGGCATCGAGCAAGGCATCGAGCAAGGAAGTGCCAAGGTCTTGCAGACCCTTTTGACCCAACGCTTTGGCCCTTTGCCCGTCGATTTGCAAGCCAAACTGCAGCAGGCGACATCCGATCAACTGGAGCTCTGGGTGGCTCGTGTGCTTGCCGCTCCCACGTTGATCGACGTGTTTGACGGCGAAGCCTGAGAACCAAGGCCTCAGTGCCCCCTCGGGTGTTGATCACTCAGGGCAGCAGGATAATGGGCTTCTCAACGCAGGAACCCCGCCCGTGCATCACCCCTCCGCCGAACCGCGCCCATCCATCTATTACCCCTACCAGGTGTTCAAGCCATGGTTGCCCCAAGGGCATGCCGACCCGGTTCGCCACCGGGTTGCGATTGCAGGCTCCGGCCCGGCCGGCATGGTCACGGCGCTGGAGTTGGCGCGGCATGGTGTGCCCAGCGTGGTGCTGACCTCTGAGCTGCAGTTCTCCCAGGGCAGCCGGGCGATCTGTTTCACCCGCCGTTCGATGGAAATCTTGCAACAAGTCGGGGTGGACCATCGCATCACCGACGTTGGGCTGCCATGGCGCTTTGGCAACTCGCACTACCGTGGCCAGCGGGTGTTTCGCATGGAAGCCCCGCACGACCCCGACGACCGCTTCTTCCCCATCATCAACCTGCAGCAGCAATACCTTGAACAATACTTGTTTGAAGCTTGCAGGGCGCAACCCCTGATCGATTTCCGGTGGGGCAACAAAGTCGAGCGTGTGCACAATCACAGGGATCACGCCGAAGTGGTGGTCGACACCCCGCAAGGAGAGTACATCCTGCACGCTCACTGGCTGGTGGCCGCCGACGGCGGTCGCTCAGGCATTCGCAGCCAATTCAATTTGCAGATGGAAGGGGCGTCTTACGAGGGGTTTTTTGTCATTGCCGACATCCGGGTCGACCTGCCCCTGCCCACCGAGCGTCTGGCCTATTTCGACCCTGAGTGGAACCCCGGCAACACGGTGCTGATGCACCGCGAACCGCACGGCATCTGGCGCGTTGACTACCAATTACCCCCCGGCGAATCCCCCGAAGAGGCCTTGCGCCCGGACGTGCTTCAATCGCGCATCAACGCCCAGTTGGCCATGATCGGGTACCCTGGCATCCAGTGGGAACTCGATTGGTCCTCCGTTTATTCGGCGCGCACCTTGACCCTGCCCGACTTCATCCACCAGCGCGTCATCTTCACTGGCGACGCAGCCCACCTGTTGCCCATCTTTGGTGTGCGTGGCGCCAACACGGCGTTTCAGGACGCCCAGTCATTGGGTTGGCACCTGGCCCACGTGGTGCGCGGACTGGCCGGGCCGCAACTGCTGCGCAACCACAGCGCAGAGCGTGTCGGCGCAGCGCGCGAAATCATCGCCGAAGCGGGGAAAAGCGTGCGCTTCATGACGCCCCCGGCCGGCGGCTTTCAACTGTTGCGCAACGCCGTGCTCTCTTTGTCTCTGACGCAAGAATTTGTTCGCCCTCTCTATCACTGGCGCACCTCGCGACCGCACGAATACACCCACTCGGCACTCAACTGCCGCCACGACGACAACGCCACCTACACCAATGGCCCGTCCCATGGCGCCCCGCCGCAAAACGTGAAGCTGGGCGAAGACGATTACCTGCTCGACCACCTGGGTGGCGGCTTTGACCTGCTGTACTTCACCCGCGGCTCTGCCGTGCCCGAAGACTTGCTGCACGTCGTCGCTCAGGCCCGGGGGCAGGGCATCGCATTGCGCATCACCGCCATCGGCGCCTGCGCCCCGGTGGCCGGGGCCGATCAGACCTTGCCCGATGCGCAGGGACGTTGCCGCTTGCGCTACGGCATTCAAGCCGATGGTGCGGCCTACCTCTTGCGTCCCGACCAGCACATCTGCGCCCGTTGGCACCAACTCGACGCCGCCCGGCTGCTGGATGCGCTGACCACCGCATTGCCCCGATAGGAGAACCCCCATGACTCAACCCCAAGTCTTGAGCATCGACGGGCTTGAAACCGTATATGACACTTTGGCGCAGGCCATCGACCTTGCCGGTCCTGAGCGAGCGCAGCTTTTTCTGGTCAAACTGGCCTTGATCAACGCCAACGCGTTGGGCGACCCTGATGTTTTTCAACAGCACGTGCAGACAGCCCTGCAAGACCTTTGAGGCAGCGCTTTGTCAGCCTGGCGTCAAACTTCCTGCTGCCTTGAACGGGCAGCAGGGTCAGTCCTCATCTTTTGTCCAAGGCATCAACCCTGCTTTGTTCATGGTTTGATGTCCGTTTGACTTGGACAAAATTGACAAAATCGGCATAAACTAGGGTAAACACTGATATTGTGTCCATGACGAAATGAGGGTAAAGTCACATTGCCCGACAGAAATGCTTGGGTTTCAGTTATACTTGACTTAATTGTTCGACTTTTGTCGACCTTCATTCTCTTGAAAGGAGATGGACCATGCGCTTGACCACCAAAGGCCGTTTTGCAGTGACCGCCATGATTGATCTGGCTTTGCGCCAGAACAGTGGCCCCGTGACCCTGGCAGCCATCAGCCAGCGTCAGCAGATCTCGCTCTCCTATCTTGAACAATTGTTTGGCAAGTTGCGTCGCCACGATCTGGTCGAATCGACCCGTGGCCCCGGCGGCGGCTACACCCTGGGTCGCAAAGCCACCGAAATCACCGTGGCCGACATCATCGTTTCGGTCGACGAGCCCATCGACGCCACGCATTGCGGCGGCAAAGAAAACTGCCTGGGAGAGTCGGGCCGCTGCATGACCCACGAACTGTGGTCTTCGCTCAACCAGCGCATGGTCGAATTTTTGGACTCTGTCACCCTGCAAAAGTTGGTCGATGACCAACTCGCCAAAGGGGTCCAGATCGAAGACAAGCCGATCATCAAGCGCGCGATTTCCAGCGCTCCGGTGGTCAAGCCGATCCGCGTCAACGCACCCAACTCGGTGTTTGCCCTGGGCAACGCCTTCGCCAAGTAATACTCTCTTTTCTCACCATGACCCCTCACTTCCCGATTTACATGGACTACGGGGCCACCACGCCGGTGGACCCCCGTGTGGTTGACGCCATGATCCCCTGGCTGCGCGAGCACTTTGGCAACCCGGCTTCGCGCAGCCATGCCTGGGGGTGGGAAGCCGAAGAAGCCGTCGAGAAAGCACGTGCCGACGTTGCCGCCCTGATCGGCGCTGACCCGCGCGAGATCGTCTGGACTTCGGGCGCGACCGAGTCCAACAACCTCGCCATCAAGGGCGCGGCGCACTTCTATCAAGGCAAAGGCAAGCACCTGATCACCGTGAAAACCGAGCACAAAGCCGTGCTCGACACGATGCGCGAGCTGGAGCGCCAGGGCTTTGAGGTCACCTACCTCGACGTGCAGGAAAACGGCCTGCTCGACCTGGACAAGGTGCGCGACAGCATGCGCCCCGACACCATTTTGTTGAGCGTCATGTTCGTCAACAACGAAATCGGCGTCATTCAGGACATTGAGGCACTGGGCCGCATGTGCCGCGAGCGCGGTATCGTGTTCCATGTCGACGCGGCGCAAGCGACGGGCAAGATCGACATCGATTTGACTGCGCTACCGGTGGATCTGATGAGCCTGGCCTCGCACAAGACTTACGGCCCCAAGGGCATCGGCGCCCTGTACGTGCGCCGCAAGCCCCGCATCCGCCTGGAAGCGCAAATGCACGGTGGCGGTCATGAGCGCGGCATGCGCAGCGGCACCTTGCCGACCCACCAGTGCGTGGGCATGGGCGAGGCGTTTCGCATCGCCAAGTTGGAAATGGCTCAAGACCTGGCGCACGCCACGCGCCTGAACAAGCGACTGCTCGACGGTCTGACCGGCATTGAGCAAGTGTTCATCAACGGCGATCTGAAGCGCCGCGTCCCGCACAACCTCAACATCAGCTTCAACTACGTCGAAGGCGAGTCACTGATCATGGGCATCAAGGGCATCGCGGTGTCGTCAGGTTCGGCCTGCACTTCGGCCAGCCTGGAGCCCAGCTATGTCTTGCGCGCTTTGGGCCGCAGCGACGAGTTGGCCCACAGCAGCCTGCGCATGACCGTGGGCCGCTTCACGACCGAGGCCGACATCGACTACGCGATCCAGACCATCACCGAGAACGTGGCCCGTCTGCGCGAACTCAGCCCCCTGTGGGAGATGTACAAAGACGGCGTTGATCTCAGCACCATCCAGTGGGCCGCCCACTAAAGACTCGACTGAACCGATTCATCTCAACACTCACTGATCACAAGCACCATGGCATACAGCGACAAAGTCATCGATCACTACGAAAACCCTCGCAACGTCGGCTCGTTTGACAAGGGCGACGACAGCGTGGGCACCGGCATGGTGGGCGCTCCCGCCTGTGGCGACGTCATGAAGCTGCAAATCAAGGTCAACCCCAGCACGGGCGTGATCGAAGACGCCCGCTTCAAGACCTACGGTTGCGGCTCTGCCATCGCGTCGAGTTCGCTGGTCACCGAGTGGGTCAAGGGCAAAACCCTGGACGAAGCCGCTTCGCTCAAAAACAGCCAGATCGCCGAAGAACTGGCGCTGCCTCCGGTCAAGATCCACTGCTCGATCCTGGCCGAAGACGCGATCAAAGCCGCCGTCGACGACTATCGCAAAAAACACGTCGCCTGAACATCACCGCAGCACCATGGCCATCACCGTTTCTGAAGCAGCCGCACGGCACGTCACCCGCTACCTGACCAAGCGGGGCAAGGGCTACGGTGTGCGCTTGGGGGTTAAAACCACTGGCTGCTCGGGTTTGGCTTACAAACTGGAATACGTCGACGAACCCGCGCCCGAAGATGTGGTCTTTGAAGGCCATGGTGTCAAAGTCCTGGTCGACCCCAAAAGCCTGGCCTACATCGACGGCACCGAACTCGACTTTGTGCGCGAAGGCCTGAACGAGGGTTTTCGCTTCAACAACCCCAACGAGCGTGACCGCTGCGGCTGCGGCGAATCTTTCCGCGTGTGATCTCACTCACTGATGATGACTTTGCCCTGATGGGCCTGCCCCGGCGCTTTGGTGTGGACCCCAAAGCGCTGGATGCGCGCTGGAAAGACCTGCAACGCCAAACCCACCCCGACCGCTTTGCCGCTCAAGGCGCTGCTGCCCAGCGCGTGGCCATGCAGTGGTCGGTGCGCGTGAACGAGGCCTATCAGCGCCTGCGCGATCCGGTCAAACGCGCCGCCTACCTGTGCGAGCTCGCGGGCGCGGCGATCGACGCCGAACGCAACACCGCCATGCCCGGCGATTTCCTGATGCAGCAGATGCAGTGGCGCGAAGAACTTGACGAGGCCCGGACTCCCGAGGCCATGGAAAACCTGCTCGATCAGGTTCTGGCCGCCCGCAGCGACGCCGTGGCCCGACTGGGCGTGTTGCTCGACGAGCAGGCTGATCCCCAGACCGCCAGCGGCGTGGTGCGCGCGCTCATGTTCATTCAGCGATTTGCCGAGGATGTCCAAGACCGTCTAGAGCAAGCTCAAAGCCAACGACAATAACTCCCTATGGCATTACTGCAGATTTCAGAACCGGGCCAGGCCCCGGACCCGCACCAGCGTCGCATTGCCGTGGGCATTGATCTGGGCACCACCCATTCGCTGGTGGCCAGCGTGCGCAACGGCGTGGCCGAGTGCCTGCCCGACGCCCAAGGCCGTGTGATCTTGCCCTCGGTCGTGCGCTACATCGACGGCGGCGGTCGTCAGATCGGCTTTGATGCCTTGCCGCATCGCGCCAGCGACCCGGTCAATACCATTGTCTCGGTCAAGCGCTTCATGGGGCGCGGCCTGGCCGACGTGGCCCGGCGCGAGACACTGCCCTATGATTTCATCGACCAGCCCGGCATGCTGGCGCTCAACACCGTGCTGGGGCCGAAGTCGCCGGTCGAGGTGAGCGCCGAGATTCTGGCCACGCTGCGCTATCGCGCAGAAGACACCTTTAACGATGACCTTTACGGTGCTGTGATCACCGTGCCGGCCTACTTTGACGACGCACAGCGTCAGGCCACCAAAGACGCCGCCCAAATGGCCGGCCTGAATGTGCTGCGCCTGATCAACGAACCCACGGCAGCCGCCATCGCCTACGGGCTGGACAATGCCGCCGAGGGCATCTATGCCGTCTACGACCTGGGCGGGGGCACCTTTGACATCTCGATCCTGCGTTTGTCGCAAGGCGTGTTCGAGGTGCTGGCCACCGGCGGCGACAGCGCTCTGGGGGGCGACGACTACGACCGCGCCCTGGCCGACTGGGTGTTGAAACAAAGCGGGCATGGCGCAGACCTGTCCCCGGGCGACCTGGCGCAATTGCGCATCAGCGCCCGCGCCTGCAAAGAGGCACTGACCGATCACGACCGCGCCGTGTTCCTTGCCGAGTTGCACGGTCATGTGCTGACCCACGAGGTGACACGCGCCGACTTTGAAGGCATCACCCAAGCCTTGACGACTCGCACCCTGCAAGCCGTGCGCAAAGCCCTGCGCGACGCGCAAGTGGCCGTGACAGAAGTGCAGGGCGTCGTGATGGTGGGCGGATCAACCCGGATGCCGCACATCCAGCAAGCGGTGGGTCAACTGTTTGGCTGCACGCCGCTGACCGACCTCAACCCCGACGAGGTGGTGGCTCTGGGTGCTGCCATCCAGGCCAACCAACTGGCGGGTAACAACCCCAACGGCGAACTGCTGCTGCTCGATGTCATTCCCCTGTCGCTGGGGCTTGAGACCATGGGCGGATTGGTCGAGCGCATCGTGCCGCGCAACCAGACCATCCCCACCGCCATGGCGCAGGACTTCACCACCTACCGGGACGGTCAGACCGCACTGGCTCTGCATGTGGTGCAGGGCGAGCGTGACCTGGTCGCCGACTGCCGCAGCCTGGCCCGTTTTGAGTTGCGCGGCATCCCGCCCATGGCGGCCGGTGCGGCGCGCATCCGCGTGACCTTCACGGTTGACGCCGACGGTCTGCTGAGCGTCTCGGCCAAAGAGCAGGGCAGCGGGGTTGAAGCCCAGATCCAGGTGAAGCCGTCGTACGGCCTGTCAGACGACCAAATTGCCCGCATGCTCCAGGACAGCTTTGCCACCGCCGAGCAAGACATGCGCGCCCGCGCCCTGGTCGAGGCCAGGGTCGATGCCGACCGCATGTGGCTGGCCACCCAAAGCGCTTTGCAGGCTGATGGCGAGTTGCTCAGCGATGCCGAACGCGCTCTGATTGAGCGCCACATGGCCGACCTGCTGCAAGCCAAAAATCTCGAAGACGCCAAAGCGATTGAGCAGGCTACCGAGCGCCTGGCGCAGGTCACCGAACCCTTCGCCGCCCAACGCATGAACAAAGGCATCCAATCGGCCCTGGCCGGTCAAAACATCGAGTCCATGTAACACCGTATGACCACCCTCAAAATCCTGCCCCACGTCGAACTCTGCCCCAGCGGGGCCGAGATCAGCGCCCCCGCCGGCACCACCCTCTGTGAAGCTTTGCTGGACAACGGCATCAAAATCGAACACGCTTGCGACATGAGCTGCGCCTGCACCACCTGCCATGTGATCGTGCGTGAAGGGTTCAACAGCCTCAACGTTGCCGAAGAAGAGGAAGAAGATTTGCTCGACCGCGCCTGGGGCCTGCAACCCCAATCGCGCCTGAGCTGCCAGGCCATCGTCGGGCGCCAGGACCTGGTGATCGAGATCCCGCGATACACCATCAACCACGCCAAAGAAAACCACTGACATGCGCCAGATCATCCTCGACACCGAAACCACCGGCCTGAACGCCGAAACCGGTGACCGGCTGGTGGAAATCGGCTGTGTCGAGCTGCTGAATCGCAAACTGTCGGGCCGCAATCTTCACCATTACGTCAACCCCGAGCGCGACAGCGACGAGGGTGCGTTGCGCGTGCACGGCCTGACCACCGAGTTCCTGAGCAACAAACCCAAATTTGCCGCCATCGCTCAAGAGCTGCGCGACTATCTGCAGGGGGCCGATGAGCTGATCATTCACAACGCACCGTTTGACGTGGGGTTTTTGAACAAAGAGTTTGAAATGCTGGGCCTGGGCCCCGTGACCGATTTGGTGGGGCGCGTGGTCGACAGCCTGGCCATGGCCAAAGAGCTCTACCCGGGCAAGCGCAACGGCCTGGATGCTCTGTGCGACCGCCTGGGGGTGGACAACTCGGGCCGCACTCTGCACGGCGCGCTGCTCGACGCCGAACTGCTGGCCGATGTGTACATCGGCATGACCCGGGGTCAAGACGCCCTCTTGATCGACCTCGCCGCAGGCACAGACGCCAACGGCAGCACCCTCCTGACGATTGACCTGAGCCAGTTCAAATTGCCGGTGATCGAACCCTCAGAGGCCGAATTGGCGCAACACGAAGAAGTGCTGACGCAGATGGACAAGGCCAGCGGGGGCAAAACGCTGTTCAGGCGGGGTGCGAATGTGGCATAATTGAGGTCTTCGCTGATTGATGCGAAGACGAAGTGGGTGGTTAGCTCAGTGGTAGAGCATCGCCTTCACACGGCGGGGGTCGGGGGTTCGAAACCCTCACCACCCACCACTTCAGGTGACCCTGCTGACGAGAGTTGGTGGGGTTTTTTGTTGGCGGTATGTGCCCAACCGGTTTTCAGCTCACCGACCCGGCAAGGCATGCAGGACGCCCGGATGGGGCGGACAGTGATGGAGGAATGAAATGCATTTCCCCAGGTCAGTTCCGCATTTTTGGCGAATAATGAGCCTCAGTTCAAGGTGAAACTGAGATGCCCAAGACCCCCGCCGCACTCTCCCCCGATCTGAGCCACTCGGCGCTCAAGCAGCGCCACCGCCAGGTGCGCGACGCCCACCCGCCGCAGTTGACCCTGCGCATTCACCGTGCGCTCAGCTGGCTGAACCGGGCTGAATGGGCAGACGATGTCGATGGCCGTTTCATCTTCCTGTGGATCGCCTTCAATGCCGCCTACGCTCAAGAGATAGACGACGGCGAGCGCGGGTCGGACAAGGCGACATTTTTGGCTTTTTTGGAAAAGCTGTGTGGCTTGGACACCACCAAGCGCATCGATGACCTGATTTGGAGGGAGTTTTCAGGCAGTGTCAGGGCTTTGCTCGACAACCCCTATGTGTTTCCTCAGTTTTGGGATCATCAGCGTGGCCGCTTGAGCGAGGCAGAGTGGAAAGAGCGGTTCAATCAAGCCAAAAAAGCTGCCCAGTTGGCTCTGGGTGGCAGCAACACCCCCGCCTTGCTCTCCATCATCTTTCACCGCCTTTATGTTTTGCGCAACCAGCTCATCCACGGTGGTGCTACCTGGGGCGGAAAAGTCAACCGCGATCAACTGCGCGATAGCACCTCGCTGCTGGCCAAGCTGGTGCCATTGATCATCGCCCTGATGATGGACCATCCCGAAACGCTGTGGGGTGAAGCGGTGTATCCGGTGGTGGCGGATTAAGAGGATCAACAGCGTGGGTGCGGATGAATGATCACTCGGCGTTTTTAAGCTCGGCAAACTTGGCCGCCATGGTCGGGTTGCCGCGCGTGAGCTTTTTGATGCTGACATCCTGGGCTTTGTCGTTGGCCAACCGAAGGTTGCGGTCTGCGCCCACCAGGGCATCGCGGGTTTTTTGCAGGTGCTTGATCGATTTGTCTATTTCTTCGATGGCAGCTTCGAATTGTCGGTTGGCCAGGTCGTAATTGCGGGCAAAAGCGCTTTTGAAGGATTCGAGCTTGTCCTCAAAATGTGTGATGTCGATGTTTTGCGCCTTGACCAGGGCCAGCTCGGCTTTGTACTGGACTGAGTTCAGTGCCGCATTGCGCAGCAGGGTGATCATGGGGATGAAGAACTGCGGACGTATCACGTACATCTTGGGGTGACGGTGACTGACATCGACGATGCCGGTGTTGTAGAGCTCGTTGTCGGGCTCAAGCAATGAGACCAGCACCGCGTATTCGCAACCTTTCTCGGTGCGGTCTTTATCGAGTTCTTTGAAAAAATCCTCGTTCTTTTTCTTGCTGGCCGTGGTGTCGCTCTCATTTTTCATCTCGAACATGATCGAGACGATCTCGGTGTCGTTTTCTGCGTAATCACGAAAAATGAAATCGCCTTTGCTGCCACTGCTGGCATCGTTGTCTTTTTCAAAGTAGGCGCGTGGAAAAGCCGTGGGGCGCAATTGGTCGAACTGAGTCTGGCAATGCTGTTCCAGTGTTTCACCGACCATCTTGGTCGATAGTTTGGCTTTGAGGTCGCGCAGTCGTTCGATCGCCTCGTCGCGGTCTTTGATCTGAGTTTCGTATTTGTCTCGCAGAGATTGCTCGGCCAGCCGATTTTGCAGTTCGATGGCCTGCAATTTGGCTTGCAAGGCGTCGCGTTCTTTTTCGACTGCGCTGGTGGCCTGGGTCACGGCCAGGGTTCTTTGCAATTCGCTCGCTTTCAGTTGCGCTTGCAAGGCATCACGCTCTTTTTCGACCGAACTCAGGGCTTGAGTGACAGCCAATTGCAATTCGTTTTGGCTGGCCTGCAAGCGCGACTGCAAGGTGGCGATTTCAGCGTCTTTGCGAGCCGCATTTTGAACGAATTGGGCTTGCGCCTGCGCTTGGGCAAGTTGCACCGCGTTTTCTTTCTCGATCTGGGCCGCGTGCAGGCGTTCTTGGAGTTGCTCCTGAAACTCTTTGTCGCGCACCTGCTGGATGATGTCGGCATAGCCGGCTTCGTCGACTTTGAAAGCTTTGGCGCAATGCGGGCAGATGATGTCGTGCATGGTTGACCTGTGCGGTTGGGGGGTGTCTTGAGTTTAAGGGGTGTACAAGACACACTGTGGGGCAGGGCGGGCTCAACTCATGAGCCACCCCAGTCGGTGGTGCAGACCATTGGGGGCAAAAGGCCACTCAGTGAGTGGATCCGGTTGGGTCAGGCCTTGAAGAATGGGGATTGTGGCTCGAAGCAAGCCAGCAAATGGGGCGGGATGCCTGAGGCTTGCCGGGCGATGTAATCGCGGATCCAAGGGGCGGCTCTCCATGGGTGGATGCTGCCGCTCCAAACCGCATGCGGCACGATATGCAGTTCGCCTCGTTCTTTGTGCAAGGTCACCACGGCAGGCAGCAGGTCGGTGAATTCGACTTCTATCAGCATCCAGTCGGCGCTGGACCATGCGCTGATGATGCGGCCTGTGGCGGATTGGGGCAAACTGTAGTGGCGGATCACATTCAAGGCGCTCAGGTAGTCCGCATCATCCGGCTCCCATCGGGTTACCGCTTGGCAATTCCGGGTCATCGCCGTGAGCTGATCCTGAATCATCCCCGCCAGATCCACTTTGCGTCCATCGATGTCCACCAAATGGCGCCCGTCAAGCTCGATCCAGCGCACATGGCTCACGATCAGCCCCGCGACCACCAAGCCCAAAACCCATGACCAAAAGCGTTTTTTACCCATGTGCAGATGCTAATGGCATCGGACGCGGGCATTTGACGCGACGGCGTCGCCGAATGACGGGCCCAAGCCCATATGCATCAGTCCCGCTGGTACGGGCCGAGGGCAAGGTGATCCACGTCGGCAAGCAGGTGGCCACCGCCGAAGGGTTCATGGCGGTAGTGGAAGGAAAAATCGATGCCCATGCCACGACCACCTGTCTGATCTTTTGATCGGCTCCTGGGGTGACCCAGAACACCCCGGCATCCACCGGGTATTGAGTTGGCGGTGCCGGGTGGCACCATGCTGAGGCGTCTGACGCACACCCTGGCGGATCTCACTGAGCAGAGTCAGATCCGCTCAGGTGTTGGCCCCCTTTGGTGCGCAGGGCATCCTGGGTCGACAGCCAAGCCTGCTTTTGATCCAGGTAGCGCGTGCGATCGAAGCCCGTGGGGTCTGTGACCCCTGAACCTGATGACGACAGAAAGGGCGCAATGGTGCCGGCGATGGCGCTGTAATTTCTGGGGTGATACCGATCTGCTGGCCTGAATTGCGCCAGATCCACCGTTTTGTCGCCGTTTTCACGGGCAACGGCTTCGACCAGTTCTCGAGCCTGCGGGTCGTAAGGCAATACCCAGATTCTTTCCTTGGCGCCGAGTTCACCTCGGATGCGTTGTAAATTTTGAGTGATTCTCTCAGGGGTGTAATATTTGTTGACCGTGCTGTTGACCAGGTCGTTGGTGCCGACAGAGATGATGGCCACATCTGCATGTCGGACGGCTGGATTTTTGCGCAGTCGATCCAGAATCTGCGGACTGCTGTGGCCTCCAGTGGCGTCAACCACATAGCTGTTGTGTGATTGTGTGAGAAATTTACGCCCTGGCGCGAATTCGGGTTTGATGCCACTGCGCTCCAACAGGGCACCCCCAATCCCGACGGCGATGCTGTCACCGATGACAGCGATTTTTCCTTGACCCTCCGAGACAACGGCGGGTCCAGGTGCGATGGGCGCTCGCGCCGGGCCCGGCGGGGAGGGCGTGTTGGCTGACAACGCGGCCGAAGGCGCAGAGCGCCTCTCGGGCACAGCTGTGGCTCCAACGCTCGAAAAATCCAACACTTGACCGGCCAGAATCAAGTCAGGGTTGGCCAAACCATTGTGTTTTGCGATCGACATCGCGGTTCGGTACACATCCGGCGCGCTGGTGGTTTGACCCTTGCTCTGGAGATATTGTCGAGTCAGGCCAAGCAGGGTGTCGCCTTTTTGGACCCGAACCCGATCGCTGAGCGATGATTCCGAAGGTTCGATCCGTGCAAAAGCCTCTCTAAAGCTGGTGCGCTGAGTCGGTTGTAGGGTGGGGGGGCCGGCAACATGGCGCACTTGGATTCCACCACCATCGATCAGGCGTGAAGGGGGGGCAGCAAGGACACCTTGGGGTTTCATGAAAATGAATACTTTCAGGCGATGCGCTGGCATCGGTTTCTTGACATGTTCAACCTTAAGCAAGATTTGAGCCAAACCAGAGTCTTGCACCCGTCATGGCGCGGGTTGTGCTCGCCCGAGGCGATGCCTGTGAGTTTTGAAGCGCATGCAGGGGATAATCGGTATCCTTCACATTGATCCCGATGCCCATGCCGCATGCACTGCCATTGCTGAGGATGCTCCGAGGGGTGACCGTGGCCGGGTTGTTGTTGAGCCTTTTCCTGGCACCCAATTCTCTGCTCCTGGTTGATGCCTTGGACGGTCCTGTTCCTCATCGGCTGGACATGGCCGTGTCCGAAATCAAGGATGCACGCGGCCCCATCGACGAAGCCCTCGTGCAACGGGTCTTTGAGACGATTTGCCAAGCGGGGATTCGGCACCCCAAAATCGTCATGCGCCAAGCCATATTGGAAACAGGGTGGTTTCGAAGTCCTTTTCTCATGACGCGCAACAACCTTTTTGCATTTCGGCGCGGGCATTACCTCCGTTTCGACCGGTTTGAACACAGCGTTCTTTTTTACAAGGCTTGGCAGGAAAGGAACATGCGGGTTGCCGCAGATGACTACTATTTGTTTCTGGATCAAATTCCTTACGGTAGCCCCGATTACACTGAACACCTCAGAAAAATACCTTGGAACAAGGATTGTTCTTGAGTGGATTAGAACTTTTCAAGACATCAAATGGTTTTTTCGAGTCTCACATTCCTTTTCTTTTTTCTGCCAGCGTGTCTGATCTGCTACTACGCCTTTCCAGCAAGGACTGTGCGGAATCTGATCCTGACATTTTTTTCTCTTTTGTTTTATGCCTGGGGCGAGCCAATATGGGTCAGTTTGCTCGTCATCTCGTCGATCTGGGATTTTTTGAACGGACTCTTCATCAGTCGATTCCGCAACCATCCGGCGATCGCACGTTTGGGCGTGATCAGCTCTGTGACGGTGAACCTGGCATTGCTGATTTCATTCAAGTACGCTGACTTCATTGTCGAGACAGTGAACGCACTGACTGGCTTGGAGTTCAAACAGCCCGGGATTTTGCTGCCCATCGGGATTTCTTTTTACACATTCCAAACCATTTCTTACACCATCGATGTCTATCGCGGTGAGGTGCCTGCACAAAAAAACCTGTTGAACTTCATGTTGTTTGTGGTTTCGTTTCACCAATTGGTAGCGGGCCCCATCGTGCGCTATGCACACATTGCGCGCGAAATTGAAGAGCGTGTGTTCAATCTTTCAGACTTCAGCAACGGGGTCACCAGATTTTGCAAAGGCTTGTTCAAAAAAGTGTTCGTTGCCAACACGGCCGGTGAATTGTGTCTGCAGTTTCTGGGGCAAGGATCAGGCCAAACCACTGTGTTGGGCGAGTGGTTTGGGCTGTTGATGTACAGCCTGCAAATCTATTTTGATTTTTCGGGCTATTCCGACATGGCCATCGGGCTAGGCATGATGTTTGGATTTCATTATCACGAGAACTTCAAACATCCATACACGGCCACCTCGATCACAGATTTCTGGCGTCGTTGGCACATTTCCCTGGGTACTTTTTTCCGGGACTACGTCTACATTCCTTTGGGCGGAAATAAGCACCACCAGATCCGGAACATTTTCATTGTCTGGGGGTTGACCGGAATCTGGCATGGGGCGAGTTGGAATTTTGTGCTCTGGGGTTTGTATTTCGGGATTCTGTTGTGGATAGAAAAGGTGTTCATGCTGCGTGTCCTCGATGCGATGCCCAGATTGCTCCGGCATGCCTATGCGATCTTTTGGGTCGTGCTGGGTTGGTCGATTTTCTATTTCACTGACCTTTCCCGGTTGAAGGAGTCTTTGTGGGTGATGTTCGGCATGACCGAGGCACCGCTCTATGGATTTGAACTGGATGCGGCATTTTGGGCCAATTTGTATTGGTTGCTTTTTGCCCTGGTCATGTGTGCGCCTGTTTATGCGTGGTCGCATGCCTTCCTGCAAAAGCGCACTGCGGCCGTCACTTACCAGTCTTTGGTGATCTTGCAAAACCTGCTATTTCTGGCAGTCAGTGTCGTGCTGCTGGTGGGGCAAACCTATAACCCATTCATTTATTTCCGATTTTGAACATGAAGCATCATCACTCGACCCGTTCCATGGATTGGGCTCAAACGCTGCTGTTCAGCGGTGTGTTGGTGTCTTTGGGGATCGCGTTCACTGTGGCGCCCAAGGAGGAAATTTCCGAAGGTGAAAAACGCAAGCTGGCACAAATTCCGGACTTTTCATGGGCTGCGCTGGGCGATGGTAGCTACATGAAGAAGATCGACGACTACGTTGCCGACAATTTTGTCATGCGCTATGCCCTGACAGATTGGGCGGGCCGGATCAAACAATGGCGAGGTCTGGTTCAGGACGATATTCAGGTGTTTTCGGACAAGGGCGGACATCCAGGTGGAGGGCCTGCAAAACAGCCTGCCACGCCCGCATCTCCCCAGCCCGATCAGGCCTCCGCAAACGATTTGCATGCCTCCCCGGCCAAGGGGCATCCGAATGTAGAGTCCTCGCCTCCAACTCGCAGTGCGTCATCCCAAAGTGCCCGGCCCGATGTCGGCAATGACCCCGCGGCAACGTCGATTCAGGCAGACGATGCCCCGTATCAAAACATCGAATCGATCATCATTTACAAAGGTCGTGCGGTACAGATGTTAGGTGGAACGCCCAAAATGGCGGCCCCTTTTGCTTCGGTGCTGATGCGCTATCAGCAAGAGCTGCCAGAGGTCACGCTGTACTTCATGGGGATCCCGATTGGAGCGGATTTCTATTTACCCCACAAGATCAACAAAGGTGTCATGAAAGAACGGCAGGTGATCGAACACATGCACACCATCATGCCGCCTCAAGTCCGACCCGTTCATGCTTACGACAAGTTGGCCCAGCATACCTCTGAGTATGTCTATTTCAATACCGACCATCACTGGACCGGTTTGGGCGCCTACTATGCCTACACCGCATTTGCAGAAGCTGCACAATTGAATCCATTGCCTTTGAGCGCCTTGGTGAAAAAAGAAATCCCGCACTTTTTGGGTACGCTTTATCACCGCACTTTGGCGCCAGCCCTCAAAGCCAAAGGCGATACGGTGGAGTACTACAAGATTCCTGTGCAAACCAGCGTCAAATATTACCCGGCAGGAAACCGTCAGGGTCTTCCCACCCAGCTGTATGCCGAATATGCGCGCGGCGCTGGGGCTTATGGCGTCTTTCTGGGGGGTGATTACCCGATGCTAAAAATCAGCAGCGATCTCAAAAACGGTCGCAAAATCATCCTGGTCAAGGATTCCTATGGCAACGCCTTCGCCCCTTATCTGGCCTCGCATTACGAGGAGGTGTATGTCCTGGATTACCGCTATTTCAATGGCAATATCAAAACTTTGATCAAGGAGCAAGGCATTCAGGAACTCTTGTTTGCCCACAATACGTATGTGTTCCTGGGCGGATATGCGGCCCAGAGAGCACGTGGTTTTCTGACCGGCACCATTCCGGTGGCCCGACCGCCTGCTTCTACCGAGTCGGCGCCCTGAAGGACATCTCATCCATGACAGTTTCGCCTGAAGTTTCCACTGATCGTGTTGGTCTGACGGTCATGCTGTGTGCATTGCTGGCGGCATGTGCCAGCAGTCCCGAGAGGGTTCCCGGGCCTGAAGCCCCCCGCACTGAAAACTCCGTGCCCAAAGTGGAACCCTCGATCGCTGTGACGCCTCCATCCGGGCCGGTTGCCGCACCGGTCAAACCCAGTTTGACGCGCATGGAAGGCCCTGACGCATCCACCAAGCCGCCTTTTGGCTGGCGAACTTTGGCCGATGCCATCGGAGCCGATCCGGCAAAGTCGCTGGTTGCACATATTCCGCCGGAAATCAATACGTTAGAGGCGGCCAATCCTCAGTTGCTTGATCGTTTGCTGAATCAATGGCAAGGGACCCAGACAGGAAGGTTCACGGTCTTGCATTTTGGTGACTCGCATGTGCAGGGCGGATTTGGTGCGCAAATCACCCGTCACAAACTTCAAGCCATGGCGGGTTCGGCCGGGCGTGGCATGGTCTTTCCCTACTCGATCGCCAAGACTTATTCTCAAAACGACTACAAGTCGACCTTTGAGGGCGAATGGAGCACGGCCAACAGCATCCAGGTTTTTCCCAAGATGCCCCTGGGCGTGTCCGGTTTTGTCGCGCGCACCAGCGATGTGCAGGCTGCATTCACGCTGCAGTTCAACCAACAATTCGAGCCCGGGGGGAAAATCCTCAAAATCATGTATCGGGCCTCCTCGCCCGGTTATCTGATCAGGATTCAGTCTGGTCAGTGGCAATACGAGGCCGCTGCGCAGGCTGCGGACAGCTCGCCGGGTGGGACGCAAGTGCTCGAGATGAGCTTGCCCCAATTGCATGACAGCATCCGATTCGAAATGTTCAATGCCGACCCGAAGGCGGATGACTGGTTTGAGTTTTTTGGGCTCAGCATCGAGAACCCCTCACCGGGGGTCATCTATCACAACCTTGGGGTGGGCGGGGCCGCCTATGGCGCTTTGCAAACGCAAGCCTACTTTGAAAGCCAATCCAGTGTCCTGTCGCCTGATTTGGTGATCCTCGACTGGGGCACCAATGACCTCATCTATAAAAACACGGTGCCGGAATCATTGCAGTCCACCATCGTGAGCACAATCCGCAAGGTTCGCGCAGCCCATCCACAGGCACTGATCATGCTGACCACGGTCCAGGACACTTTTTTTCGAAGACGTCCCGTCACCGCCACCGCAGAATTTGCTCAACTGGTTAGACGCATTGCCCAAGAAAATGACTGTTTGTTATACGACTGGTATCGGGTGGCGGGCGGACGAGATGCCATGCGAACTTGGTACGCCTACGGACTGGCTTTGCCGGACCATGTGCATTTGAGCGGCTCAGGCTACGCCATCAAAGGGGAGCTGTTGGCCCTGGCCATGCTCAACGCCATGGCGTGGCGTCAACACAACCCTGAAGCGGCCAGCCTGTGGCGGGACCCGATGTCAAAGGGGCAGTCCACCGTCTCGGACTGGCTCAAAACCCAACACCCGTTTCAGCGCCGTCCGGATTTGATTCGGGTCAGCGCCTCGGGCAAAGAGGCATCCGGAACCAGCAAGACCCCGGCCCGCAAGGGGGCGAAAAATCCGGTCAAACACCCACCTCCCCCCAAGCCAGTGGTTCGTTGATGCGCTGCAGTCTGAGGGGATGATTTTTGTGCCCCATCATTGATGCGGCAAGGATAAATCAGGCGTGGCCTGCTCAGTTGCCCCTGATGGGGTGGGGGTGGCGTGAGCGGGTTCTGGACATTGGCGATCCCATTCAATCTTTCGCAAGTGTTTGACATAGCTGGAGTTGCCATAAGACACCCGCTGCAAGAACGCCGCATAGTCCTCCTCGCCAGATGGGTAGCGCCGCTCTTGCCAAGCCTTGTAATAAGCAACGCTGTCCCGCCAATGGTCGAATTTCAGGTATTGCCTGGATCTGAAACCAAACAGGTTCTGTCGGTCCATCAGAAATGGAGCTCGCATCCAGCCCGTTTCCAGAATGGCCTGGCGCATCACCATTTGGGGGTGCTGGATTTGCAATCGACATATTTCTTCGAACACCTGATCGACCAGGACTGAATTAATGGGGCCCACCGCACGGGCAACTGCGGACGAAACAGGAAGCAGGGCTGCAAGACATACCAAGGTATTTCGTAAAAAATACATGGCTCTCTCTTTCGCAATAGATCAGCGCTGGCATTGTAACGACCATGAAAGCCCGCCTGCCTGGTGCTCGCTTTTACTCGCCAAAATTCAGTGGCAACCCGACGTAGTTTTCGGCAATCGAGCGCGAACCCGATTCGCTGTGGATCAGGTAATCCAATTCGGCTTCTTGCAGTTTTTGTCCGATTTCGCCCTGGTCGGGAAAGCGGTGCATGAGGCTGGTGAACCACCACGAGAAGCGCTCAGCGCGCCAGATCCGGGCCAGGCAGCGGGTCGAGTAGTGGTCGATGCCGGCGGCGGACTTTTCGACGCAGGCTTCAATCAGCGCATCCGACAGGTACTTCACATCGGTAGCGGCCAGGTTGAGGCCTTTGGCACCCGTCGGAGGGACGATGTGCGCGGCGTCCCCGGCCAGAAACAGGCGGCCAAAGCGCATCGGTTCGGTGACAAAACTGCGCAACGGAGCGATGCTCTTTTCGATGCTCGGACCGGTGACCAATTGCTCGCGGGCAGCCGGATCGAGGCGGTGGCGCAACTCGGCCCAGAAGGCGTCGTCGCTCCACTGCTCGACCTGATCGGTCAGCGGCACTTGCAGGTAGTAACGGCTGCGGGTGTGGCTGCGTTGTGAGCACAGGGCAAAGCCGCGCGGGCTGTTGACGTAAATCAGTTCCTCGTGCACCGGCGGTGTATCAGACAAGACCCCAAGCCAGCCAAACGGATAGACCTTTTCAAATTCCTGAATGGATGACTTGGGCACGCTGGCGCGGCAGACGCCATGAAAGCCATCGCAGCCGGCGATGTAGTCGCAAGCGATGGTGTGGCGTTGGCCGTCTTTGCTGTAGCTGACGCCGGGGTGGTCGGTGTCAAAGTCGTGGATCTGGACATCGGCCGCTTCGTAAACGGTGGGCAGATCGGCCCCCTGACGCGCATTCATGAGGTCACGGGTCACCTCGGTCTGGCCGTAGACCATCACCTTTTGCCCGCCGGTCAGCCCGGCCAGGTCGATGCGGTGCCGCTGGCCTTTGAACAGCAGGTCAAAGCCGGTGTGGACCAGGCCTTCGCGGTGGAGGCGATCCGAAACCCCGGCTTGTGCCAGCACCTCCAGTGTGACCTGTTCGAGCACCCCGGCGCGGATGCGACCCAGCACGTATTCGGGACTTTGGCGTTCGACGATGATGGCCTCGACCCCGGCCCGATGCAACAGCTGACCCAACAACAAGCCGGAAGGGCCGGCCCCCACAATCACCACCTGTGTGCGCATGTCTCGTATCCTTTGAATGGCCTGAAGCTGAAAAGTGGGCATAGATTAACGGCTGCATTGATCCAGCGCAAAGTCTCCCGCCCATGTCTTGCGCATCCCTTAGAATGCTTGCACGATGATCGTGCAATTGGCGTTGGACCCACCATGAACAAAGCAGATTGGATCGAGGGCATGGCCCGTGGCATGGCTGTGCTCGAGAGTTTTGGAACCGAGCGCCAGCGGCTCAATGCCACACTGACCGCCGAGCGCACCGGCTTGACACGGGCGGTGGCGCGAAGGCATTTGCTCACCCTCACGCATTTGGGTTACTTGCAAACCGATGGGCGCTATTTTTGGTTGTCGCCCAAGGTGTTAGGGTTTGCGGGCAGTTATTTGTCCAGCGCCCGTTTGCCGCGTGCGGTGCAACCGGCGTTGCACCACCTCAGTCAAAGCACACAGTTGTCGTGTTCGGTCGCGGTGTTGCAAAACGACGCTGTGATCATCGTAGCGCGTGGCATCTGGCAAGGGCCAGCCGAGCCGGGCAGGGCCAGCCAAAGCGTTCTGGCTTATGGCTTGCACGTGGGCACGCGGTTGCCGGCGCACGCCACGTCCACCGGGCAGGTTTTACTGGCCAATCTCCCGCCTGAACAACAGAAAGCCTGGCTGCAAACCTACCCACTGTCACGCCTGACAGCACGAACCGCCACCATTGTCCGGGGGCTGAAAGAAAAACTGCGCCAAGTGGCCGAGCAAGACTACTGTCTGGCAGATCAGGAGCACGAATTGGCCGTGGATGCCCTGGCGGTGCCTTTGCGCGACGCGCATGGCCAGACTGTTGCAGCCTTGAATTTGGTGCGCACGGGCGCACGGCCCGGCGAGCCCGACTTGGCCACACGTTGGTTACCGCTGTTACAAAAAACCGCACAGGAACTGCGCCCGCTGATTTGAAGGGTGGGTTCTGCGCCCGCGTATTCAGACCATTTCGGGCAATTCGGCTTGGCTGGGCGACGTGCGGCGCAATATTTGCAACAGCTTTTGCGCCACCGGGGTCAGGGGTTGATTGGCGCGCACGATCATTGACACATCCAGGCGGGGCGTGAGTTCGCGGATCGGCAGCATGATCAGCCTGCGGCCATCGATGAGCTTGCGGATCAGTCGCTCGGGCAGCAAAGACAAGGCGTCCGACCCTTCGAGTAAAGAGAGGGAGGCGATGAAGGACTGCGAAACGATGCTGGGTACCGGCGGCAGCAATTGGTGTGCCTTGAAGACCGGGGCATACATCGAGCCCGGTCCATCTTCGGGGCCGTGCAGCAGCCAGTCGCAATCCAACAGTTCGGACAGCGATTCGGCCCCCGCTTTGGGATGCCCCACGCGCCCGGTGACCACCAGACGGTTGTAGTAAAGCCGCTCAACCAGGAATTCGGGCTGTTTGCTTTTTTTGATCTGCGGGTGTGCACCCAAAGCGATGTCAGCCAATCCTTCGCGCAACAGTTGCAGGGTGTCCGGAAAAACCGCCTCGCGGATGCGCAATTGCACGTGCGGGTAGTCTTGCCGGAAGCGTGCCAAGGCCTGTGGCAACAAAATCACCGAGGGGCTGGGCGAGACCGCCAAATTGATGGTGCCTTGCAAGGCGCCGCGCATTTGTTCGATTTGCTCGCGCAGCCGGTCGACTTCCTGGGTGATGCCGCGCCCGCGCGTCACCATGGCTTGACCGAAAGGGGTCAGGTTGACTCCCCTGGAGGTGCGCGTCATCAGGGAAACGCTGAGTTCTTCCTCCAGGCTTTGCAGTGATTTGCTCAGGGCCGGTTGGGTCACCCCGACGCGCATGGCAGCGGCCCGGATGCTCCCGGTTTCGGCGATGGCCACCAGGGCCTGGATCTGGTTGAGCTTCACAAAACAGCCGCCTTGGATATGAATTTTGGTTATCGCTGAAAAGAAGAGTTTTCTTGACCCGCGTCAAAGTCAATTTTACGCTTCAACCCATGGAGACACAAAATTTGATCGTGACTGCAAGGGTCGAGGTGGCTCAAGGCATCGTGGAATGGACGCTGGCCGACCCTCAGGGTAAACCATTAGTTGGTTATCACGCCGGGGCCCATGTGGATGTGTTCATGGCGCCTCAACTGGCTCGATCCTACTCGTTGACCCAACCCAGCGCCGGCGCGCCCACCCCGCACTATGTGATGGCAGTGGCGTTGGCCCCGGACAGTCGGGGCGGCTCGGCCCACATGCATCAGCATGTGCAGGTCGGCAGCATGGTACAGGTGGGGATGCCCCGCAATTTGTTTCCCATGGTCGACAGCGACGCACCGGTCTTGTTGATCGCCGGCGGCATCGGCATCACGCCTTTGCTGGCGATGGCGCGCGAGCGTCAGGCGCAAGGGCGGGGCTGGCGTCTGGTGTTGGCCGCGCGCTCCAGCCGCCACGCGGCGTATGTGGATCAGTTGCAGGCCATGCCGGGTTTGCTGCAGACGCACTTCGATGACGAGCACGAAGGGCAGCCGCTGGATGTGCATGCGGTGATGAGCAGGTTGGATCCCAAGACCCATGTGTATTGCTGTGGCCCCAAACCCCTGATGGACAAAGTGATGGAGGTGGGTTTGGCCGTGGGACACCCGGTGACTCATCTGCATTTTGAGTCTTTTGGCGGAGCCGAGCCCGCGCCCCAGGAGGGCGATCAACCTTTTGTGGTCGAGTTGGCGCGTTCGGGCACCGAGGTTCAAGTCCCGGTGGGGGTGAGCATTCTGGATGCCCTGGAAGGGGCCGGCGTGATCGTGCCCTCGGTGTGTCGGGAAGGAAGTTGCGGGTCGTGCGAGTGCATGGTGCTGGGCGGAGAGGTTGATCACCGGGACCAGATTTTGAGCGAGCAGGAAAGGCAGGCCAACAAGAGCCTGATGATTTGTGTGTCGCGTGCCAAGGGCGAGCGACTGAGGCTGGATGTTTAAGCCCGCAAGGCAGGAGGAGACCCATGAAATCACATTTCGAGCATGTCCTGGACATGAAGTTGGGCGATCTGGATCGAAGCATTTTTTCGGATCCGCAGATTTTTGAGCTCGAACTCGAGCGGATTTTTGCCCGTTGCTGGTTGTTGTTGGGCCATGAGTCGATGTTGCCCAAGCCGAATGATTTCTTCACCACTTACATGGGGCGTGACCCGGTCATCGTGACCCGCAAGCCCGACGGCACGATCGGGTGCTTTTTGAACATGTGCCGGCATCGGGGCAACCGGGTGTGCCGGGCCGATGCGGGCAACGCACGGGCTTTCAGTTGTCCGTTCCATGGCTGGACGTTTGGCAACGATGGCCGCTTGACCAATGTGCCCGGTTACAAGGAAATTTACCTGGAAAAGCTCGACCTGCAAGCCCACGGCCTGGTGCCGGTGGCGCGCATCGACAGTTACAAGGGCTTGCTGTTCGCGACCTTCGATGCCAATGCGCCGTCTTTGCTTGAGTTTTTGGGCGACATGGCCTGGTACCTTGACATGATCCTGGATCGGCGTGAAGGGGGCATTGAGTTTTTGCCGGGTACGCACAAATGGCTGGTGCATACCAATTGGAAGTTCCCGGTGGATAACTTCATTGGCGACAGCTATCACGGGCCGGTCAGCCACAAATCGGCCTGGATGTCGGGCTTTGAAGGCATGCCGCGCCGCAAAAGCGGGTATGGCTATGAAGGCTTTCAGGTCAACCCGGGCGGTGGGCATGGCTTTGGCGTGCGTTGGGCCGAAAACCGGGATCAAGTGTTCGAGATGGCGTTGCCTGAATTTCTGGACTACGAAAAAGAGCGGATTGAGGAGTCGATCAGCCGCCTGGGTGATCTGCGCGGGATGCATTTTTCACCCATGCACGCTTCGATTTTTCCGAATGTCTCACTGTTGTGGCAGGGCGGGGCGATCCGGGTGTGGCACCCCAAGGGTCCGAAATTGACCGAGGCCTGGGGATGGTGTTTTGTCGACAAGACAGCCCCCGAGGCCTACAAGCGCGAAAAAGCACTGCACATGTTGCAGCGCCACGGCACCAGCGGCACCTGGGAGGCCGACGATGTCGACAACTGGGTGCAATGCCATTCGGCCAGTGAGGGTTATGTGGCTCGCCGTTACCCGCAGAACCTGGAAATGGGGTTGGGCGATGAAATCGAGGACCCGCGTGCCATTCACCCGGACATCCGGGGGCGGTTGGGTAAATTCCAGTCGGAAATCAATCAGCGTGGTTTTTACCAGCGTTGGACCGAGATGATGGACGACCCCAGCGTGCCTGCGGTGCCGGACATGTCCAGACACGATTGCGCCAAGGTGTCGTCATGAGCGCCGACCCCGAGTTGAATCTGGATTTGTGGTTCCGGGTCCAGGCATTTTTGGTGCGCGAAGCGCGCTTGCGAGACGACCATCAGTTGACCGAATGGCTGACCTTGTTCAGCGATGATTTGCGCTATTGGATGCCGGTGGTGACCAACCGCATTGGGCGCGATGTGGGCAAGGAAATCAGCGCCTATGGCGAGGTGGCCCACTTTGACGACGACAAGACCAGCCTGACCAATCGCGTCAAGCGCTTGCAGACCGGCATGGCCTGGGCCGAAACGCCGCCCTCGCGCACGCGCCACATGGTGGGCAATGTCGAGATCATGGATGTGGCGCCCGATGGGGTCTTGCAGGTGCGCAGCAATTATTTGATGTACCGCTCGCACCTCGAATACGACCACGAGTTGTTCAGTGGCTACCGGATGGATCATTTGCGGCCCCATGGCGATGCCTGGCTGATTTGCCGGCGCGACATCATCCTGGACCAGTCGGTCGTGACGCAAAAAAACCTGGGCATCTTTTTCTGACATGAGCCATTTGCACACCCTGTCCCGACTTCGGCAGGCCCATTTGGAGGGCCGGGTGGCGGTGGTCACGGGAGCGGCCATGGGCATCGGCAGCGCCATTGCGCTGGAGCTGGCGGGCTTGGGCGCGCGGGTGGTGGTGGTCGATGTGAGCGCCAGCGGTGCCCGGGAGATGGCGCAGCGCTTGCAAGAGGCAGGCGCCCAAGCGATGCCCCTGGCGTGCGACATCAGTCAAGCCGATCAGGTGGCCGATTGCGCCCGGCAGGTGCTGCGCCAGTGGGGCCAGTTGGATGTCTTGGTCAATTGTGCCGGGGTGGGCTCTGAGCCAGGCCTGCCTTTCACACGTTGTTCCCCCGAGTCCTGGCGTCGCACCCTGGACATCAATTTGATGGGGGCGGTGCATTGGTGTGCGCAAGCGCGGGAGGCCTTGCTGGCCTCTGAAGCTGGCCGGGTGATCAACATTTCTTCTGTCACGGGTGTCATTTCAGCCCCTTACATGCCGGCCTACAGCGTGTCCAAGGCCGCCCTGATCTCCTGGACCAAGGTGCTGGCCCGGGATCTGGCGCCGGAGGGGGTGACGGCCAACGCCGTTTGCCCGGGATTCATTCGCACGCCGATGTGGGGCGAGCTGGCCGGGCGTGTGCCGGGCACACTTGGCGCGACGCCCGCTGGTGGCGATGTGTTGGACGAAAGGGTGCGCATCCACGTGCCCATGCAAAAAGCGCAGACGGTCGAAGACGTCGCGGCCTGTGTGGGTTTTTTGGCCACCGATCTGGCTTGTCACATCACCGGCCAAGTCATCGGTGTCGACGGTGGGGTGACCATTTAATCGCAGAAGATCATGAAAAAAGTCAAAAACATCCTCTTCATCATGTGCGACCAGTTGCGCGCCGATTATTTGTCGTGCTATGGGCATCGCACTTTGCAGACCCCCAACATCGATGAGATCGCGCGCCGAGGCGTTCGCTTTGACCGCGCCTACTGCCAGTCGCCCAATTGCGGGCCTTCGCGGGCTTCGTTCTATTCAGGCCGGTATGTGTTTTCGCACGGAGCGACCTGGAACTTCATCCCGCTGCCGCTGGGCGAACAGACGCTGGGGGATCATTTGCGCCAAAGTGGCATGCGGGTGGCGGTGGTTGGCAAGACCCACATGTACGCCGATCGCGATGGGCTGACCCGCTATGCCCTGGGGCCCGAGAGCGCGCAAAGCCGTTATGCCGCCGAGGCGGGATTTGAGCCCTACGAGCGCGACGACGGCATTCATCCCGACAGCAAAGTGCCGCCCAAGTTAGCCTACAACGAGTATCTGCGTCGACATGGCATGGATGGCGACAACCCCTGGCACACCTGGGCCAATGCGGGCCTGGACGACAACGGCGAGATCGCCAGCGGTTGGTATTACCGCAACGCTCACTTGCCGACGCGGGCGCCCGATGAGCACAGCGAGACCGCCTACATGACCAACCGCGCGATGGACTTCATGACCGAGCAAGGCGACCAGCCGTGGCTGTTGCATCTGTCGTACATCAAGCCGCACTGGCCTTATATCGTTCAGGCGCCCTATCACAACATGTACGGCCCCGAGGACATCCAGGCTCCGATCCGTGCCGATCATGAGCGCGATGACGATCATCCCGTTTATGCCGGCTTCAGGCGACACCCGGAAGGGGTGGCGTTTTCGCGCGATGCCGATCGGCTCAATGTGATCCCGGCCTACATGGGGCTGGTCAAGCAAGTCGATGACCACCTGGGGCGTCTGTTTGCTTTCATGAAGGCGCGCGGGCTGTGGGAGGACACGCTGATTGTGTTCACGGCCGATCACAGCGATTATCTGGGCGATCATTGGCTGGGCGAAAAAGAATTCATGTACGAGCAGGGCGTGCGGATCCCGATGATCATTGCCGATCCATCGTCGCCGCAAACGCATGGCACCTCCAGCCAGGCCTTGGTCGAGGCGATCGATCTGGTGCCCACCTTTTTGGACACGCTGGCTCAGCCCATGCCCCACCATTGGCTCGAAGGTCAGTCTTTGCGGCCTTTGCTGCAAGGGCAGGTGGCTTCGGTGCGCGAGGCGGCCTTTGCCGAGCTCGATTACGCCATCTATGGCGCCGCCCGCGAGTTGGGCCTGAAACCGCATCAGGCGCGCATGGTCATGGCGCGCAGCGATCGCTACAAGTACATCCATTACGACGGCTTGCCACCGCAGTTGTTTGACATGCAGGATGATCCGCTGGAATTGCGGGACTTGGGGCGCGATCCGGGCCATGCCCGGGTGCGAGACGAGCACCTGGGATTGGTGTTTGACTGGATGCGCAAACGGCGCAATCGGGTCACCATCTCGGACGCCGACATCATGAAACGGGCCAATCCGGCAGCGGCCGGTGGCGTGATCATTGGACAATGGTGAGGAGACACGACATGAGCAATGCCATATTGCCGGAACAATTTTTCCTGAATGAAGCCTGGTATGTGGCTGCATGGCCGCACGAGGTCACCGATCAGCAACCCTTGGCGCGCACCATCCTGGGGCAGGATTTGGTGCTGTTTCGGATGGGCAACGGGCAAGCCGTGGCCATGGAAGACCGCTGTGCGCATCGTTTGGCGCCCTTGTCGATGGGGCGCATTGAGGCCGACGGCATCCGCTGCATGTACCACGGGGTGAAGTTTGGTGCTGCGGGCCAGTGCGTCGAAATTCCCGCGCAACCTCAGGGGCACCCCAACATGTGCGTGCGCCGCTACCCCCTGGTGGAAAAAGACGGCTTTTTATGGATCTGGATGGGCATCCCTGAACAGGCCGACGAATCCAAAATCCTCGATGCCCCCTGGGCACACGACCCCCGTTGGGCACCCTCGCAGGGGTACTTGCATGTGCATGCCCACATGAGCCTGGTGGCCGACAACTTGCTGGATTTTGGACATTTGCCTTTTGTTCACCCCAACACCGTCGGCGCCGTTCAACAAGCGGATTTTTCGACCCAGGTCACTGCCCTGCCTGAAGGGGTGCAGACCGATCGCTGGTACATCGATGTCCCGGCGTCGCGTTTTCACCAGTCGGTGGGCCGTTTCAGCGGCCATGTCGATGCCTGGCATTGCTTCCGTTGGCATTTGCCGGCGATCATGTCGCTCGACTCAGGGTCTGCACCCACCGGCACCGGGGCGCGCGAGAAGCCGCATGGCACCCGCGAGGGGGCGATTGAATTCCATCACATTGCGGCCCTGACCCCGCAAGACGAGGACCACACCCATTACTTCTGGATCCATTGGCGCAATTTCGAGGTGGACAATCCTGAAATGACCGAAATCGTGCATCGCAACATCATGGCGGCATTCTCCGAAGATCAGGCCATGGTGGAAGCCCAGCACAAGGCGGTGCGTCGCGGCAGCCAGACGGTGCCCAAGGCGATTTTGGCCGACAAGGCCCTGACCATTGTGCGCCAGCAAGTGGCCAAGCGGGTCTGAACACCATGGCCAGCCCGCGCAACGTGCTCTTCATCATGTGCGATCAGTTGCGGGCTGATCATTTGTCCTGTTACGGGCATCCCCATTTGCAGACCCCCCACATCGACGCTCTGGCCGCGCGCGGGGTGGTGTTTGACCGGGCTTATGTGCAGTCTCCAGTGTGTGGTCCCTCGCGCATGAGTTATTACACCGGTCGCTACATGCATTCGCACGGGGTGAGTTGGAATTTTGTCCCGCTCAAGGCGGGTGAGATGACGATCGGTGACCACTTGCGGCCCCTGGGGGTGCGCAGCGTGCTGGTGGGCAAAACCCACATGCGCGCCGATCATGCCGGGATGTCGCGCATGGGGATCGACCCGGATTCGGCCATCGGTGTGCGAATGGCCGAGTGCGGCTTTGAGCCCTTTGAGCGCGACGACGGCATCCACCCCTACTCGGGGCACGATCCCGATCCCAGTTATTCGGATTATTTGCGCGCCCAGGGGTTTGGCGGTGACAACCCCTGGGAGGCTTGGGCCAATACGGTCGTTGATCACGATGGCACCTTGCGCTCGGGTTGGTACCTGAAGTACAGCCATTTGCCGGCTCGCATCCCCAATGAGCACGCCGAAACCCCGTACACCACGCGGCGGGCGATCGATTTCTTGCGTCAGGCCGGTGATCAGCCGTGGCTGATGCACCTGTCTTACATCAAGCCGCACTGGCCCTATGTGGTTTCGGCCCCTTATGCCGGCATGTACGGGCCCGAGCATGCCTTGCCTGTGGTGCGCGATCCCGCCGAGCGCGATGCGCCTCACCCGGTGTATGGGGCGTTCATGAACCACCGGGTGTCGCGCAGTTTTGCCCAAACAGAGGTGCGCGATGCGGTGATGTCGGGCTACATGGGTTTGGTCAAGCAAATCGATGACAGCATCGGTGAATTGATGGCGTATCTGAAAACATCGGGCTTGCTGGAGCAGACCCTGATCGTGTTTTGCGCCGATCACGGCGACTATCTGGGCGACCACTGGCTGGGTGAAAAAGAGTTTTTCCACGAGCCATCCATCAAGACGCCTTTGATCATTGTGGACCCGGATCCGCGCGCCGATGTCACGCGCGGCAGCCGATGCAATGCGCTGGTGGAGTCGGTTGATTTGCTGCCGACATTTTTGGACGTCTATGGCGGACCGGCGGTGCCGCATGTGCTCGATGGACAGTCGTTGCGCCCCTTTTTATTTGGCGAATCCCCCGCCGATTGGCGTCAGGCTGTGGTGAGCGAATACGATTATTCGTTCCAGGACGCCCGCATCGAATTGCAAACGCCCCCGCGCGAGTGCTGGTTGCGGATGATTTTTGATGGCCGCTGGAAGTACATTTTGGCCGAGGGCTATCGGCCCATGCTGTTTGACCTGGCCAGTGATCCCCATGAATTCACCGACCTGGGTGCCAGCGAAGAGCCTTTGCATGTGCAGGCTCGACAACGGATGCACGAGATGCTGTTTGCCTGGGCCCGGCAGCCCCGGCAGCGGGTCACTGTGCCCGATGGCCTGATCGCCACCACCGAGGTGCAAGCCCGCATCACCGAGTCGGGGGTGTTGATTGGCTACATCGACGAGCAAGACCTGATCGAACAACGCAAGACCTTCAAACCGAGATTTGCGTCGACCAATCCATTGGTTAAACGAACTCTGGATCGGTTGACCCGTCCCATCGGCATCGAACCTTCCAAGGATCCGACATGAGCCTGCACGAAACCCCCGACATCACCTTGCACAACCAAAGCCTGGATGGCGTGAGCTGGAATATCCTTGGCCAGGTCTACACGCCCAAGCAGATGAGTGAGGACAGTTTTTCGTGGCATGCGGTGTTTCCGGAAGAAACCTTTGTTCCGCCCCACACCCATGCCGATCAGGATGAGTACATCTATGTGCTGGAAGGTCGAATCGATCTGATTCTGGACGGTCAGCCCCGCTCGGCCCATGTGGGTGATCTGGTGCGCATGCCACGTGGCATTCCGCATGCTTTTTTCAACAATTCAGGCAAACCTGCCAAAGCCTTGTTTTGGGCTGCGCCGGCAGGCAAGCTGGTTGAGTTGTATCGCCGGATTCACAACATGTCGAGCCCTGCCCAAGTGGTTGAGGTCGCACGTGAGTATGGGGTGTATTTCGATCCACCGGTTTCATCGGCCGCCTGAGAGGGCCATTTTTTTTTCATGGCAAACAAGAGGAGACATTCATGAAATTTCAACGCAGAACCTTGGCATGGGCGACTTTGTGCTTGGGCTTGGGACTGGGCAGTGGCGCAGTGCAGGCGCAGCAACAAAAATTGTTGCTCAATTCCTTCATCGGGGTGAATCACCCGATCACGACCCAAGTCATCAAGCCCTGGGCCGACGATGTGGCCAAGGCCACACAAGGCCGGGTTGTCATCGATGTGGCTCCGACGAGCCTGTCGGCACCGCCGCAGCAACTCGACGGGGTGACCAAGGGGGTGTTTGACATCGCCTATCAGTTTCATGGTTTTTTGGCGCCCAAGGTCAAACTGACCAACGTGGCCCATTTGCCGTTTGTGAACACAAGCTCCAAAGGCAGTTCGGTGGCTTTGTGGCGGACCTACGAAAAATACTTTGCCAAAGCCAACGAATTGCCCGATGTCCAGGTGTTGGGTTTCTTCGTCGGTGCGGCAGGTCCGATTTACGCCATGAAAAACCCGATCAATTCGATGGCCGACCTCAAAGGTACCAAGATGTATGCCTTGCCGGGTGTGCCCGCACGACTGTTTGAGGCCGGCGGCGCCGGTGTGGTGGCCGCGCCAGCGGTGCGCAGCCACGAAATCATTTCGGGCGGCACAGTGGATTCCTTTGCCGGCTATGCCGTCATGGATGCCGACGCCTTCAAAACGCTGCAGTACGCCAAGGAAGTCATTGATGTCCCCGGTCATCTGACGGTACCGGCCTTCGCTTTTTTCATGAACAAGAAAAAGTGGAACGCCATTTCGCCCAAGGACCAGGAAGCCATCATGGCGCTGTCGGGCGAGGCCTTTGCACGTCGTTTTGTCGCCTATGACAACGTCGACAATCGCCTGCGTGCCGAGTCCAAAGCCAAGGGGCTGGTTTATAAAGAGGCCAGCCCGCAGTTTGTGGCCGAGTTGAAGAAGCTGGCTGAGCCGATCGAGGCCGCCTGGCTGGCCGATGCCGCCAGCCTGGGGGTCGACGGCAAAGCTGCCTTGGCCTTTTTCAAAGAAGAAGCCATTAAAAACAAGTGATGGCGCAAGCCGGGTTCCCGATCGCCTGCTGGCGGTCGGGCCTGAGGCGCTGGATGGAGACACAACATGACCGATACGCAGCAGATGCCTGCGCAAGATGACGCATTGGACCGATGGTTGGGCTGGATGTCCTCTTTACCCTTGGGGCTGATCGTGGTGTTGACCTTTCTCGATGTGTTTGCGCGCTATGTGTTCTCGGCGCCGATCAGGGGAAGTCTGGAGATCATCCAGTACGCCATGGCCCTGAGCATTTTTGCCGCCTTGCCACTGGTGACCCGGCATCGGGGGCATGTGACGGTCTCGCTGATTGACGGCGCGATGGGCGCCAGCGCCTTGCGCTGGAAAACACGGGTTTGCGATCTCATCAGTGGCTTGGCATTGGGCCTGATGAGTTGGCGCTTGTGGGTGTACGCCGGTGAATCCATGGCGCAAAAGCAGCAAACCATTGTGCTGGCTTTGCCTCAGGGGCCGCTGGTCTATGCCTTGGCGATTTTTGCTGCACTGAGCTGTGTCATCGTGCTGTGGGGTCTGTTGCGCACCCGGCGCCTGTCTGGAGATACACCATGACCATGGCCCTGATCGGTTTTGTGGCGCTGTTTTTACTGGCTTTTGCCGGGGTTCCCTTGGGTTTCGCCATGTTGCTGGCGGGGGTGGGCGGCTTTGCGTTCATCAGGGGTTCCGAGGGGGCTCTGGCGATGTTGGCGCAACTCATGGTGGACTCTTCGGCCAATTACGGCATGTCGGTGTTGCCCATGTTTGTGCTGATGGGGATCTTCATCCACCGGGCTGAAATCAGTGAAGAGCTCTATGACGCTGCCAACGCCTGGATGGGGCATTTGCGCGGGGGGTTGGCACACGCCACGGTGGTTTCGTGTGCCTTGTTTGCGGCCATATCCGGCAGTTCGATCGCCACGGCAGCGACCATGAGTCGGGTGGCGATTCCGTCCATGCGCAGGCTCGGCTACCACGACCGTTTGTCGACCGGTTCGGTCGCCTCGGCGGGTGTCTTGGGGGTGCTGATACCGCCCTCGGTGCCCTTGGTGTTGTTCGGCCTGCTGACCGAGACCGACATCCGCAAGCTCTTCATTGCCACCATCATCCCGGGTTTGTTGCTGACCCTGTTTTTCATTGTGGCGGTTTGGGTGACCGTGGCCTTGAACCCGGCCTTGGGCCCGCGTGGCCCGAAGTTCACATTCAAACAAAAAATGCTGGCGCTCAAAGGCGTTTGGGCGGTGGTCGCGCTCTTTGTCTTTGTGATGGGCGGCTTGTACAGCGGGGTCTTCACGGCCACCGAGTCGGCCGGGATTGGCGCCATGGGGGCTTTTGCTTTTGCCGTGGCAAGGCGCAAAATGAATGTCCGGGTGTTGTTGGGCTGTCTGGTCGAAACGGGAAAAACCACAGCCATGATCTTCACCATCATTTTCGGTGCTTTGGCATTTGCCAATTTCATCACCCTGACGGGCATGACGGTGCAGTTGGTTGATTGGATCCAGCAGCAGGGGTTCAGTGCTTATGGCGTCCTCATCAGCATGTGCGTCATCTATCTGGTGCTGGGGTGCTTGATGGAAGCCATGGGCCTGATGCTCCTCACCGTCCCGATGTTCACGGCGGTGGCTGTGGGCATGGGCGTGAACCCGATCTGGTTTGGCATTTTTGTGACCGTCATGATCGAGGTCGGGATGCTGACCCCGCCGGTCGGGATGAATGTCTTCACGGTCAAGACGCAGGTGCCGGATGTTTCCTTGTCCACCATTTTTCGGGGGGTGATGCCCTTTCTGGTGGCCAATCTGGCCTTGGTGGGCTGCCTGATCGCCTGGCCCGGCCTGGCTTTGATCCCCCTGAAGTGGTTCGGCTGAGCTGACCGGATCAGCGGCTCATGCCGGAGTCAGGCGGGACACTGCGAGCCCGCCCCACCTGTTCGCCATAGGCGCGCAAGCTGCGCATGAGGTGTTGGTAGTCGCTGGCGCTGAGTGCGCTGGCGTACTGCTTCATCAGTGCCCGCATGGCAGGCGCAGTGGCTTGCAGCACTTTGAGCCCATCGGGCGACAGGCTGACCTGCATGGTTCGGGCATCGGTGGTGGATTTCCCTTTGAGCAGCCAGCCCAGGGCGACCATGCGATCGATCAATTTGCCGATGGTGGTGCGCTCAATCACCACTTGCTCGACGATCTGGGTCAGGTTGGCCTGACCCAGTTCGTCAGTCAACGCCAAAATGCGCCACTCGGTGTGCTTGAGGCCATGCGGCTTGAGCAACCCGTTGGCGTTGGCCTGGTGCTGGCGCTCGATGCGCGCAAAGTGCGCCATCGGCCATTCGGAGACTCGGAATAAAGGTTTCGTCAAATCAATTCGCCGGCGGGGATTTCAAGCCCAAACAGGGCCTTGCCGTACACATCGTACATGCGATCCGCATCATAAAACGAATGGCTGGACATGACACTGATTTCCCGGTGGAAGCGTTGCAGTTCACTGCTGAGGAAAAAAGCGCTGGTGCCGGCCTGATCGCACAAGTCCTGGGTGACGCGGCGGGCGGTTTTGACGACCCAGGTGCAGTCGGCCCGAACGGCGGCCCGGTCGAGCAGGGCAAAACCGTGTCCGGCGCGCGCTGTGGCCCCGATGCGCGAGGCATGGGCTTTGAGCAATGCGTCGGCGGCATTGAGCTCGGTGTGTCCGCGAGCGGTATTGGCACGCATGTAGGCCAGATCGGATGCCTGGGCACCCCCATAGGCCAGGGTGCGGCCCTTCATGCGCTCGAGCACCTGGCGGGCCACCCCTTGCGCGGCCCCCAAGACCATGGCCGCCATGTTGGGGTAGTAAAACGACAGCATCGGGATGCGCCAGGTGGGGCCGTTGTTCACACTCAGCCCGGGGGCGCTGCCGTCGAGCATGGCCGATGCGGGCATGCTGCGGTGCTCGGGCACAAAAACATCATCGAGCAGGCAGTCCCAGGTGCTGCTGGCCGACAGACCGCTGACTTGCCAGTTGTTCTGGGCCTGGGTGTCGCTGCGGGGCAGGGCAAAGCGGCGCACTTGCTTTTTTTCGCCGTCAACGATTTCGTGGGCGCTGAGCAAGATCCAGTCGCCCAAGGGGTAACCGCTGCCAAAACGCCAATGGCCTTTCAGTCGGTAGCCGCCGTTGACCTTGACGGCGGTGCCGCCCGGGATGATGAAACCCGGGGCAAACGTGTTGGGGCCGTGGGCCCAGAATTCGTCTTGGGCTTCGACCGGGAACAAGCCCATCTGCATGTTGTGTTGCAGCAAGATGCCGATGGTCCAGGCGGTGGCCAGGCAGGCTTGGCCCAGGGTTTGGCTGACTTCGGGAAACAATTCGTAATCGACCTCCAGCCCGCCGTAGCGGTGCGGCACTCCCATGCGCATGATGCCGGCATCGAGCACTTGCTCGACCGTCGCAGGGTCGATTTGCCCGCGCGCTTCGTTGTCAAATCCACGCGGCCCCAATTGGTCGCGCAGGGCCCGGGTGCGGGCACGCACCACTTCTGCAGGGTGCTGGGTGAAAGCGTCACTGAGGGTGTTCATGGCTGTCTCCTGAATGTGTTGTGACCTCAATTATGGGAAAATTCCCATAAATGTCAAGGCCCGAATCCGGGTGTTTGCCCTGAACCCTGATTCAGGGCAGCAAAATCGGCTTGAGGGTCACGCCTGAGAGCGAGTCATCGATGGCGCGCTGGATCTCGGCCAAGGGATAAAAGCGCACCAATCGCTCAAAGGGGAACAGGCCGCTGGCGTGCAAACGCAACAGTTGCGGGATGAAGTCGCGGGCGTTGGCGTCTCCCTCGACAATGCCGCGCAGGGTCTTGCCGTGCAGCATCATGTCGCGCACATCAACCGACAAGGCGGTGCCCGCCGCCGCACCGCCGACAAAGCCACAACGCCCCAACGGACCGAGCACATCCAGTGCCATGCGCAGCACATCAGGGTGGGCGGTGGTGTCCAGGCTGACTTGGGCCCCGCCGCCGCAGATCTGTCGGATTTGAGCCACCAGCTCTGGGGTGTCGGCCTTCAGGGCATGGGTGGCACCGATGCCCAGGGCCAGTTCCAGCCGGCTGCTGACGCGGTCCACGGCCACCACGGTGGTCACTCCCATGGCGCGAGCGGCCATGATGGCGGCCATGCCCACGGCACCGCTGCCCAAGACCACCACCGATTGGCCTGGCCGGGGGCGCAATACATTGAGCATGGCCCCGGCCCCGGTTTGCAGGCCACAGCCCATCGGGCCCAGCATGCGAAACAGGTCATCGTCGACGTGATCGGGCACATGCACGGCGTTGGCCGGTGTCACCAGGCAATGGCTGGCAAAAGAGGATTGACCAAAAAAGTGGTGCCGCACCGGGCGTGGACCGTGGCTGAGGGCCGCGCTGCCATCCGGGCGCAGACCCAGAAAATTACGGCCAAAAAAATCGTGGCAGTAGCTGGGGGCATGGGCCGTGCAACTGGGGCATGTCTGGCAATGGTTATAGCTGAGCAAGACCCGATCGCCCGGTTGGAAGTCCCGAACCGCACTGCCTGTGGCTTCGACCACACCGGCGCCTTCATGACCCAGGACGATGGGTTGGTCGATCGGAAAGGGGCGCTGGAGCATGGAGATGTCGGTGTGGCACAAGCCGGTGGCGACCACCCGGACGCGCATTTCATCGGGCCTGGGGTCTTCCATCTGCAGGGTGCGCAGGGCCAGGGGGGCGCCAGGGTGGTCTAAAACAACAGCAGTGATGTCCATGAGGGCTCCAGAGTTTCGGGCGATGTTCATTGAACGGAGGTTGACTGCTCGCGTTGGAGCAGTTCATCGATCATGAAACGGACCCGCCCAAGAGCGGCGTCGTTGCGTGCGGGCATGGGCTGAGTACCAGCCGGGCAGGCGTCCCAGGTTTTTTGTTGCGCCTCGATGATCCAGTTGTCTTCGGCAAAGGCCTTGGCAATGCCTTGGCCCACTTGCTCGATCAGGCTGTTGTCGCCGTGCGGGAATTGGCAGGGCTGGACCCAGAAGTAGTGGGTGGTTTTCTCGGTCTCTGGCGTCAGCAGTGAGAAATGCCGAAGGTGCAGGGCTCCGGCACGTTCTGGGGCCGGGCCCGGGCCGCCGGCAGGGGCGGAGCCGGCCCAGTTCTCAAAGACTGTGGGCAGCCACCAGACTTGCCGGTTCCAGAAATCGACTTTGCCCTGAAAGCGGCCGGCCATCGCGTGCAAGGGCGAAGGGTCGCAGTTGGGGATGTCACGGGTCAATCGGATGCCGCGTTCAAATGCGGTGATGGTGGGGTGTGCATTGGGAAAGGCGGCGTTGGCCAGGGTGCTGCGGTGGACATAGGTCAGGTGCGAGAAGTCCAGCAGGTTGTCGGCGATCAGCTGGTAGTTGGCCTGATAGTGGATGTAGCCGCGCGCGGTGGGCCATGCGGGATCGTCGTTCCAGTGCACATCAACGATGCATTGCGGGTCGGCCAGCTTCGGATCACCCGGCCAGATCCAGAGCAGGCCATGGCGTTCGACCAACGGAAAATGGCGCACGCACATCTTGGGGGGGATTTTGTCCTGGCCGGGGATTTCGATGCAGATGCCCTGCGGGCTGAATTTCATGCCGTGGTAGCGACAGCGGATGCCGTCGGCTTCAACGTCGCCCAGCGACAACGGGGCAAAGCGGTGGCAACAACGGTCTTGCAGGGCGACGCAAGCGCCATCGGGCGTGCGAAACATCACCACGGGTTCACCCAGCAGGGTGCGAGCCAGGGGCCGGTCGGTGCATTCGTGGGCAAATGCGGCCACATACCAGGCGTTGCGTACGAACATGACAATCTCCTTAGAATGTGCGCATCTTAAGAAAGGTCGCGTCTTGAGGCCAATACATTGTGTGAAGCTTGATTCAAAAATTGAATCACCCGGGGTCGTGCGGGATTTCGTGCGGACATGAAGGCATGAAGATCCAGACCCTGACGGCTTTGTTGCGCATCGAGGAGTTGGGCAGCATCCGTGCGGCGGCGGCTGCCTTGCATGTTTCGCAACCTGCTTTGACACAAGCCATTCAGCAACTCGAGGCCGAGTTGGGCGCACAGTTGCTGATTCGCTCACCCAGTGGCATCGCGTACACCGATTACGGGCGTGCGGTGCTTCGGCATGCGCGTTTGATGGTCAGCGAAACCCAAAGGGTGAAGGAAGAAATCGCCCAAATGCGCGGTGACGGGGCAGGGCAAATCCGTTTGGCGGCTTCGCCGGCCATTTCCCTGTCGCTGCTGCCTCTGGCCCTGCGGCCTTTCACGCGCCAATTTCCGCAGGTTCGGGTGCATTGCATCGATGGCATATCCCCCATGGTTCACCCTGCCTTGCGCAGCGGGGCGCTTGATTTTGCCCTGACTCCGGTGCGCCCTGACGAATTGGAGACGGGCCTGGTGGCCGAGTGGTTGTGCGAGCGTGAGGTGGTGGTGGCGGCACACCGCGACAATCCGTTTCAGCGTGCCCGCTCTCTGGCCGAACTGGCTCAGGCCCGTTGGGTGCATGCCACTCCCAGCAATGGCCCCGGGGCGGCGATTGATGCTTTGTTTTTGAAGGCTGGGCTGGAGCCACCCACACCCGTGATGGTGTGCGAGTCTTTGCTGGCTTTGCCCGAGATCGTGCGCGACACCGATTTGGTGACCACCTTGCCGGAGGTGCTGTTTGAGCGCGTGAGCGAGTCCCATGGGTTGCGACGCATCGAGTTGACCGAGCCTTTGCCCAAATTGCAAATTGCCATTTTGCACCGCGAACATGTGCCCCTGACACCGGTGGCGCAAGAGTTGTTGGCTTGGGTCAGACAGGCGGCCCGTGGTTGAAGTGACAGCCTTTGCAGTACGAATTCAGCCCACTTGCCGGGCGTAGTGCTGGATCCAACGGATCAGGGCTTCCGAGGCCGGGGTCAGTGGCAGGTCATGTCGGCGCAGCACATAGATGGTGGGGCTGGGCAACGGGTCTTTGATGGGCAAGATGCAAAGGTGTTCCTGATAGGCATTGCGCTCGTACAAATCGCGCGGCATGGTGGTCAGCATCTGGGTCTGGGCGACGATCCCCGGCAAGGCCAGAAAGGATTCGCAGACCATGCCGGGACGGGGCGCAGGCAGGCCGCAGCGGGCAAAGGCGTCGAGGATGATGGCCCCGGGACCACGGGGTGCGCTGGAAAAGACCCAGTGGCAGTCGACCAATTCGGCCAGGCGGGTGGCCCGGGCTTGCGGGTGCTGGCGTTGTCCCACGATGACCACATCGCTGGCGTGCAGGGCCTGGGCTTCGAGGTCTTGATCGATGTCGTGCTTGTGGGCTGCAGTCAGCGCGAAGTCCAGGGTGCCGTCGCGCAATTGGGGGGTGACCCCAGGATACAGGCCATCGCGCACATGAACCTGGACCGAAGGGAATTCGTGCGAAAAGGCGGCCAGAGCCATGGGCAGAGAACTCAAGGCCATGGCGGGTGAGGTGGCGAATTTGACCTGACCTTCCCAATGCCCCCGCATTTGTTCGACCACTTCTTGCGCCCTGCGTCGCTCGGCAACGATCAGGCGGGCGTGCTTCATGAAGGCCTGACCAAAAGAAGTCAGGCTGACGCCTCGCTTGGTGCGCACCAGCAACGGCGCTTTGAGTTCTTCTTCGAGTTGCTGGATCGCCGCCGACAGGGCAGGTTGCGACATGTGGATCAACTGGGCGGCGGCGCGCAGGCTGCCGACCTCTTCAATGCAGATCAGGGCTTGCAAGGTTTGAAACTTCATGACCGTTCCCTACAGTGATCAGGAAAACCGATCATAACCGCGTAAAAACGATTTGTGTATGGCACTGGCTCCGCCTAGCATTTCCCCATCAGTGGGACCGAGGAGAGATCGACATGTTCATTCGAAATGGCTGGTACGTGGCCGCTTGGGACAACGAGGTGCCCCAGGATGGTTTGTTTGCCCGCACCTTGCTCAATGAGCCGGTGCTGTTGTATCGCGACAGCCATGGCGCTGTGGTGGCTCTGGAAAACCGTTGCTGCCATCGCTCGGCCCCGTTGCACCTGGGACGCAAAGAGGGCGATTGTGTGCGCTGCATGTACCACGGGCTGAAATTCGACCCCAAGGGTGTGTGCGTGGAGATTCCGGGTCAGGCTCAGATCCCGCCCAAGACCTGCGTCAGGACCTATCCGGTGGTAGAGCGCCATCGGCTGGTTTGGATTTGGATGGGCGATCCGGCGCTGGCCAATCCGGACGACATCGTCGATTATTTTTGGCACGATTCGCCCGACTGGCGCATGAAGCCCGGCTACATCCACTACCAGGCCAATTACAAGCTGATCGTCGACAACTTGCTCGACTTCACCCACCTGGCCTGGGTGCATCCGACCACCCTGGGCACCGAAAGCGCCGCCGGTCTGAAGCCCAAAATCGAGCGTGACACACAGGGCACCGGGACCTTGACCATTTCGCGCTGGTACCACAACGATGACATGCCCAATTTGCACAAAAGTGTGGCCAAGTTCGAAGGCAAGGTGGACCGCTGGCAGATTTACCAGTGGTCGCCTCCCGCTTTGCTGCGCATGGATGCCGGCTCGGCCCCGGTGGGCACGGGCGCACCCGAGGGTCATCGGGTGCCCGAAGCTTTGCAGTTCCGGCACACCTCGATCCAGACGCCCGAGACCGAAACCACCAGCCATTACTGGTTTTGTCAGGCGCGCAATTTCGAGCTCGACGATGACGATCTGACTGAAAAAATCTATCAGAGCGTGGTGGTGGCTTTTGAAGAGGATCGCACCATGATCGAGGCGCAACAAAAGATCATCAACCAGGTGCCTGAGCGCGCCATGGTCCCGATTGGTGCCGATGCAGGCCTGAATCAGGCCCGCTGGTTGATCGACCGGATGATCAAGGCAGAGTCCGGAGACACTGCGCCATGAGCGTTGTGCCGGAATGGAGCGTCAACACTGCGCGTGCGGCGACATCTGTCGCCCTGTCGCAGCCTATTGCATGAGAAGGAATCAGCATGGATTTGAATAACCAAGTGGCCATTGTGACCGGTGGCGCATCCGGGTTCGGTGCGGCGATTGCCCGCCGACTGAGTCAGGCGGGCGCGGCCGTGATGGTGGCCGACCTCAATGCCGAGGGCGGCCAGCGCATGGCTGCCGAGCTCAGCGCCTCGGGCAGGCGGGCCCATGCAGTGGTCTGCGACGTGGCCAGTGAGACCTCATATCGCCAGATGGTCGCTGAAACCCTGGCCAAGCTCGGTGGCCTGGACATCGTGGTCAACAACGCCGGGACCACGCACCGCAACAAACCCGCCTTGCAAGTGACCGAAGAAGAATTTGACCGTGTTTACCGGGTCAACCTGAAAAGCATCTATTGGTCGGCTCAGTGCGTGCTGCCGCATTTTGTCACTCAGGGCAAGGGCGTCATGATCAACGTCGCTTCCACCACCGGGGTTCGGCCTGGCCCGGGCTTGACGTGGTACAGCGGCAGCAAGGCCGCCATGATCAACCTGACCAAGGGCTTGGCGCTGGAGTACGCACGCGCCGGCGTCAGGGTGAATGCGGTCAATCCCATGATCGGCGAGACCCCGATGATGATGGATTTCATGGGCATGGAGGACACGCCGGCGAACCGGGAAAAATTCTTGGCACGCATCCCCCTGGGCCGCTTCACGCAGCCCGCTGACGTGGCGTCTGCGGTGGCATTTTTGGCTTCTGAAGAGGCCGGCTTCCTGACCGGGGTGTGTCTGGATGTGGACGGTGGACGCAACATATGAGCGAGATCTATCGCGCGCCTCAGTTGCACATCGATGGCCGATGGTGCGACGGTGAACATCGCGCGGATGTGGAGTTGCTCAATCCAGCCACCCGGCAAACCCTGGATCGTCTGCGCTTGGCCAGCGCAAGCCAGATCGATCTGGCCTTGCAGGCTGCACAGCGGGGCTTTGACGCCTGGCGCCAGGTGCCCGCTTTTGAGCGCTGTGCACGGCTGGAACAAGGCGTGGCCCGACTGCGTGCCCAGACCGAATCGATTGCCCGCTTGCTGACTCTGGAGCAAGGCAAGCCATTGGCAGAAGCCCGCGCCGAGTGCGCCATGGCCGCAGACCTGATCAAATGGTATGCCGAAGAGGCGCGCCGGACTTATGGCCGCATCGTGCCAGCCCGATGGCCTCGCAGCACCATGCAGGTGCACAAGTCGCCAGTCGGCCCAGTGGCGGCATTTTCACCCTGGAACTTCCCGCTGGTGCTGTCGGCCAGAAAGATCGGCGGCGCTTTGGCTGCCGGTTGCTCGATCATTTTGAAGGGCGCCGAGGAAACCCCGGCCAGCGTGGCCGCGATGGTGGCGTGTTTGGTGCAAGACCTGCCGGCCGGGGCATTGCAACTGGTGTATGGGGTACCAGCCGAGTTGTCGGCCCAACTGATTGCTTCAGAGGTGATCCGAAAAGTCAGCTTCACCGGTTCGGTGCCGGTGGGGCGTCAGCTGGCCCAGTTGTCGGCGCAACACCTCAAGCGCATCACCCTGGAATTGGGCGGGCATGCACCGGTGATCGTGTGCGCCGATGCCGACCTGGATCACACGGTGTCCACCATGGTGGCGCACAAGTTTCGCAACGCCGGGCAGGCTTGCCTGGCCCCAACTCGGTTTTTTGTGGATCGCCGCATCGAGGCCGACTTGACGGCCGCCTTCGTGGCTGCCAGCCAGCGGCTGGTGCTGGGTGACGGTCTTCACAGCGGCACGCACATGGGACCGCTGGCCAACGCACGCCGGGTGGCGGCGGTGCGCGATCTCATCGAGCGTTCGGTACAGGCAGGGGCACATGCCCATCAGGGGCAGGCCCCAGAGGGTGGTTTTTTCGCGCCGGTCACGGTGCTCACCCAAGTTCAGCCCGAGATGCCCATCATGCAGGAAGAGCCTTTTGGCCCGGTGGCCACCATCACGGCCTTTGATGATGTGGGGCAAGCCGTGGCCTGGGCCAACCGCTCACCTTATGGATTGGCGGGCTACCTGTTCACCGACTCGGCTCGTCACATTCACCTCGTCAGCCAGGCGCTGCAAGTGGGCAGCCTGGCGATCAATGGCATGGGGGTGTCGGTGCCTGAAGCTCCCTTCGGGGGCGTCAAGGACAGTGGCCATGGCAGCGAATCTGGCACGGAGGGCATGGAAGCCTTCCTCGACACCAAATTCGTTCACCACTGCATACAGTGATTCACTTTCGGAGCTATGACCATCATGTTGAAACCACTCCTGACTTCTTTCGTCTTGGGCGCCCTGGCGCTTCAGGCGCCTTCTGCGTGGGCTCAATCGGACAAGCCTTTGCGCGTCATGGTGGGCTTCCCGGCTGGCGGCAGCCCGGCTGATTTGCAAAAAACCATGGCTGAAGACACCCGGCGTTGGGCACCGGTGGTGCGCAAATCCGGCTTCAAGGCCGACTGAGATGCACCAAGCCGTCGCATCGGCTAAAGTCACGCCATGAAACGTCCGAACATCATCTTCATCGTTGCCGACGACCTGGGCTATGCAGATCTGGGTTGCTACGGGGGGCGCGAGGCCGAATTCGGCCCGGTATCGCCTTGCATCGACCGCATGGCCGCGCAGGGCTTGCGGCTGACCCAAGGCTACGCCAACTCACCGGTGTGCTCGCCCACCCGCTTTGCCCTCATGACCGCACGCTATCAGTATCGCTTGCGTGGCGGGGCTGACGAGCCGATCAGCAGCAAGAGCAAGGGCAGCACGGTGCTGGGCCTGCCTCCCGAGCATCCCACGTTGCCCTCGATGCTCAAGCAGCAGGGCTACGCCACGGCATTGATCGGCAAATGGCACCTGGGTTATCCGCCGGCCTTTGGGCCCTTGAAGTCAGGCTACGACGAGTTTTTCGGCCCGATGTCGGGCGGCGTGGATTACTTCACCCATTGCAGCAGCAACGGGGCACATGATTTGTACCAAGGCGAACAAGAGCATCCCGAGGAAGGTTATCTCACCGATCTGATCTCGCAGCGTGCCGTCGATTTTGTGCGCCGGCGGACAGCGGCCGATGCCCGGCAGCCCTTTTTCCTCAGTTTGCACTACACCGCCCCGCATTGGCCCTGGGAGACCCGCGATGACGAGGCGGTGGCCGAGGCAACCAAGAGCAACATCTTTCACCTCGACGGCGGCAACATCGAAACCTATCGCCGCATGATCCATCACATGGATGAAGGGATCGGCAGGGTGATGCAAGCCTTGCGTGAAACCGGTCAACTCGACCAGACCCTGATCGTCTTGACCAGCGACAACGGCGGCGAGCGATTCAGCGACAACTGGCCGCTGGTGGGTGGCAAGATGGATCTCACCGAGGGCGGCATCCGCGTGCCCTGGATCGCCCATTGGCCGGCCGTCATTCCGGCCGGAACGGTCAGCAACCAGCATTGTCTGACGATGGACTGGAGCGCCACCATGCTGGATGTGGCCGGGGCTGTCCCCGATCCCCGTTATCCACTCGATGGGGTTTCTCTGGCCGCTGTCTTGAAAGACCCGCAACACACTTTTGAGCGCCCGATGTTTTGGCGCATGAACCATCGGAGCCAGCGCGCCATGCGTCATGGCCCCTGGAAATACTTGCGCGTTGACGGCCACGATTACCTCTTCAACATCGATGCCGATGCCCGCGAGCGCGCCAATCTGGCGCACCGCGATCCCCAGCGCCTGCAGGCCATGCGCCAGGCCTGGGAAGACTGGGAGCGCACCGTGCCGCCGATTCCAGCCGATGCACTCGTCAGCCTGGGCTATTCGGTCAAGGACATGCCCCAGCGATGAGCAAATTGCAGCGGGGGTTGCCGTTTTTAAGTTGGCCCCGGCCCACGGTGGCGCTGCTGCGAACCGAGGTGCTGGCCGGGTTTACGGTGGGGTTGATGCTGATCCCGCAGGTGGTGGCGTATGCGGCATTGGCCGGCATGCCGCTGATCACCGGGATTTATGCCGCGCTGTTGCCAGCCCTGATCGCTGTGTTGTTCAGCGCATCGCACCGGCTGTCGGTGGGGCCGACGGCGCTGACGGCCACACTGGTGTTTTCCTCGCTCTCGGGTTTGGCCGAGCCTGGCAGCCCGCAATGGGTCAATTTGGCGGTGTGGCTGGCTTTGCTCAGTGGTGGCTTTCAGTTGTTGTTGGGCTTGGTGCGTTTGGGCTGGTTGCTCAATTTGGTCAGCAGTCCGGTGCTGGTGGGCTTCACGCAGGCGGCGGCCTTGTTCATCGTCAGCAGCCAGATCCCGGCTTTGCTGGGGATGACCGGGGGGTGGTCGCAGATCGGACAACCACAAAACTGGCACCTGCCTTCTTTGGGCATGGGGCTGGGCAGCCTGGCCTTGTTGTTGGCCACCAAGCGTTGGCGTCCTTCTTTTCCGACGGTGTTGCTGCTGGTCCTGATCAGCGCCGGGCTGAGCGTGCTTTGGGGCCTGCCCGAGCACGCGGGTTTGACCGTCGGGGCTTTGCCCCAGGGCCTGCCCGAATGGTACTGGCCCGGCGCTTTGAGTTGGGATACTTTCAAGTCGCTGTTGGTGCCGGTGTTGGCCATCACCCTGGTCAGCTTCATGGAAACGGCTTCAAGCGCCAAGGTGGACAACGACCAGGCGGGTAAGACCTGGGATCAGGATCAGGATCTGATCGGACAAGGACTGGGCAAGATCGCTGCGGGCTTGAGCGGGTCTTTTCCGACCAGCTCGTCTTTTTCACGTTCGGCTCTGAACCTGTTTGCAGGGGCGAAAACCGGTTGGTCCACAGTGGTGTCGGTGATCATGATCCTGCTCTGCCTGCTGTATTTGACGCCGGTGTTGCAACCTGTGCCGCAATCGGTATTGGCTGCCATCGTGGTGGCTGCCGTGTTGGGGCTGATCAAACCCGGCCAATTCAGGCAGATCTTCCGGGTCGACCGGGTGGAGGCCTATACGGCCTTGGCCACGTTGGTCGTCACCCTGATGATGGCTCCCCAACTGTATTGGGGGGTGTTGGCGGGCTTGTTTGCGGCCTTGTGCCATTTTTTGTATGTGCGGATGCACCCTCGCATCATCGAGGTCGGTCTGCACCCCGATGGCAGCCTGCGTGACCGGCATTTGTGGCATTTGCCACCTCTGGGACCCCAGGTCTTTGCCGTGCGCATGGATGCAGCGCTGGATTTCGCGACCGCTTCGGCATTCGAGAAACACATCCTCCACGCCTTCGCAACTCGTCCCGACATCGCTCATGTGGCTTTGTTCGTCTTGTCGATGAACCGCATCGATGTGACCGGCACTGAAATGGTGGCCCGATTGGAAAAAAATCTGGCTCAGCGCGGTGTGGTGCTGCACATCAGTGGCATCAAACTGCCGGTGGAGCAGGCTTTGCAGCGAGCCGGGTGTCTGCAACCCAGTGCATGGTTGCGCATGTACCGCACCGATGCCGAAGCCATTGAAGCGTTCAAACAGTTGGCTTGATGCGGCTCAATGCAGGGCTGGCGGCGCAGGTGCGAATGGCTGAAATGAGGGCTCGGCTGGCCGGGGTCAGCAGGGTGTTTTTCAGGGTGATGGCGTGGATCCGGATGGTGGGCAATTTTTCGGTCAGCGGGACGACCACCATGTCTTTGGACTCGCGCAGCGCCAGGTGGCGCGGGATGAAGCCGATCAGGTCGGTGTGGCGGATGACTTCCAGGGCCGACCAAACGGTTTGCAGATACAGTGGGCTGGCTGGCGCTCTCAGGCCGAACTGCTCAAAGACCGTGCTGACGATGGCGCCTGGGCCTTTGGGTGGGCCCATGACCATCCAGTCCTGATCCAGAAAGTCCTGAATGGAACGGTGCTTGGCCAAGCGATGTCCTTTGCGGACGGCCAGGACCAGATCGACGTCGATCAGGCGCGAGGTTTTGAATTCGCGACCCAGGCCTTGTTCGGGGATGGGGCCGATGGCGAAATCGATCCGGGATGCTTTGAACTCGTCGAGCAATTCGGGGTAGACCGCTTCGGAGATGCGGACCTCGACATCGGCGAAATGGCGTCTGAATTGACCAATCGCCTGAGGCACAAAAAGCATCATCGGGATCGGCGAACAGGCCAACGAGACCCGGCCCGAGACTTTGCCCTGTAATTGCGCCAATTCTTCACGGGCGCGTCGCATTTCTTCTTCGATGCGCTGGGCGCGTTCGACCAGGGCCAGACCATAAGGCGTGAGCACGGCCCCGCGGCTGGTGCGTTGGAGCAAATCGACCCCGGTTTGTTGCTCAAGCAAGCGCAGTGTCCGCGTCAGCACGGGCTGGGTGACTTCGAGCGCTTGAGCCGCCGAGGTGATGCTGCCTTGGCGATGCACCGCCAGCAGGGCGCGCAATTGCGCAAAGGTGATCTCGCTGGAGGCCATGGTTTCGGGCAGTGCTGTTGAAAGGGCATGTCATGAAGACATGGGTCATGACCAAATTGTATCTTCCACAGGGCCCATCGTTTTTCTAAACTGCTATCACATTTCCAATCTCAGTTCATGGAGACACATCAATGAATCCCTACTCTGGTGCAAGTCAAACCGAACCTGTGTTGATTGCCGGTGGGGGCATCGGCGGCTTGTCGGCGGCATTGGCGATGGCCCAGCAAGGCTTTGCGTCGACTGTTTTTGAGCAAGCCGACGAATTCGCCGAGGTCGGCGCCGGGCTGCAAGTGGGGCCCAATGCATTTCGGGTGTTTGAACAACTGGGGGTGACCGAAGCCGTCAGCGAATGGGCGACGTTTCCCGATTCATTCACGCTGAATGACGCTGTCAGCACCGAGCAAATTGTGCAAATGCCACTGGGGCAGGGTTTTCGGCAGCGTTTCGGTCATCCCTACGGATTGATGCACCGGGCCGATTTGCACCGGGTGTTGTTGGAGGCTTGTCGCCGTTCCAGCCTGATCACTCTGAAGACGAACAGCAAGTGCGCGTCTTTCATCGACAACGGCGCAGGGGTTCGGGTGGACCTGGCCCAAGGGGGCAGCCTGACGGGCAGTGCCCTGGTGGGGGCAGACGGGCTGTGGTCGGTGGTCCGGCAGGCCATCGTGGGCGATGGCGCCCCCCGGTTGGCAGGGCACATTTGCTATCGGGCGATTGTGCCGATCGAGCAAATTCCGGCGCAGATGCGAAGCAACGACATGAATTTATGGGTCGGTCCCAAAATGCACATGGTGCTGTGGCCGATGCGCAAAGGAGCTTACAGCAACGTCACAGTGGTGTTTCACAGCGACCGATTCGAAGAAGGTTGGGACACTTACGGCGACCCCGAGGAATTGCGTGAACGCATGGCGACTTTGCACCCGTCGGTGTACGAGTTCGTGATGTCGATTCAGGATTGGCGCATGTATGTCTTGCGCGACCGCGAGCCGATCAAGGATTGGTCCAAGGGCCGTGTCACTCTGCTGGGGGATGCCGCTCACCCGATGTTGCAGTACCTGGCGCAAGGCGCTTGCATGGCCATGGAAGATGCGGTGTGTCTGGCCACAGAGATGACCCGTCACAAGGGCGATCTGGCAGCTGCTTTTTTGGCTTACCAGCAGCAGCGCTACATCCGGACGGCCCGGATTCAGTTGACCGCCCGACTTTATGGCCATGTCTATCACGCCTCAGGAGCCAGCGCAGACTTGAGGAATGAGTTCCTGAGATCCAAGACCCCGGCCCAGATCTTTGAGAGCATGGCCTGGATTTACGAGTGAGCAGAGCGCACCCGCAACAACCCCGCAACCCACAGGAGACAATCATGAAATCTTCCCGATTCACCCAAGTGCTGAGCGCATTGGCGTTCGTTGGATGGAGCGCAGCCGGTGTCACACAAGCCCAGACGTTTCCCGCCAAGCCGATCCGGCTGGTCATCCCCGCTTCGGCCGGCACGCCGGTGGACATTTTGGCGCGCGTGGTGGCCAACAAAATGAGCACCGAGCTGGGGCAGTCGGTCGTGGTGGATAACAAAGTGGGGGCAGGCGGGATCGTCGGCATGCAAGACGTTTTGCGTCAGCCCGCCGATGGCTATACCTTGATCAAGGCCTATCGCGGGATGGTGTTGACGCCTTTCATTTTTCGCAATGTCAACATCGACTTCAAGCGTGATTTCGCTCCCGTCGGGCAAACATTGTTCACCTACAACGTGCTGGTGGTGAATCCCAAGGTGCCAGCCAAGAGCGTGGCTGAGTTGGCGCAATGGGTCAAGTCCAAGCCGGGCCAGGTCAATTTCGCTTCGGGTGGCATTGCCTCACCGGCGCATCTGGCGGGTGAGCTGTTTGCACAAAGAATCGGATCGCCCATGACGCATGTGCCTTACCTGGCCTTCCCGCAAGCGGTGGGCGATGTGATGGCCGGGCAGGTCGAGATGATGTTTGCCGCCACCGCTCCGGTGGTGGGTCACATCGAGACCGGCAAGCTCCGGGCTTTGGCGGTGACGTCCAACCGCCGCTTGCCCTCGCTCAAAGATGTGCCCACGATGGCTGAATTGGGGTATCCCGAGGTGACCCTGCGCGACTGGATGGGTGTGTTGGTCAAATCGGGCACGCCCAACGATGTGGTCGAGCGCCTGAATGCCGCTTTGGCCAAGGCGCTCAACTCGGATGAGGTGAAACAAACTTTCGCCCGTGTGGGGGCTGAGCCTGTCATCGGCACACCGGCTGATTTCGGCCATTTGATGAGCCAGGATGGTGAGAGTCTGGTTCAGTTGGCACTCAGTGCCAACATCCGCGCCGATTGAGGCTCGATGGATCCCGCTTTGCAAGGTTGACGATGTCTGAACGCCCGAACATCCTTTTCATTTTGGCCGATGACCTGGGTTATGCCGACCTGGGGTGCACCGGGGCCCAGGATGTGTACAACCAGTCTGCCGATGTGTCGCCCCGGCTTGATGCGATGGCACGCCAAGGCATGCGGTTCACCCAGGCTTATGCCAATTCGGCGTTGTGTTCGCCCACCCGTTTTGCCTTGATCACCGGGCGTTGGCAATACCGGCTGCGCGGGGCTGCCGAAGAGCCATTGGGGCCGACGGCCCACCTCATGGGGGTACCCCCTGAGCACCCCACCTTGCCTTCATTGCTCAAGGCCGCAGGATATCGCACGGCTCTGTTTGGCAAATGGCATTTGGGCTCGCCGCCCAAGTTCGGGCCGCGTCTGTCGGGATATGAGGAGTTTTTTGGTTGTCACAGCGGGGGGCTGGACTATTTTGCCCACACCGATGTGCGTGGCAAGCCAGACCTGTGGGACAACGAGGAGCCCAGCACGCAAGAAGGTTATTTCACCGATCTGATCAGCCGCCGTGCGGTCGATTTCATCGAGCGGCAAGACCCGGCCAAGGCACCGTTTTTTTTGAGCGTGCACTACACCGCCCCCCATTGGCCCTGGCTGACCCGCGATGACGCAGCAGAGTCCCGGCATACCTTCAACCGGGGTGAGCACACCGATGGGGGTTCGGTGCCCGTTTATCAGCGCATGATTCATCACATGGACGAGGGCATCGGACAGATGCTGGACGCGTTGGAGCGCACGGGGCAGTCGGACAACACCCTGGTGGTGTTCACCAGCGATAACGGCGGCGAGCGATTTTCGAACAACTGGCCGTTCATGGGCCAAAAAATGGATTTGCTCGAGGGCGGCTTGCGCGTGCCTTTGCTGGTGCGTTGGCCGCGCCGCATACCGGCCCATTGCGTGCACCCCACCCCCCACCTGACCATGGACTGGTCAGCCACCTTGTTGGCTGCAGCCGGGGTGGCACAAAACCCTGATTTTCCGATGGACGGTGTCGACCTCAGCCCGGCATGGTCTGACCCATCGTGGCTGCGCCCGGGTGATTTGTGCTGGCGCATGAAGCACAGGGATCAACGGGCGCTCAGGCGTGGGCCCTGGAAGTACTTGCACATCGAGGGCGTCGATTATTTGTTCAACCTGGTGACCGATGTGCGTGAGCGGGCCAATTTGCGTGATCGGCATCCCGAGGTGCTGCGTGAATTGATGGAGGCCTGGCGGGCTTGGGACCAGTCCATGCCGCCCATCGCACCCGATGCACGTGTCTACAAGCTGTATGGCGATGCCGAGATGCCGCGATCGACTTACGGCTGATCAACCCTTGATTCATCCATTCAGACAGGAGAGGTCATGAAACCCGAATTGTTACGCCGACCCGGGGTCCGGGCGGTTCATTCCGTTCACCGTTTTGTGTTGTCGGTTCCCGACCTGGCCGAGGCCGAGCATTTCTACCGGCATTTTGGCTTGGAGGTGCGTCATGGGGATGGGCGTTTGGATGTTTACACCCGGGGAGGCGACCATGTCTGGGCGTCTGTCTTTGCCGGTGCAGGCGCCAAGCGGCTGGAGTATGTCAGCTTTGCGATCGACGCCGCCGATCAGGCCGCCATGGCCGAGCGGATCAAAAGCCTGGGCTTGGGTTGCGATCCCCACCCATGGTCAGACGGATCTGGACTGTGGTTGCGCAACCCGGACGGTACCCCTTGGCAATTGGTGGTGGGTCCCAAGGTCTCGCCGAGCGAAAAAACCCGACCGACTCCCCCGGCGGTGGTGCCTGCAGGGCAGGGTGCGGCGCCTTCGCGCAGCCGCACAGCGCAGGTGCATCCCAGGCGTTTGTCGCATGTGCTGTTTTTCACGCCCGATGTCAGTCGCATGGTCGAGTTTTGCACCGGTGTGCTGGGTTTGCGATTGTCCGATCGATCGGGTGAGGGCATTGCTTTCATGCACGGGGCGCATGGCAGCGATCACCATTTGGTGGCGTTTGCCAAGTCGCATGCACCGGGTCTGCATCATGCCAGTTGGGATGTGGGCAGTGTGGACGAAGTCGGACGCGGTTCGGAGCAAATGCGCAATGCGGGCTATCGACGCGGATGGGGTGTGGGTCGTCATGTGCTGGGATCGAATTATTTTTATTACGTGCGCGATCCCTGGGGCAGTTGGTGCGAATACTCTTGCGACATCGATTTCATCCCGCACGACCTCGATTGGCCAGCCGCCGACCACCCGCCTGAGGATTCCATTTACGTCTGGGGCCCTGAGTTGCCCGAAGATTTCATCGTGAACCACGAGTCGCCGTCGGCGACGTTTTGAAACCAAGGAATGACATGCGCTTGATTGCTTTCATGAACGAACGGGGCTCGCCCAGCCTGGGGTCTCGCATCGATGCCGATCACTTGATCGATTTGACCCGCGCGGGTGCGCCTGCCACCCTGGACGAGGTGTTGCGCCAGGGCGACGCCGGTTGGGATCAGTTGCGTCATATACAGGCACAAGCCACCCACCGGGTTCCTCTGGCCGGTCTGCGATGGCTGCCGCCGGTGCTCAGTCCGGGCAAAGCGTTGGCCATCGGGCTCAATTATGTGGACCATGCTGCAGAGAGCCACTTCAACTTGCCCGATCACCCGGTGGTGTTTCAACGCTACCCCAGCTCCTGGGTGGCGCATGAGCAAGCCCTGGTGCGGCCCAGAGTTTCTACTCAGTTCGATTACGAAGCCGAGTTGGTGGCGGTGATTGGCAAAGCCGGTCGTTATATTTCAAAAGACGATGCCTTGAAGCATGTGGCGGGTTATTCGATCTTCAACGACGGCAGCCTGCGCGATTTTCAACTGCGCACCAACCAGTGGATGCTGGGCAAGAACTTTGACCAAAGCGGCTCTTTTGGACCTGATTTTGTGACCGCCGATGAATTGCCGCCCGGCGCGACCGGTTTGCAACTGGCGTGTCGACTGAATGGAGAGGTCTTGCAAAGCGCCAACACCCGCGACATGGTGTTCGATGTGGCCACCTTGGTGAGTGTGTGTTCCCAAGCCATGGCTTTGCAGCCCGGCGACATCATCATCACCGGAACCCCCTCAGGGGTGGGCATGGCCCGAAAACCCCAGGTCTGGATGAAGCCGGGCGATGTGTGCGAGGTGGAAATTCAGGGCATTGGCGTGCTGCGCAACACGATCCGGGACGAAGAGTCCTGAGATGCCCCCTTGGCAGGTCCAAGGGGCTGGACAGGGGACGCCGGCGTGGTTCAGTTGACGCTCAGGCGTGCCCCGGATGGATCGGCCACGACTTGACCGACTTCGGCGGCCTCGGTAAAACCGTGGCGCCGGAAGATGTCCAGGACTGCGCCAACAGATTCGGGCGCACAAGACACCAGCAAGCCACCGCTGGTTTGCGGGTCGGTGAGCAGGGCTTGATCGACGGGGGTCAGGCCGGCGCCCAGAGCAATCTCTGACCCATAGGCGTCCCAATTGCGGCCTGATGCGCCGGTGACCATGCCTTGAGCAGCCAGTTCTTTGACGCCCGGCAGCAAGGGCACGCGTGCCATGTCGATCCGGATTTGGGCCCCGGCACCGCGTGCGATTTCGAGCGCATGGCCAGCCAAGCCAAAGCCCGTCACATCGGTCAGGGCATGTACGCCATCGAGTGCCGCCAGATCAGGGCCGGGGGTGTTGAGGCGGGTGGTGTTGGCGATCATTTGGGCGTATTGATCGCCACTGAGCACCTCTTTTTTGAGTCCGGCGGACAACACCCCCACGCCCAGGGGCTTGCCCAGGATGAGACGGTCGCCCACGCGCGCGTCGGCGTTGCGTTTGACCCGTTTGGGATGTACCAGGCCCATGACCACCAGGCCGTAGATGGGTTCGACCGAGTCGATGGTGTGACCCCCGGCGATCGGGATGCCGGCATCGCGACAAACCGACTGTCCCCCGTCAAGGATGCGGCGGATGGTGTCGACCGGCAACACGCTGACCGGCATGCCCACCAGGGCCAGTGCCATGATCGGTTGGCCACCCATGGCGTAGACGTCGCTGATGGCATTGGTGGCGGCGATGCGACCAAAGTCATAGGGATCGTCGACGATGGGCATGAAGAAGTCGGTGGTGGCAATCAGGGCCTGCTCGTCGTTGAGTTGGTACACCGCTGCGTCGTCAGCGGTTTCAATGCCGACCAGCAGCTGGGGCGGGATCGGCATGGCGGTGGTGCCACGCAGGATTTCGCTCAGCACGCCGGGAGCGATTTTGCAGCCGCAGCCACCGCCATGCGAGAGACTGGTCAAACGAGGGGTCGAATTCAGGGTGTTCATTGGGGGTCCATGGATCAGGGGTTGAGCAGTTCGTGCATCAATCGTTGCAAGGCCTGCGCTTCGAGTTGCGGTGAGAACAATGGGGCTCTGAGGGCACATTGTGCGTGCAATCGGGACAGGAGGTCGGTGGTGTCCGGCGCAGGACGCGTCTGATCGAGCCGGCATTGTCGCAGCAGGGCCGCCGCACGGTCGGCGTCGCCCCAGGGGAAATACCCCGCGTAGTCGCTGCCCAGCATGCCGATGTTGCCTGCCACCTGCGAGGCCAGCACGGGCGTGCCGCTGGTGATGGCTTCCATCACCACATGGGCGCCGCCTTCCATTTGGCTGGGGTGCAAGAGCAGATGGGCACGCTGAATCATGCGCCGGGATTGGGCGTGACTGACGCCACCCAGCCATCGGTAGTGTGGGCACCCGGCCATGGTCGCCTGGGCCTCACGTCCCAGCTCGGGATCGAGTGCCACGCCCAAATGGTCGATCAGGATGCCGTCTTGGGGGTGCAACAGGCGGGCGACTTCAAACACCGTTTGGGGTGATTTTTCGGTTCTGAGGTGACCGACCACGGCAACCCGCAAATGTCGTTGCGTTTTTTGCATCGTTGGCCGCGAGGTGCTGGATTGGAAGACCACCCGGCATTTGGCTCTGAGGTGAGGGGGCAATTCGTTCGGCCCCTGGTCTTGCAGCACCACCAGGCGATGCGCCACTTCGAGCGAGTGCCGGGCGCTGGCGTCGGTGGCGATGTCGCGGTAGAGGTCGGTACCGGTCAAGGCCACGATCAGGGGGCGTTGCGGGTGACGCTGGCTGAAGGCTGCGATGGCAGCGGCCGATCGGCGGGCGTGCAATGCCAGCAAAACATCCAGCTCGGGGGCGTTGTCGCCGGGCCAGTGGCTGAGCAAATGAACCCGATGCGAAGTCGCCAACATGCGCGACCATCGGCGTGCGGTTTGCCAATTGCCGTTGTTGGCATCGGCCAGAGCCGGTGTGACAATGCCCACGCGGGGCCGGACGGGGATGCGCACCGCACTCATGCCCGGGCCCAAAACACACCGAACCAGTCGGCTTCGTCGGTCCAGTGCACCAGAGGGTCAAAACCCGCCAGGCGAAGCAAATCGGCAAAGCCGGTCAGGGTCCATTTGTAGGAGTTTTCGGTGTGAATGCGCTCCCCGGCTTCAAAATGGCGCCGCCCGCCGGGCCAACGCACCTGTTGGCGGATGCGACTTTGCAGGTGCATTTCGATGCGTGAATGCAGCCCGTTGAAGCAGGCCACGTGGTCCCAAAGCCGGGGGTTGAAGTCGCTGCCCAATAGGGCGTTGGTGTGCAACAGGATGTTTCGGTTGAAGGCGGCTGTCACCCCGAGGGCATCGTCGTAGGCGGCTTGCAGGACGGATTCGGGTTTGACCAGATCGACGCCAATCAGCAGGCCCCCTCCGTCGGCACCCTGGCGGCACAGGGCGTGCGCCTGACGCAGCAACGCCAAGGCCTGATCAGGTTGGAAGTTGCCGATGCTTGAACCGGGGTAGAACACGATCCGGGGCTGATTTTGTGCCCCCAGACTTTGCAGCCAGTCTTGGGCAGATGCCGGCCAAACGAGGTCATTGGAAAAATCCATGCCCAAGCCGCACATGGGCAATGCGGGGTGCTGCCGGGCCAGGCCTTGTAAAGTGTCGCGCAAAAAGTCGGCCGAGATGTCCACCGCCACATAGGCCCGCGGGCGCAACGTCGGAAACAGCCGGGCGGCTTTGGTGCAGCAGCCTGCGCCCAGGTCGATCAGAACAGCCTGCGCAGGGGCATGTTGAGCGATGTCCATGCCATGGCGGGCAAAAATACGGGCTTCGGTGCGGGTGGGGTAATACTCGGCCAATTGGGTGATGGCCGTGAAAAGTTGCGAGCCCAATGGATCGTAGAAAAATTTGGGCGAGAGCCGGGCGACGGGACTCAAGAGGCCCGACTGCAATTCGGCTGCAACATCGGCTTGATCGATGGCCAGCGTCTGAATGAATGTGGGAAGAAACGACACCGGCTGATTGTAGAAAACGCTTCCCGGTTGTGTCGGGCGCGGTGTTTTAATCCCCCAACTCCTCTCAGACTCACCGGATCGGGTCTAATTGCCACTGATCTTTTTCCCCTGGACATGCCCCATGAACCCTGTATGGCCCCTTTTGGCTCGTCGCCTGCTCTTGAGCGGGATTGCCGTCTTGACTTTTTCCGCTGCGACCGTGCACGCCCAACCGGTCTTGAAAGTCAGCACCATCCCCGAAGAAGCTGCGACCGAGCAAGTTCGCAAGTTCACTCCGCTGGCCGAGTACCTCAGCCAGGCTCTGGGCATGAAGGTTGAATTCACCCCGGTCAGCGACTACCCGGCGGCGGTCGAAGCCCTGGTCAACAAGCGCATTGATCTGGTCTGGTTTGGCGGCTTCACCCATGTGCAGGCGGCGCGGCGTTCGGGGGGCAAGGTGATTGCCCTGGCCCAGCGCGAAGAGGACACCCGCTTTCAATCGGTGTTCATTGCCAAAACCCAGTCGGGCATCCGCGACCTCAACGACCTCAAAGGCAAGCAGGTGTCGTTTGGTTCGGCCAGCAGCACCTCGGGGCACCTGATGCCACGCAGCTTTTTGTTGCAGGCCGGGCTCAATCCCGAGCGCGATTTCAAGCGTGTCGCTTACAGCGGGGCACACGATGCCACCATCGCCTCGGTGGTCAGTGGCCGGGTCGATGCGGCGGCCCTGGACATCACCGTCTGGCGCAAATTTGTGAATGAAAACAAGGTCGACACCTCGGCGGTCCAGGTGTTCTACACCACGCCGACCTATTTCAATTACAACTGGTCGGTCCACAGCGACATGCCCGCTGACTTGCAAAACCGCATCAAGTCGGCCTTGTTGGCGCTGGACCCGGCGCAACCCAAGCAGGCGGAGATTTTGCGACTGAATCGGGCGACCCGTTATATCCCGACGCAAAATGAAAATTACAAAGGACTGGAGGCCGCTGCCCAGTCCGCCGGCCTGCTTTGATGCTTTGATCCAGGTCTGATCTTGAAAGTTCAACTGCAGGCTTTGCAAGCGCGACACCCCGCCGCAACGGTCGGGTCACGCCCCGCCTTGGATGACATCAGCTTCAGTCTCGAACGCGGTGAGCAGGTGGCGGTGATCGGCCCCTCTGGTGCGGGCAAGACCACCTTGCTGCAGGTCATGTCCTGCGGCTTGCCTCCATCTGCGGGGACTTTGCAGATCGATGGTGTCGACCCATGGGGCTTGACCACAGCCGCTTTGCAGAAATTGCGGGGGCGTTTGTTTTTGGCGCCCCAAGTGCCTCCCTTGCCCCCTCGGCAGAGGGTGGTGACGGCGGTCTTGGCCGGGCGTTTGCCGGCCATGGGTTTGTGGCAAAGCTTGCGCTCTTTGCTCTACCCGGTCGATTTGGAGGCGGCGCACGCTGCGCTGAGCCATTTGGATCTGGCCGACAAAATGTTCGAGCGGGTCGATCGATTGTCGGGCGGTGAGCGGCAGCGGGTGGCTCTGGCGCGGGCCTTGCTTGCGCCCGCCACGTTGTGGATGGTCGACGAACCTTTGTCGGCTCTGGATCCGGCCCGCGCCCGGCTGGTCATGCGCACCCTGACCGAGCAAGCCCGTTCGCAAGGCATCACTTTGGTGGCCACTTTGCACCAGGTGGAGAGCGCCCTGCTTTTTTTTCCACGCATCATCGGCATGCGCGAGGGCCGGGTGGCCTTCGATCTTCCTTCTGCTGCGGTCACCCCGGAGCGTTTGTCGGCTTTGTACGAGCACTTCGAGCACGAATTGCACCGCACCCCCGAGGCCGCGCCTGCTGCGCCGCTTGCCGAGCCCGTGGCGGTGTTGCACTGCCGCTGATGCACCATGCCTGAACGGATGATTGCGCCCGACGCTGCACCCCTGCGCGACCCGGCTTGGCTGCGGCGTGTCTCCGGGCTGACGCTGGCAGCGTTGCTGTTGTGGCCATTGCTGGTAGCGACCGAGTTCAAACCCTGGGTTTTTCTGGATCCTGACAATTTGAAGGTGAGTGCCGATTTTGTGGCCAGTTTCTGGCCACTGGCGCTGGACGCTGATTTTTTGAAACTGGTGGCACTCGACACCTGGCGCACCTTGGCCATGGCCACCGCCGGC
>JACCDX011774260.1_pt1 | contig 75206 bp, 79 predicted proteins | sample 7449681 | NCBI WGS metagenome assembly JACCDX01 (sample SAMN15323450, study PRJNA562643) | freshwater metagenome | isolation source: river surface water | place: USA:Blue River Watershed | collected 2017-08-18 | reverse complement strand
TCGCTCCGACTTTCAATTCCCCACGCAAGCAAAGCAGTTTGCTTGCTCCACCTCCAAAAACAAAAACCGCCAGCAAGCGGTTTTGTATTTTGTGGAGGTGGGGGGAATTGAACCCCCGTCCGAGAGTGTTTTTGAAAGTGAGTCTACGACGCGTAGTTTTTATTTTTCCGCCTGCTGGCAGATTCTAAGAGGGTGTAAAAATAAAAACGAAATCACTCCTCTCATAGCCCGAAGTTTAAGAAAGCGCGTGGGCGCGCGCATCCCGGTCGCAAAGAGAGATTACACCCAAACGAAACGCTTTGCGCACCGTGTCCGTTTGAATGTCGCTCTGCGAGCTTACGCTCGAGCAAAAGCGAACGCAAAATCTGACTTACTAAAGTAAGGAGACTTTACGCCTGCAACAGTGTTGTTTGCAAGTATGGGTGTGTACGGTTTAAGGAGAAAGTACACCTCCTCCGCGTCGCACAGCTTTCAAAGAACAGACCGTCAAAGCCGGTCACCCCCTGATTAAAAACTTTCTAAAAATTTTGAATCAGCGAGTTTCCGCTATTTCCTTTTAAGGACGCGCGCGGTTTCGCGCGCGTCCTGTTTCTTCTTCAAGTCCTCTCTCTTGTCTACCTTCTTTTTTCCGCGCGCAATCGCAATACGCACCTTAATATACTTATTATTATACACTTCAAATGGCACACTTGTCAAGCCCTTTGTTTCTTCTGCGTCTAACAGTTGAGCAATTTCAGCTTTTTTTAAAAGCAGTCGGCGCGGTCGTTCTGGGTCATAGTCTTTTGGGGCGTTTGCCACCTGAAAAGGGGGAATCGTCATGCCAATAAGGTATGCTTCACCACCCCGCACGACTACACGCGCGCCTTGAAGTGACCCCATTTTCGCGCGTAGTGATTTTACCTCGTTTCCAAAAAGCTCAATACCCGCACTCACGGTTTCAACAAGCGAGAAATTAAGACGCACTTTTTTGTTTTGAATGAGAATCATGAGAATGTAGTGGCTCGTTACCTATCGAGAAAAGGGAGCGCTCCGGGCCGCTAGGCCAAGTCTTACTCACTTTTCTCGACAGGTAACTCGCTTTGCATACAAAACAGTTTCGCTATTTCATTCTTTTTTGCAAGCAGGTCATCATGTCCCGCAAAATAGGTCTCCGTAATCTTCCTTTTATCACGCGAAAAAATAAAAGTTGGGAGTGTAAAAGTGGGCGACACACACACAAACTCAATATCGTCAGGCCACTCTATCTTTTCATGGCTTATAAGATCATCAACAATATGCTCACGAAGGTGCGGATTGAGAAACATCCCGTATGCGCGAAGCACAGTCCTTCCTAGTACGCCTGGTGTTTCCGTGTTGGTAATAAGTAAGATACGTCTCGCACCCTCCTCAAGTGCTTTTTTTATAAGATCTGCGTTTGAGGTCGAAAAGTTTCCATCAATGTAACTGTGGTTTCCAAGATGCACGTGTCCGTTGTAAAGAATGGGAATCGCTTTTGCCGCACGCATTATTTCGTAGGGATCAAGGAGGTGCATGTCTGAAAGATAGCGAGGTTCGCCACTATCAAAATCGGTAACGGGTACAAGAAAATGAGTTGGAGATTTTTTAAGTGCTTCTGTATCAAGCGGAACAAAATCTTTAAATATCGTATCAATAAGATAATCAATATCCATTTTAGGAAGAGGAGAGTAGGAAATGAGACCGCGTGCAGACGCGTAGCGTGTCCATATTTTTTCAATGTCATCGTATTGATGAGCAAGATAGTAAAACATTCCCGCAACCGACCCGCTCGCCGAAACAAAAATATCAGGGGTATGGAACCCTATTTTTTTTGCGAGCGCGACAAGCGCGCCTGCGCTATAGGCGCATTTCATTCCTCCGCCCGAGGTAACGATGGCTGTTTTTTTGGGATTCATTTTTGTGTTATACTACAGCTCATTCATTATGGCACAAAAGAAAAAAACAAACGGATTTTTGTCTGATAAAAAAGATGCGCAGGGAAAAAAAGCATCAGGAAAAAAACAACCAACTCCTCCAGGCGGTTTTTTTAACAATCTCCTCTCAACGATCCTCATCTTTCTTCTTTTGATGAGCGTCTACTCTCTTTTCTGGGGAAACAGAACCGAACCAGAAATCATCGCGCTTTCCCAGGTTGCGTCTGATGTGCGCGCAGGCGCGATTACTTCAATGACGCTTTCAGGAGATGATGTGTCTCTTGTGTACGCGGATGGTACGGAGAAAAAATCTATGAAAGAGCCAGGGCAAGGACTTTCAGAAAGTTTAATTGCGCTTGGAGTAACTCCTGAAGAGTTAAAAAAAGCAACGCTTACCGTTGATACGGAAAGCGGATGGCGTTTTTGGCTCATGACACTCCTTCCCATCTTCGTTCCTATTCTTTTCCTTGCGTTCCTTTTCTTCTTCCTTATCCGCCAGGTGAAGGGGGCGGGCATGCAAGCGTTTTCTTTTGGGCAATCAAAAGCACGGATGATTGATCCGAAAGACTCAAACCAGCGCGTCACGTTTGCGGATGTTGCGGGCGCAAAGGAGGCAAAAGAAGAATTGATGGAGATTGTTGATTTTCTTAAAAATCCAAAAAAATTCCTTGACATCGGCGCACGCATTCCAAAAGGCATCATGCTCATGGGTTCTCCTGGAACAGGAAAGACGCTCCTTGCGCGTGCCGTTGCTGGTGAAGCGGGGGTACCCTTCTTTTCAATTTCTGGAAGTGAGTTTGTTGAAATGTTTGTAGGCGTTGGTGCCTCGCGCGTGCGCGACCTGTTTCAACTTGCCAAAAAAGCGGCACCCGCAATTATTTTCATTGACGAAATTGACGCCGTCGGACGAATGCGCGGATCGGGCGTTGGAGGAGGTAATGATGAACGAGAACAGACACTCAACCAAATTCTTGTTGAGATGGACGGATTTGAGCCTACTGAAAAAGTGATTGTCATGGCAGCAAGTAATAGGCCTGACGTGCTTGATCCCGCGCTTCTTCGTCCGGGTAGGTTTGACAGACGAGTAACCATTGACCTTCCTGATAGAAAAGATCGTCTTGAAATACTTACCATTCACGCACGCAAAAAACCTTTTGGCCCGGATGTAAATCTTGAGGTAATTGCCGAGCGTACTCCCGGGTTTTCTGGCGCGGAACTCTACTCTCTCATGAATGAAGGTGCAATTCTTGCTGCGCGTGAAGACAGGAAAGAAATTACCCAATACGACCTCATTCGCTCTATTGAGAAAGTAATGCTTGGTCCTGAAAGAAAGAGCCATCTGCTTTCACAAAAAGAAAAACTCTTGACGGCATACCATGAAATGGGTCACGCACTTGTTGGAAGTGTTCTTCCTCATGCCGACCCTGTGCATAAGGTATCCATTATTTCTCGTGGGCGCGCGGCGGGGTATACGATGAAACTTCCGTTTGATGATAGACGAATGCACTCGCGAAAACATTTTCTTGACGATATTGCGTCAACACTTGGTGGGTATGTTGCAGAAGAGTTAGTGTTTGGTGATCTTACCACTGGACCAAGTAATGATCTTATGGTAATCACGCGCCTTGCGCGGGAAATGGTTGCCCACTGGGGAATGAGTGAAACGGTCGGGCCCGTTGCTTTTGGCACCGAGCGTACGGCGGTTGGAGAGATTGCCTACTCAGAGGAAACTGCGCGAAGAATTGACGAAGAGGTCGCGATGATAATAAAAACACAGCGAGAAAGGGCAAAAGAAATTCTTATTAAGCATCGCGAGGCGCTTGATGCGATGAGCGCGCGCTTGGTTGAAGTTGAAACCCTTGAGCGAGAAGAGTTTGAGGCACTCCTCCTTGCTAACGGCATTATCCCAAAGAAAAAAGAAGAAGAATAAAAAACATCCTTCCTCGCATGCGCGAGGAAGGATGTTTAATAACAAACTTAGCTATTTTTTTCTCCTCTGATTCGTACACCAGCTTTTACTGCACCACCAGCCTCTCCTTCATCAGATAACCCCAAACCACAAGGACCATTCCCACCGATTTCGTTAAGGACGGCTAATGAAACACCTTTCATTTTAAATAGTTCTTCAACCCCACACCTCGCTACTTCACCTTCTTGTTTAAACATCGAGCATCCCCCTCGTCCACACGTAAGTGGTTTTTTTCGAAACATAATAAGTATTATATTAATTTGATTTAAATAAATGTAGACGGCCTAGCTTTTTTGTTATAATACATTTTTTACTTTATGCAAGTAATGCTGATGAGCTAGTGTTTGTACACACCGAATCTGAAACCCTTGAACGAGAAGAGTTTGAAGCACTCCTCCTTGCTAACGGCATTATCCCAAAAAAAAAGAAGAAGAAGTATAGGGTCACAATTTGACTTGCATAAAAAAGAGCATATCCTGTCTTTTTGTGCACATAATTATTTATAAATATTGAAATACACTATGGGATCAAGAACAATTCCTCCACTCCCTGATGATGGGTGGCTCCCGCCACCAGGTGGAGTTCCAGTTCCTCCACCGTCTCCAGAAGATGGCGAATAGTAAAAATAAAGATTGGACCTAAAAAGCACTATGATACATCATAGTGCTTTTTAGTTTTACCTTTTTAAGGTAGTATAAGACACATTCCCGCCCTTAGCTCAGTTGGTTAGAGCACGGAGCTTATACCTCCGGGGTCCTTGGTTCGAGTCCAAGAGGGCGGACTATTCGGGGTGGATATTTTTTGCGGTTTCTTCCGCGATGTGTTTCAAGAGGGGGTACGACGCAAGAGTAGGGTCTTTTTCAAGAATACGGTACGCGCTTTTTTTAGCGGCTTCAACGAGTTTTATATTACGGAGCGCTTCCATTGCCATGTCTGAAACGCCCCACTGTCTTGCGCCCGTTAGTTCTCCCGCACCTCGAAGTTGTAAATCATACTCTGCAAGTTCAAATCCATTTTTTGCATTTACAAGCGCACGCATTCTTTCTCTCGTATTTTTTCCAAAAGTTTCGGGTAGAAAAAAACAGTATGCCTGGTGGTTTGAGCGGATAACGCGCCCCCGAAGTTGGTGAAGCTGGGCAAGTCCAAAGCGCTCCGCGCCTTCAATTAAAATAACGGTAGCGTTTGGCACATTGACCCCTACCTCAACGACAGAAGTGGCAACGAGAACATTCACCTCTCCATCTTCAAACCTTTTCATCACCTGCTCTTTTTCGGTCGGAGTCATTTTACTGTGAAGAATTTCTATCTCAGCATCTTGAAACACCTCTTTTTTTAACCTTTCAGCTTCTGCCTTAACCGATTTTGCCTGGAGTGCGAGCTGTTTTGCTGGATCGGGTTCTTCAATGCGCGGACAAATCACATACACCTGTCTTCCGTTTTGTAATTCCGCGCGAGCACGCATATACGCTTTCTCTCGCTCTTTTTCAGACAACACTTCCGTAATAATGGGTTTTCTTCCAAGAGGCATTTGGTCAAGCAAGGAAAGATCAAGGTCGCCATACACGGTAAGGGCGAGCGTACGAGGAATAGGGGTAGCGGTCATTGAAAGAAGATGTGGTGTGTACTCAGTTTTCTTGGTAAGTTTTTGGCGATGGAGAGTACCAAAGCGATGTTGTTCGTCAATAATGACGTACGCAAGATATTTAAAAGAGAGGGAATTGTAGACGAGGGCGTGCGTGCCAATAACAATAGGAATTTCTCCGTTTAGAACCCATTTTTGAAATTGAGCGCGCGAGATGCGCGTGGATTCCTCCCCGTTTACTTTTGAAGGAAACTTCCTACACTCACTTCCCGTAATGAGTCCAATAGAAATAGGATGGTCCTTAAAATAAGAAACAAAGGTAGAGAAATGTTGCTTCGCGAGAATTTCTGTGGGGCACATGTACGCAACTTGAAGGGTGCCTGAGTTTCTGTTTGGGGGAAGAGAGGTTGCAACCGCGTATGCGGTTGTGGCAGCGACTGCGGTTTTTCCACTTCCCACATCTCCTTCAAGAAGCCTTCGCATCGGGTATCCTTTCTTAAAATCATCAGTAATATCCTTAATGGTTTGTTTTTGCGCCTCGGTTGCCTTGAAGGGGAAAGAAGAAACAAATGAATCAATCATTTTTTCATTAACGGAAACAGAGAGCGCACGTTCCGTGCGCATGTTTTGTTTTTCTTGATTCATCGCAAGCTGAAGTAAAAACACTTCTGAAAACGCAAAGCGTTTTCTTGCCACTTCAGCATCTCTTAATTGTTTGGGTGCGTGCATATACACGAGTGCCGCCGCGAGTGAAGGAAGTTTGTATTCTTTTAAAAGATCTTCCGGAATATACTCTTCTATTTTTTCGTGAGCGCGCGCAGAAAAGACACGCTTCATCGCGTGTAAAAACCAAAGTGATGAAACCCCTTTACTCTCAGGATAGACAGGGTAGAGCGTTTGCTCTTGTGCTTCGCCTTTCACAAACAAAGTATCATGTACTTTTTCAGGAGAGATAGGCGAGGTGTCTACTTCAGGATTTGGAAGATACTCTTTTCCTTCTGTTCCTCCTACCCGTCCCGTTACCTTCACCACCATTCCGTCAGTAAGCATCTTTGCGATATAAGGCTGCGAAAACCACATGAGTTTTATGCGTCCTGAAGCATCCTCAAGAAACGCTTCTGAAATGGCACGCCTACTTTTCCATGTTTTCCTTGTTTCTGGTTTTCTTATGGTGCCAAAAAGTGTAACATCCGCGCCAACCGAAACACCTGCTATGGTTCCCGTTTTTCCAGCGGTTTCATAGCGCGCAGGGAAGTGAAAGATGAGATCACGGATAGTATGTATACGAAGCTTTCTAAGCGCAGATTTTTTTTCCGCAGAAAGGCGCGGAAAGTGTTTTTCAATCAGGTCGCTCGGATCCATGTGGTAAAGTATACTCTTATTACCTTTAGCACGCATGAAAAAACAATCTACGAGTAAAGAAGCGCTTCTCCTCCATAAAAAACTTGCCGGAAAAATTGAGACGAAAGCAAAAATAAAAATCACAAAGCAAAACCTTCAATTGGTATACACGCCCGGGGTGGGCGCGGTGTCAGAGCATCTTTCAAAAAAATCAAAAGACGCACGAGTCATGAGTGTGAAAAGTAACAGTGTTGCGGTTATTTCTGACGGATCTGCCGTGTTAGGTCTTGGAAACATTGGTCCGTATGGCGCGCTCCCGGTGATGGAAGGAAAGGCACTCATTTTCAAAGATTTGGCTGGTATTAACGCATGGCCGATTGTGCTTGATACGCAGAATCCTGAAAAAATAATTGAAGCGGTATGCGCGATAGCACCCTCTTTTGGAGGCATAAACCTTGAAGACATTAAAGCTCCTGAATGTTTTTATATTGAAGAAGAATTAAAAAAACGACTCTCTATTCCCGTGATGCATGATGATCAGCACGGAACGGCGATAGTGGTCTTGGCAGGACTCATCAATGCGTCAAAAGTGGTGAAAAAGAATATAAAAAAACTTCGCGTAGTGATTATGGGTGCGGGTGCCGCAGGAACGGCAACCGCAAAACTACTACTTGCGTATGGCATCACCAATATCGTTGTGCTTGATAGAAACGGGATTCTTCACACGAAAAGAAAAGATATAGGGGGTGTTAAAAAAGAACTTGCGGAAATAACAAATTCAAAAAATCTTGAAGGAAATATAGATGATGCATGCATGAACGCTGATGTGTGTATTGGCGTTTCAGGCGCGAATCTTTTGAAAAAAGAACAGATAGAAAAAATGGCGCCTCGCGCGATAGTATTTGCTCTTTCAAATCCCGTGCCTGAAATTATGCCCGATGAGGCGAAAGCAGCTGGTGCGGAAGTTATTGCCACGGGTCGCTCAGATTTTCCTAATCAAATAAACAATGCGCTTGTGTTTCCGGGCATATTTCGCGGCGCGCTTGATAAGGGGGTGAACACAATCACGACTGAAACAAAGCTTCGCGCGGCACGCGCGCTTGCGGGACTTGTCAAAAAACCAACTGCAAAAAATATTATCCCAAACCTCTTTGATAAAAGAGTAGTGGTCGCAGTCGCAAAAAGCGTTCGTTAAGACACGATGAAAACACTGAAAAAACTACTCTCACCTTCAAGAAAAAAGGTCATCGCCTCTTTTGTAGTTATTGTCGCCTTTTTGCTTGGTTTTATTCTTGGTGATACGCACCGCGTGAACGATATAGACACGCACACAGAGAGAGGAATAGTGAGCGGATCATGGTATCAGGTACATTCGGTAATTGATGGAGACACAATTAAAATTGATGTTGAAGGAGAGTTAAGGAGCGTTCGTTTAATTGGGGTGAACACGCCCGAGCTTGATGATGAGCGTGCGCAAACAAGATGCTTTTCACAAAAAGCAAAAGAGCGAGCGGAAGAACTACTCCTTGGCGAACGGGTACGCGTAGATACTGATTCTTCGCAGGGAACATACGACCGATACCAAAGAATACTTGGGTATATTACCCGTGAAGATGGATTATTTTATAACGAGACCATTATTAAAGAAGGACTTGCGTATGAGTACACCTTCAACAACCCGTATATCTATCAAGAAGATTTCAAACAAGCAGAAACATTTGCAAAAGAAAATGAAAACGGATTTTGGAATATAAATTTCTGTAAAAGCGAAGCACTATGATACATCATAGTGCGTGCTAGCGGAGATGCAGGGATTCGAACCCTGGAGAGCTTTTACACCCTACCTCGTTAGCAGTGAGGCGCTTTCGACCACTCAGCCACATCTCCTTTATTTTCTAGTTTTACATCGTTTCGGATGAAACCAAAAACCCTCACCGCAATCAGTGAGACGGCTGTTGATTTTAGGGACCACTCAGCCACATCTCCGTATAGTAAAATAAAATACCATTTTTATTCTTAATGCGCGAGGGTAAGGCAGGAAATGTTTTTGGCGCCGGCGGCGCGGAGTGCAGCCGCACCCTCTTTTAAAGTAGTTCCTGTGGTCGTTACATCATCAACAAGAATGTAGTGTGGAAGGGGAGAAAGTGTTTCCGCAACAAACGCACCACGAAGGTTCTCTACTCGTTCTTTTTGTATAAGTGATGTTTGCGGTTTTGTGTCACGCACTCGTTTTACGCATTCGCTTATCATAAGAGAGGGGATTTCTTTTTTTACTTCCTTAAGCAATCGAGTTACCTGATTAAACCCGCGCTCGCGTATTCTTCTTTTAGATAGAGGAATGGGTACAAAGATGATATCTCCTAAGAGCGCTTTATCTTCTCCAATAAAGGAAGTTAGATAGTCAGAAAGAATACAACTCAAAAGAGAAAACGCGCGCGCATCTCCATGAAATTTTGCTTCGCGGATGCACGCCCCAACACTTTTATCTTTATAAACAAGAAGAGAGGTGCAAGAAAGTCCATCGTTCAGTAAAAAGCGTGTTGGCGAAACTTTACCTAAAAACACATTCTGATTCATTTCGCTCATAGAGACCATATCTTTCGATTCAGAAAAAAGTAAACGAGATAGTAGGGCGAATATATGCATATATCCTCATGCTACAATACATTTAATGGGATTTTTTAATTCACTGTTTGGAGAAAAAAAAGGCAAGAGCGCTATCGGCGTTGACATTGGGTCATCTTCTATAAAGGTGGTGCAACTAAGGAAGCAGGGAGGTGCAGCGGTACTTGAAACATATGGAGAACTTGCGCTTGGGCCGTATGCGGGAGGGGAAATAGGTCAAGCAACCAACCTCTCCGCCGAGCAAATTACAGAATCTCTGAAAGATCTTTTACGAGAATCAAAAGTAACGACCAATGAAGCGGGCGTTTCAATTCCTTTTTCTCGTTCCTTTTTGACTATTGTAGAACTTCCAAGAAGAGATAGTCCTGAAGAACAAAAAACACTCATTACCCTTGAAGCACGAAAATATATCCCCGTTCCGGTAAACGAAGTTCAGCTTGATTGGTTTATTCTTCCTGAGCCACCCTCAGAGCGCGCAGTACTCTCGTCAAAAATAAAAGTGCTTCTGGTTGCGGTGCATAACGATCAACTCACTCTTCTTCATAATGTGATTACCGGGGCAGAGCTCAACTCCTCTTTTTATGAGATTGAGATATTTAGCACTATTCGCGCGGTCATTGACGAGCAGGCAGTTCCTGTATTAGTGCTTGATATTGGTGCGGCCGCAACCAAAGCGTATGTAGTTGAGCGCGGGGTAGTTGCCGCTTCTCATAGTATTCGTAAAGGAGGACAAGACATTACACGCACTATTTCTGGAGCGCACGGACTTTCTCTTGAGCGAGCAGAAGCACTAAAAAAACAGCACGGATTTAAAGGAACCGCTGAAGCATATACCCGAGAAACACTTGAGCTCACCTTCTCCCATATTTTTGATGAGGTGCGCAAAGTAATTTCTCAATTTGAATCTACACAGAACAAGTCAGTATCTACGCTTATCCTTACAGGAGGAACCGGAGTCACCCCCGAACTTGTCTCTTACGCACAATCTTTTCTCTCAATGCAGGTAATCCTTGCTGATCCATTTGCGCGTGTTGCCGCTCCTGCGTTTATGCGTCCAGTACTTAAAGAGATTGGTCCTGAGTTTGCGGTCTCAGTTGGGCTTGCTTTAAGAAAGCTTGAAGAAATGCCATAAATTAAAATTATGCACATAACTCATACACAATGTTTGGCATGTGCGATATACTCATAGTAGATTGAATGTATGGCACTTCCTCCAAACATACCGACTTCGTTTGTACCCAAACAGCCAATTTCCTCTCAGTATCAACGACCAAAACAGGGGATGAGTGCTGTTTCTTCTCTCGCATACTTTTTCTTGCTCCTCTCCTTAGTAGGTGCCGGAGCAGTTTTTGCCTTTCATTTCTACTTGTCTCAAATGATGATAGAAAAAAAAGCAGAAATTGAAGCGGTGCGACAAGACCTTGCTCTTAATACTGTTGAAACCTTTACCCGTGAGAGAGATAGGTTTGCTCAGTCAAAGCAACTCATGGAGAATCACACGAGCATTTCTCAATTTTTATCGCTCCTTGAAAGCATTACTCTTTCTAATGTTCAATTTGAAACACTCGTGTATATCAGAAATGAAGAAGATCAGGGAGCGGAAGTTGAACTCACCGGTGTCGCATCAAGCTTTAACGCACTTGCTGCTCAATCATCACTCTTTTCAGAACAAACAGAAATCAGAAATGCAATTTTTAGTGATATTGTAAATGAAGAAGAAGGAGTCTCATTTTCGCTTGTTGCTGATGTGGAACCCTCGCTTGTTGTATTGCAGCTCCCCGAAAACCCTGTAAACGAAGAGGTCGGCGAACCCTTAAGCGAAGTGTTGCCGAGCGGTATTCCTACTTCACCCTCATCACCATGATTTCTCGCATTTTCCCTCTCATCGTGTTTCTCATAGCAATAGGTATCTTTTTTACCTACACCTACCCAACGTATAATGACAAAGTTCGAGTCATTCAAGCAGAACTTCGGGGTGCTGAAAATGCGCTTGCAGCTGCAGACCGCTTCAAACAAAAAGAAGCTGAACTTGTAGCGCGATTTGAACAAATTTCCGATACAGATAAAGAACGACTCTCCATATTTCTTCCTGACGGAGTTGATAACGTACAACTCATTCTTGATATCAACGCGCTTGCAACGAGAACGGGGGTTGAGATAGGAGGTTTTGAGACGATAGAAATTGGAAAGGAAGAAGAGGGTGCTCCAACAGTCGTCTCCTCGTCAGGAGCGGGTACGCAAGGGACACTTACTCCTTTTGAATCTTTTTCGTCTGAAAGAATTGGTACGCTTGAAATTACCCTTCAAGCTGAAGGAACGTATAGCTCGTTTCGAGCATTTTTGTTTGGACTTGAACAAAGCCTTAGAATCATGGACATTACCAACCTTTCCGTTACTGCAACAGAAACAGGAGTGTATTCATATGACATTACTATTCACACTTATTGGCTAAAATAATCTTATGCAATCTGCCCAAGCAAACGTCGTACTTATCATACTCGCCATACTTATTCTTGGTGCGGCAGGATACATGCTTTTTTTTAGGGATGATAATGCCCCGCTTGGCATCACCTCAATTGAGACGAATCAAGGAAGCATTGAATCAGAATTCCTCATTCTCACTGGGCGCATTGAACCCATCACGCTTGACACGGGAATTCTTGAAGATCCTCGATTTCTTTCACTACAAGATATTCGCACGGTCATTCTTCCCGAACTATCAGGAAGAACTAATCCGTTTGCGCCACTTTAATAATCCGTGTCATGAATGTTCTTGCGGTATTACAAAAACAAAATACCCTCTCATCTGAGGATGTAATAGCTATTCAAAAAGAAGTTCAAGAAAAAAAACAAACCCTCTCTTCTGTGCTCATGTCGCGCGGCATTACTGAAGAAAGCGTGCTCGCAGCACTCTCTAAAGAGTATGAGATACCTGCACGAACCATTGATTCACAGCTAGTTACTCAAGAAGTATTACAGCTTGTCCCAGAAGAATCCGCACGCCACTATCGTTTTGTTCCTCTTGAGGTGAAAGATAACGTGCTCGCGCTAGGGATAGTTGACCCAGATTCCATCGCCACCATCGATGCTATACAGTTTATTGCTTCTCGACTTGAGATACCTTTCAAAACATTTCTCATTAGTGAGAATGATTTTAACAAGGTACTTGATACTTACAAAGATTTAAGTGGGGAAGTTGGGGATGCACTTTCTGAACTTGGCGTTGGAGAAACTAAGTCCGTTATCATAGAGGGAACAAAGAAAGATACAGACCAACAAGAAAAACAAGATGATTTTATAAAAGCAGACGCGCCTGTTACAAAAATTGTAAGCACCGTCTTGCGATATGCGGTTGAGGGTGGGGCAAGTGACATTCATATTGAGGCTGCTCCTGATAAAACGCGAGTTCGTTTCAGAATGGATGGTGACCTCCACACCTCTTTACAGGTACCAAGCAAGGTTCATGCCGCACTCATTGCGCGCATAAAAATTCTTTCACAGATGCGTCTTGATGAAAAAAGAAAACCACAAGACGGTAGATTTTCTGCGACTATTGAAGGCAAGAGAATAGATTTTCGTGTTTCAACATTCCCGACTCAATATGGTGAAAAAGTAGTAATGCGTATTTTGGATAAAACAAAATCAATACAAACGCTTGACTCGCTCGGTCTTTCTGAAAAAGATTTAGGAATTATCCGAGAAGTTATTAAAGCGCCGTATGGAATTATCTTAATTTCAGGTCCTACTGGTTCTGGAAAATCCACAACTCTTTTCGCACTCCTTTCTGAACTTGATAGGGAAACTGCGAACGTGGTATCTGTTGAAGACCCGATTGAATATGAGATTCCCTTAGTTGCGCAATCACAGGTTCGTCCTGAAATTGGGTATACGTTTGCCGCAGGACTTCGGTCTATTTTGCGTCAAGACCCAGACATCATCATGGTTGGAGAGATTCGTGACAAAGAAACTGCTCAGTTGGCAATACAAGCTGCGCTCACTGGGCACCTTGTTTTTTCAACGATTCACACAAACACTGCGTGCGGTGCAATCCCACGACTTGTTGATATGGGAATTGATCCCTATCTCATAGCACCTACCCTCACGGCGGTAATCGGTCAACGGCTGGTACGAAGAATGTGCGAGGGGGCAGGGGATCCTTTCACCCCAAGTGAGAGTGTGCGTATGATGTTTGAAAAACAGTTCTCAGATCTTCCAGAAGAAGTGCGAAAAGAAATTCCCCCATTTACTACTCTCTATCACGCAAAAACCACTCCTGAATGTCCAAATGGCACTCGCGGAAGAATGGCGGTTACGGAGGTTTTGAGAATGGATAGCGACCTTGAAGAGATAATACTCAAAAATCCCGTAGAAGAGGCAGTGTATGCAACCGCTCGTAAAAAAGGCATGCTTACCATGCGAGAGGATGCTATACTAAAGGCACTCTCCGGCAAGATTCCTTTTGAGGAAATTGCAACTCTTGGAGGAGACTTTTTTGTTCCAGAAGAAAACGAATTAAATAATCAACCCACACCATGAGTACACAAAAGAATATCTTTATTGTGGACGATGATCAGTTTCTCTTGCGTATGTATGAAGTAAAGTTCAAAAACGCGGGACATGCCGTATCTCTTTTTGAGGGAGGACAAGAATTACTTGACGCATTAAGAAAAGGGGGCATTGCTCCGGACGCTATTCTCTCTGATGTGGTAATGCCTCAGATGAGTGGTTTTGAGATGATAGAAACAATACATAAAGAAAAACTTGCACCAAAGACCAAAATCATCATGCTCACCAACCAAAGCCAAGACGAGGATGTTGATAGAGCAAAGGCTCTTAAGGTTGATGGATATATCGTGAAAGCATCAGCAATACCCTCTGAAGTATTTGAAGAGACAATGAAAATATTAGAAAAATAATTATGCCGTCGCCTATTCACGAAACCCGATTTCCCGAACTTGTTGATTTGGTAATTAAAGAGCAGGCATCCGACCTGCACCTTTCTCCAGGCATGCACCCTATCATTCGTATTGCAGGATCACTCGTTCCCCTTGTGCAACAAGATAAGCTCACTCCAGAAGAAACTGAAAAGATGTTGCGCGCACTCTTATCTGAAGAGCGTTACGAAACATTTAATAAAAATCAATCGGTCGATTTTGCGTATGCGCATAAAGAAAAAACACGCCTTAGAATTAATGGTTTCAGAACTGAAGGAGCTGTAGCAATAGCGCTCCGTGTTATTCCTGATGAGATTCGCCCGTTTGAGTCCCTCAATCTTCCTCCTATTCTTGAAGTGTTCTCACAAAGACAGCAAGGATTTTTTCTGGTCGTAGGGCCTGTGGGGCAGGGAAAGTCAACTACGCTCGCAGCAATTATTGATCGCATTAATGAAACGCGCGCAGAACACATTCTCACGATTGAAGATCCTATAGAATTTCTTTTCACGCAGAAGAAGTCTCTCATTCATCAACGAGAAGTACATGTGGATGCTCCAAGTTTTAGTCATGCACTTCAAGCAGCGTTTCGTGAAGATGTAGACGTACTCATGGTAGGAGAAATGCGAGACCGAGAGACGATTAGTAATGCGGTAACTGCGGCTGAAACAGGGCACCTCGTACTCTCAACGCTCCACACCAACAATGCCGCACAAACCATTGATAGAATTATTGACATGTTTCCTGCCGACCAACAAGACCAGGTGCGCATTCAGCTCGCTGGATCTTTAATTGGTATTTTTTCTCAAAGACTCGTACCGCGTATTGCGGGGGGGCTCATTCCTGCATACGAACTTCTCCTTAACAACAACGCGGTTGCAAATCTCATTCGTGAGGCACGAACGCACGAAATCACTACCGTGATTCAAACATCTTCTCAAGACGGAATGATTGATATGGATCGATCTCTTGCTGAACTGGTACGACGAGGGGAGATTACCGTTGAAGACGCGTACCAGCGAGCATTTGATCAAAAAACATTTGAACGATACCTATAATTTCTATGCTTTTTTCTTACAAGGCACTTGATAAAGATGGACATGAGCGCGAGGGTACGATTGACGCCCTCTCTCTTGATATTGCAGTCGGTACGCTCCAAAGACGTTCGCTTATTGTTTCGCACATAGAGCCGGTAAAAAATGAATCACTCTTTTCTTTTAAGATTTCATTTTTTAACCAAGTTTCAAATAAAGACGTTGTCATTCTTTCAAGACAGATTGCAACTCTTTTTGATGCGCAAGTATCAGCGCTTAGAGTATTTCGTCTCCTTGCTTCAGAAGTGGAAAGTAAGGCACTTTCTGAAATAATGACACAGGTTGCAGATGATCTTCAAGGCGGAAGTAGTATTAGTAAGGCACTCGCAAGACACCCAAACGCATTCAGTTCTTTTTATGTAAACATGGTTCGCTCAGGAGAAGAATCAGGAAAACTCTCTGAGATTTTTAACTATCTTGCTGATTATCTTGATAGAACATATGAGGTAATGAATAAAGCGCAAAACGCGCTTATCTATCCCGCGTTTGTTATCGTCACTTTTATTGTGGTGATGGCACTCATGTTGACCCTTGTGATTCCTCGGATTAGTCAAATTCTTATTGAATCTGGACAAGAAATTCCTCTCTACACGCAAGTGGTTATTTCCATGTCAAACTTTCTCGTGAATTATGGAGCATACGCACTCATTGCAATAGTAATCGCTGGATTTTTCGCATTTCGTTATACAAAAACACCCGTGGGACAACTTGCATTTGATCAAATAAAACTAAGCATTCCGTATCTTGGAAACCTATACGAAAAACTGTACCTTTCTCGTATCGCGGACAATTTTTCAACCATGCTCCTTTCTGGAGTGCCTGTCGTTGAGGCGGTTGATATAACCGCAACAGTAGTTGGGAGTGCTAGTTACGAGATAGTCTTAAAAGAGGCGGGAGAAGATATTAAAAATGGTTCATCCATAGCAGACGCGCTTTCAAAGCACAAGGAAATTCCTGGCATTATGGTTGCCATGATTAAGGTGGGTGAAGAAACAGGTGAGCTTGGTACTATTTTAGGAACGCTGGCTAAGTTTTACAGAAGAGAGGTCACCACCGCTATTGACACTCTTGTAGACTTAATTGAACCTATGATGATTGTGCTTCTTGGTCTTGGGGTTGGAACCTTGCTTGCGGCAGTTTTGATTCCAATATACAACCTCGCCGGGACTCTCTCTTAAGGTATTTGTCCATTATATTTATCCACAAGTTTTAGATACTACCTGTAAATCCAGAGTACAATAGGTTAAGCGGTTTTATCCATTGTGTGAGCCGCCTCGTTATTAAAAATAAATTTATATGTTTACAATACACTCAAATAAAAATCGCGGGTTCACACTGATTGAACTCCTTGTTGTTATAGCCATTATTGGTATTCTTTCCTCTGTCGTTTTGGCATCTTTGAACACCGCAAGAAACCGCGGTACTGATACTGCAGTTCGAGGAAACCTCTCAAACGCTCGTTCTGAAGCAGAGCTCTTCTTTGATACCGCAGGAAACTACACAAACATCTGTAACACAACAGGTGCTAACGTTATTGGAGATTCTGCAACTGCAGCTGCATCAGCACTTGGTATCGCACTTACAAACGATGCTGCAGGAACCACTTCAAACGTGGTATGTAACGACAGCGCAACCGCATGGGCAATACAGTCGATGCTACGAGCTCAAACTGGTGTGTTTTGTGTTGACAGCACGGGTGCTGCAACTACAAGTAGCGCCACACTCATCTCAAGCGGTACAGACTATACCTGTTCTTAGGATAGTCGTATAACTTTGTGCGCAATAATACCACCCCGTAAACGGGGTGGTATTATTTTAGATACGTATGGAAATAGTACTATCTTTCTTCTTTTTTATACTTGGCGCAGTGTTTGCGAGTTTTTCTGGAGTAGTGGCTGAACGTATGCATACTGGATATTCGTGGAGCGGAGGAAGATCAGCGTGTAATGCGTGTGCTAAGAAGCTCTCCTCAATTGATTTGATACCAATCATTTCATATGTTTTTACTAAAGGTGCATGCCGTTTCTGCCAGGCACGCATACCTTTCTTCTATCCTCTGTTAGAAATGTTCTCCGGTTTAATTTTTCTCGTTGCCTTTCTTTTATTAGGAATCTCTCTTTCTCTTTTTATATTTCTATTTTCTTTTCTGTGCGTACTTATCATCGTCAAATACGACCTTTCGCACACGATAGTACCAACCTCTTCATTGATTGCATTTTCTTTTTCCGCTGTTTTATTCCGCATACTAGAAACAGAGAGTGTGTCTGAGTTCGGGCTCTCACTTATGCTTGCGTCTCTAGTGGGTTTATTTTTTGCGCTTACACATTTTGTTTCAAAAGGAAAATACATGGGATTTGCAGACGCGCCCATGGCCTTTTCTTTTGCACTTTTGGTGGGTCCAGAATCCGCAATTCCCGGACTTGTTTTTTCATTTTGGATAGGGGCAATAATCTCAATACTGCTCTTGGTGTTTAATAAAAAACGGATTACAATGAAAACAGAAGTTCCCTTTGTACCATTTATGGCACTTGGATTTCTTCTTGCTTTCTTTACTCAATGGAACCCATTCCCTCTCTTCTTTTAAAAGATAGTAAAAAAGGCTTCTCTCTTGTAGAAATGCTTGTGGTGCTCAGCATCATTACTATCATCACCTCTATAGTTCTTTTGGGGCAAGGTCAATTTAATAGAGCAATTAGCCTTACCGATACCGCGTACACTATCGCGCTTTCTGTTCGCCAAGCCCAAGCACTCGGGCTTTCAAGCAGAACATTTAATGGGGTATATGACGCGGGGTATGGAGTACGATTTACCGCTGGAAATCAATCCTACCAAGTATTTGTTGACATTGCTCGTGTTGCTCCTCAACTTGCAAACTGTCCAGTAGTGAGTGATGCTTCACCCGAAGCAAAACCCGGAAACTGTTTTTATGATGTGGGTGCTGATGGAGTATTTGATCAATATGCTATGCAACGCGGTTTTCGCATTAGTAGATTTTGTGGAGTTAATGCATCTGGAAATACTATTTGTTCAGACACCGGAGCGCTTGATACGCTTGATATTGTGTATGTACGCCCAAGCACTGACTCAATCATTACGGGAACAGATGGAGGAACGCAGTTTACTCTTTCGCGTGCAATGATCTATGTCACCACTCCTGATGGACAAGCTGAAAGAGGGGTGTGTGTGTCTGTGGTAGGGCAGGTATCCGTAGTGCAAGGTACATGCAGTTAAATAGTATGATTCATACAAAAAAAATTAAGAAAAACAACAAAGCATTTACTCTGGTTGAAACTCTGGTTGCTATTACCATAGTGACAGTGACTATGGTGGGACCGTTTTATGCAGTACAGTCTGCGCTCACTTCAGCGTTTATTGCGCGAGACAGTCTTATTGCTTCACATCTTGCACAAGAAGCAGTTGAATATGTTCGCAGTATTCGCGATAATTTTTATCTCTCAGGAAGCTCTTCATGGTGGGATAATTTTAAACTAGGAATGGGTCTTTGTTACACTCCAAGCGGTTGTATTGTTGACCCTCCTCAAAACCTAATTTCTGGAGCGGGTAGTCCTGCTTCCCCTCTTTTTCTTTCCCCCTCATCTCTTTACACGCACGCGTTCTCAGGAACACAAACAAGATTCACAAGAACAGTCCGCCTGACAAATGTGTCTTCTAATGAAGTTCGTATTGAAGTGCGCGTCTCATATGTCACCGCACAGAATCAAACATATACCGTCACTGTTGCGCATAATATATTTAACTGGCTATGAGTATGTATCAAAACATAAAAAACGGATATACGCTTCTTGAACTGATTGTTTCTGTTGGAGTGTTTAGTTTGGTAATGGTGGTTGTAAGTACTGCGTACCTTACGCTCGTTGATCTTGATAGAAAGGGAAGAAGTACTACCGCGGTCGTAACTAACCTCTCTTTTGCAGTTGACAGTATGGCGCGCGCTATTCGCACGGGACAAAACTATTCATGTAACTTTGGTACCAATTGTCCCTCGGGCGCTTCTCGCCTCTCTTTTATTGATGAAAATGGAAGAACCATTACCTATACGCTTTCAAATGGCGTGGTGATGAGAGAGTGTTCTGGATCAGGATGTCCCGTTGCTGGAGCAGTACCTCTTACTGATGCGTCAGTGACTGTTTCAACACTTACTTTTAGGGTAACTGGAGTCGGTACAGGAGATGGGCTTCAGCCGAGGGTTACCTTTTCAATGCGTGGGGTAATGTCAGCAGGACCAAAACAATCATCGTCTGAGTTTACCCTGCAGGGAGGTGCGACTCAGCGAATTATTGAATTATAAGTATGCATACAAAAAATACATCATCGGGGTTTACGCTTCTCATTGCAATTATTCTTTCTTCAGTTGTGTTGACGCTCGCGCTTGCACTTCTTGATGTTGCATATAAACAAGTAGTGCTTGCGTCAAGTGCAAAAAATTCTCAATATGCTTTTTATAATGCTAACACTGCTCTTGAATGTGCGCTCTATTACGATCAGCGCTTTGACTTTTTTAATACAAATCCCACAGGACTCTCACAAGGAAGCGTGACCTGTAATGGGCAGGTAGTTTCGTTTACGCAACTACGAGTAGGAAGTTCTCCTCGAGTTTCTCAATTTACTGTTCCTTGTGCAGGGGGAGGAAGTAGTGCAGAAGTATTTGTATATAAAGGATTTTCTCAAACACCTACTCACAGAATATTTGCGAACGGATATAATTCCTGTAACGCAAGTGATCCAAGGCGTTTTGAGAGAGGGCTCAAAGTATACTATTAATAATCAATGAATAAAAAAGAAGCAACCCAACGGATACGTAAGCTCCGAGAGAGCATTCGTGTATATAGAGAAGCAGTACATGAGAGAGACGAGTCTCTTATTAGCGAGGAGGCACTTGACTCTCTAAAGCACGAGCTTTCACTTCTTGAACAGGAATATCCTGATCTTGTTACCTCAGATTCTCCTACTCAAAAAATCGCAGGAACCGTACTTGATACGCTCAATAAAACTAAGCACGCCTTTCCGCAATGGTCTCTGAACGATGTCTTCTCAGAAGAAGAATTACTAGCGTTTGATGAGCGGGTTAAAAAAATGCTTACTAAGGCAGGTGTTTCAAATCCAACACCTTCATACGCGTGTGAACTTAAAATTGACGGACTCCATCTCGTGCTCACCTATGAACAAGGAGAACTTAAGACAGCCGCGACACGCGGAGATGGTGAATATGGAGAAGAGGTGACGCATACCGTCCGTACCATTGCCTCTCTACCAACAAAACTCAAAGAACCGATTGATTTGGTCGTAGAAGGGGAAGCCTTCCTTTCTCGTTCTGGTTTTAAAGTTTTAAATAAAGAACGTAAAAAAAATAACGAACCTGAATTCGCAAATCCAAGGAACGCAGTTGCCGGATCCCTTAGGCAGCTTGATTCTTCTGTTGCCGCATCTCGCCCGATAGGAATGTTTGTGTACGATATTGACGCTTCGCCTAAAGATTTAAAAACACAAATAGAGGAAATTTCGTATCTACACGCCCTTTCTCTTCCTGTTGAACCTCATCGCAGGGAAGTAAAAACTTTGAGTGAAATAATTGCTTTTTGGAAAAAATGGCAAGGGTCTGCGCGCGAGGAGCTCGATTATCAGATAGATGGCATGGTGGTAAAAGTAAATGAGATAGCGTATCAAAAGATACTCGGATACACAGGTAAGGCTCCACGATTTGCAGTTGCATTTAAGTTTCCCGCAGAACAAGTGACCACTATTATTCAAGACATTGTGCTTCAAGTTGGACGCACGGGAGTGCTTACCCCTGTCGCGCATGTGTTACCTGTATCGGTATCGGGAAGTACTGTTTCTCGCGCGACGCTTCATAATGCAGATTTTATTCAACAAAAAGATATAAGAATTGGAGACACCGTAATCCTTCAGAAGGCGGGTGACATTATTCCTGAAATAGTGCGCGTTTTGCCTGAGTTTCGGAGCGGAAAAGAAAAAGTATGGAAGTTTCCTGCGTACAGTCCGCTTTGTGCGGGGGATGGGAGAGTTGAGAGAGTTCCTGGTCAGGCTGCATACCGATGCGCGGTACGCGGGTCATATGCGGAATTATTAAGAAAAATAACCCACTTTACATCAAAATCAGCGCTTGATATTGATGGGTGCGGAAAAAAGACCGTGCAGCTTCTTTTGGATAATGAACTTATCAGTGATGCTTCAGATCTTTTTGAACTTACCAATAAAGATTTGCTTGAGCTCCCTGGTTTTAAGCAAAAATCAGCTTCAAACTTACTCATGGCAATAGAAGAAAAAAGGCGAGTCCCCCTTGATCGTTTTCTAGTTTCTCTTTCTATTCCGCACCTTGGCGAGGAATCTGCGCGACTTATTGCTCTTCACTTCTCTTCACTTTCTGCAATCGAAAAAGCATCAATTTCTGATTTTGAAAAAATAAATGGAATAGGGAGCATTATGGCGCAAGCGCTCTATGATTGGTTTAATGACGAGAGGGAAAAAGAATTTTTAAATCGACTCAAAAAACATATACAAACCTACCCTCTAGAACGTGCCATGAGTGAAGTTTTGAAAGGTGAACTAGTTGTTATTACAGGAAGCTTAGAACACTTTTCTCGTAATGACGCCGAGAATATGGTGCGAAAGGCTGGAGGAGGTGTCGCTAAATCAGTATCGCGGGCCACAACTCTTCTCATACAAGGCGTGGGAGGAGGAGTTAAAAGTAAGGAAGCGCGTGAACTTGGGATTCCCATTATTTCTGAAAGTGAGTTTATGGAGAAGATACGAAATGTGTTAGAGTAGGGGGTATGAGCGGAGAAGAAGAGGTAAAAAAGTTAGCAGAACTTGCGCGCATACGCATTCCAGAAGACCGGATTCCTTTACTTGCAAAAGAAATTCAAGGAGTGCTTGCGTACATGAAATCATTTGATGAGGTTGCGTTTGATGGTGATAAAAAAACACGCGCCCGGGTAAGGGATGAAAAGGTAGTGCTTCGTGAGGATGTTGTTGTTGCAAGCGGTGATGAACAAACCGCTTTATTAAGAGAGCAATTCCCTGAACAAGAGGGAAGATATCTAAGGGTACAAAAGATACTTTCTCATGAGTGATGATATTTCAAAAAAAAGTATTTCTCAAACAGCACGCGCGCTTAAAGCGCGAGAAATCTCTGTTGAAGAGGTGTGGAACGCATATGCGCAAAAAAAAGATACGCTTAACGCATATCTTGAGAAGTTTGAAAAACCAAAAGAAGATATCGCAAGAGCGCAAAAGCGTATTGATGATGAAAAAGAAAATGCCCCAGCACTGTGCGGTATTCCGCTTGCAATAAAAGACAATATTTTAATTGAAGGAAACATTGCAAGTGCAGCTTCTTGCATACTTGCAAATCATCGTGCTCCCTATAGTGCAACCGTGATAGAGAAACTTAAAAAAGAAAATGTACTTTTTCTTGGACGAACAAATATGGATGAGTTTGCGCTTGGAGGTTCAACCGAAAACTCAGCATATGGGGTCACCAAAAATCCGTACGATGATACGCGTGTTGCTGGCGGTACTTCAGGAGGATCTGCGGCCGCGGTTTCTGCCCATCTGTGCGCGGGAGCCTTAGGGACTGATACGGGCGGATCGGTTAGAAATCCTGCAAGTTATTGCGGGGTGGTAGGTCTTAAACCAACGTATGGAAGTGTATCGCGTTATGGGGTGATTGCTGCCGCATCTTCCTTTGATCAGGTAGGACCCATAACTAAGAGTGTTGAGGACGCGGAAATTATGTTTAACATAATACGCGGGAAAGATGCGCGCGAAGCAACGTCTTGCGACATTTCATTGTTGAACAAAGAAGTTACAAAAGTTGGATATCTAGGATTTGACAAAGAGATATTAGAGAAAGATGTGTATGCGTGTTTCATGAACACGTATGAACAGGTACTAACCAAAGTCAATTCTTCGGAGAAACATGAATACACTATTCCCTTAATGGATAGAGCACTTGCGGCGTACTACATCATTAATTTTGCGGAAGTATCAAGCAACCTCTCTCGTTTTGATGGAATTCGATATGGCGTACAAAAAAAAGGTGAAGATCTTCTTGACACGTATCTCAAAAGTCGCTCTGAAGGATTTGGCGCGGAAACAATTCGAAGAATTCTGCTTGGCACTTTTGTGCTCTCTGCAGGATACATAGACGCATATTACAACAAAGCGAATCTTGTGCGTGACGAATTGCGACAGTCACTTAATAACATCTTTAGTAACGATGGTGTTGATGTTATCGCTATGCCAACAATGCCTACACCCGCTTTTACCATAGGGGAGAAAGCAGATTTAATGTCTCTTTATCTTGAGGATGTGTTTACGGTTACGGCAAATCTTACTGGGTTTCCTGCAATTTCCGTGCCGATGGGGAAGGTGGTTCGTGAAGGGAAAGAGCTCCCTGTTGGCATACAGTTTATGGCGCAGGCAGGAGGAGAAAGAAAGCTCTTTGAGGTAGCAAAATACGTCACAGGAGAAGGGGTATACTAAACATATGAACGAACCTTTCTTTGAAAGCGAGGCATGGTTTCAATTTTTAGAAACTGTTGAGAGTGTTTGGGCATCAATTTCTTTTGGTGGATATGTTGCAACAGGTATTGCGATTTTTGTATTAGTGTACTCGGTAATTCGTTTAGCTGAGGTGCGTGAAAAGGTAGAAGAATTATCTTCAGATACGACTTTTGAAGCAGAAGATGAACGCACGGACTTGGCTCGTTGGGAACATGTCCTTTCGCTTGCTGAAGGTACGCGTGAAAGTGATTGGCGCCACGCAATCATTAAAGCAGATTTGATGCTTGAAGAAATACTTGAAGAAAAAGGATACCAAGGAGCAACGGTTGAAGAAAAACTCGCACAAGCATCCTTTGAGACTAAAGAAAAAGCAGAAGAAGCACATGCGCTTCGTCTTGAGCTCACCAAAAATCTTACGTTTGTACTTGATGAACGAACTACGTATCGCGCTATCAAAAACTACGAAGCAGTTTTTGAAGAGTTTGGTGAGATTCCAAAGCATTAGCGTTTTATTCCAAAAAAGATATTAAAAAGAGAGAGCACAATACTCAAAAGGAGTGCCCACCAGAAGCTGGAGATAGCAAAACCAGGAACAATCATTGCAATAAGAAATAGAGCACCGGCATTTAGAACTATTCCAAAAAGTCCGAGCGTGAGTATGTTGATTGGGAGGGTGAGTAGAGTAAGGAGGGGTTTTATAAGAAGATTAAACACGCCTATCACCGCTGCCCCAAGTAAGGCACCAGTCAAGCTTACCTCTACTCCAGGTAAAAGAAGTGCACTCAACCCAAGCACGAGTGCGGACAAAAGCCAATGAAAAATTATTTTCATGTAGGTAGAAATTAGTATAACAACTTTCAAGTCAATGCGCTTGTTGCGGGGACTGGAATCGAACCAGTGTCTGGAGGTTATGAGCCTCCCGAGGTACCTCTCCTCTACCCCGCTATATATTTTGTATCACAATTCGCAGAGCTCCGCATTTGCCCTCCTGCCTGTGCGGACACGGTCTTTCTCTACTCTGCTATGTATGTATTATATCACAAAATCAAACAAAAAACAACTAAAATTCCCACACCCGTTTTTGATGTTCTATTTCTCTAATTGAACGATTTCGGTGAATAAGCTCGTCGTTTCTTATTGATGAAAATAGTTCCCATTCATTTCGTACCTCTCTCCCATAAAACGCGAGGAATTCAGAGTTTACTGGCTCTCTTTTAAGGCATGCCTCATTTTCTTTAAGAAATCTATCGTACTGCTCATACGCGTGACTCTCAAATAAATAATTCAGTTCAAGGGCACTTTTTCTTGAGATAAAATAAAGAACGTAAATAATCCAGAAATAAAAGAACGCAAAAATAAGAGGTACTAATGTGTGTCGAGCAATTCCGCATTTTCCATGTCTTCTTGTGATCTCTGAAAGTACAACCACATGCATAGTCTCATTGTCTTGTGCAAATCTTCCAAAAGCTACCATTTTGCAAAGATTCACCGCATATTTTTCTTGCGCATGGAAAGCAGTTAAAAGAGTATACGAGACGCTTTCCCATGATTGGTACGGAATGCGCGCAATCACCTCTACCGCCTTAAACTTTTCATATGATGGCTTTTCTCCATAGAAAATATTTCCTGCAGTCACTAGGCACCACCCTAAAAAACGGGGAACTACGCCTGACTTGTAATCATTAAGAGGGGCGGCATATTCCGCGCGAAGCGCATCATCATTCAACTCTTGCACGAGCTTCTCATGTGCTTCAAAATCATCATTCATTTTAAATAATTCCATGTCTTGCGTAGTGTATCATAGAGCAATGCAAGCAGTTATCTTAGCGGCAGGAAAGGGGACACGTATGCGTGAATTAACCAAATTCACACCAAAGCCTCTACTTTCTGTTTCAGGAAAATCTCTCCTTGAGCATAAATTTGAAACATTACCTGATGAGATAAAAGAAATCGTACTCATTGTGGGGTATGAAGCGCAAAAGATAAAGGATACATTTCAACATAGATGGAAAGATAGACACATTACCTACATACACCAAGACACGCTTGACGGAACCGCAGGCGCGCTCTGGCGCGCCCGCGAAACCCTCTGCAATCGTTTTTTAGTTATGATGGGTGACGATCTCTACTCAAAAGAAGATCAATGCACTGCACTTGCGTGTGATACATGGGGCGTGGGGGTGATGCGTGTAAAGGATATGCGAGCAGGGGGGAGTATGGTTATAGAAGAGGATGAGGTACGAGATATTCAAGAAGGCGCACATACAGGAACAGAAGGAAATATGTGCACGGGACTATATGTTCTTGATATGCGGATTTTTGAAAATGCGCTTATACCAAAGTCGGCAGGAAGTAGCGAATACGGGCTTCCCCAAACAATACTGTCGGCGTCTAAAGAAAAGCACATACCGCTTCGTGCGCTTTTTGCAACGAGATGGTTTCAAGTGTCTTCTCCCGAAGATCTTATGTCTGCCGAAACTTGGCTTTCTCAAAGGGATTGAATAAAAACGTATTAAATAGTAAAGTCATTCTTATTGCTGATGTAGCTCAGGTAGTTAGAGCATGGGACTCATAAACCCAAGGTCGGAGGTGCAAGTCCTCCCATCAGCACACGACATTTGCCACATTTTCTGGTAGTATGTCGTTTGTTTGCGGTCGTAGCTCAACTGGTTAGAGCACCCGCCTGTCACGCGGGAGGTTGCGAGTTCAAGTCTCGTCGACCGCGCATTACATACAAAAACCCCGTTGTATTTTGACGGGTTTATGTTTTGTCGAAAGGTATTTTGCCGTACCATTGTTTGACGCATACGATTAAGTCCATATATAATCAAATTATGCATACTACTTATGAAATCACCGTTCCACTTTTTACTAACACGCTCAAGGGGTTAAAAATTGTACTTGAAAAAACCAAGGTATACATTCAAGAAAAAAGTATAGATGAAAAAATTATTCTTGAGGATCGTCTTTTTGAAGACATGTTCCCATTTATACGGCAGGTGCAGGTAGTGAGTGATACGGCAAAAGGAAGCGCTGCTCGTCTCATGGGTACGGAAGCCCCCTCTTTTCCAGATACCGAAAACTCTATAGATGAGCTTCTCGCGCGCATTGATAAAACAATTTTATATCTTGAAAGCCTTACGCCCGAAATGTTTGCTGGCGCAGAAGAGAGAAAGATCACATATCCATTTTTACCGGGCAAGTTTATTTTAGGGAAAGATATGGTTAAGACATTTGCACTCCCAAACTTTTTCTTTCATGTGAGCATTGCGTACGCGATTGCACGTAAAAATGGCGTGCCTGTTGGAAAAATGGATTACCTGAGCATGGTTCCATTTCAGGACATTGCATCATAAAAAATGTATTCAATGTCTGTCCCTGCTCTTCGCGTTTCGCACCTTTCAAAAAAATACGCAGATGGAACACAGGCACTAAAAGGTATAACCCTTGAGGTACCAGAAGGAGAATTTTTTGCACTGCTTGGCCCAAATGGTGCGGGAAAAACCACAACGATTGGTATTGCTACGGGGCTCGTTACTAAAACGGATGGAAAGGTAGAGATCTTTGGTATTGATATAGATAAAGAACCAGAACGCGCTCGTGCGCAGGTTGGGCTTGTGGGACAAGAAGTAAATGTAAATCCTTTTGAAAAACCTATTGATATTGTTGTGAATCAGGCTGGATACTATGGCGTCCCACGTTCAATTGCTCTCCCGCGCGCAGAGAACATCCTCACCGATCTTGGACTGAAAGAAAAAATGTACAAACCAGCAATGGATCTTTCAGGAGGAATGAAGCGTAGACTTATGATTGCGCGCGGAATTATTCACGAACCAAAACTTTTAATTCTTGATGAGCCCACCGCGGGCGTTGATGTTGAACTGCGTCGCTCAATGTGGGAGTATCTTAAAACTCTTGTAGAGCAAGGTGTCACCATTCTCCTTACGACACACTACCTTGAAGAGGCGGAACAGTTATGTAAAAAAGTAGCCATTATGAATAAAGGAGAAATAGTGGCTCAGGGCGCGATGGAAGAAGTGCTCTCTTTGCATGAAGAAAATACTCCCGCAAAAACAGAGTATCGAGGCGGTCGTCTTGAAGAAGTGTTTATAAAACTCACCGCCTCTGTATGAATGCGTATCAAAAATGGATTTCGTTTTATACGATTGTACGCAAAGATGTTTTGCGTATGTTTCGCATATGGGTGCAAACCTTTTTACCCTCCGCGGTAACATCAATTTTATACTTTCTTATTTTTGGATCATTTTTAGGAAGTCAAATCGGGACCATTGACGGTGCATCATATATCTCTTTTGTGATTCCAGGTCTTGTCATGCTTGCGGTAGTGACTAACTCTTTTGCAAACACTTCTTTTATCATGTTTGCTGGTAAATTTTTTGGACGCTCTATTGATGAGATACTCGTTTCACCCACACCTTCCTGGCTTTTGGTGTGTGGGTATGTTGCAGGAGGTATGGTGCGTGGAATATTGGTTGGTATTCTTGTGCTTTTAATTTCTCTTTTCTTCTCTCACATTTCTATTCATAATATGTTTATCATTGTTCTGTTTCTTGTATTGACGAGTGCCATATTTTCCCTTGCGGGACTTGCAACAGGAGTATACGCAAAAAGCATAGACGGTATTAATCTCATTCCGACATTTGTCCTTACCCCTCTTGTGTATTTGGGAGGAGTTTTTTACTCAACCTCTTTTCTTTCTCCTTTTTGGCAAGCCGTCACTCATCTTAATCCGATTTTTTATATTGTGAATGGTTTTCGTTATGGATTTTTAGGGATAAGCGATGTGTCTATGGTTATAAATGGGGGAGTGCTGGTAGGACTCACCTTACTCCTCCTCTTTTTTACGGTGTACCTAGTACAAACAGGGTTAGGTCTTAAAAAATAAAAACCACGAGTCGCAAAGCGACTCGTGGTTTTTATTTTCACACTTACACTCCCGCCTCCGCGCTTGTGTTTGAAGTGTCTTGAATATCAGAACTTCCTCTGCAAGATCGGACAGAAGATTTATATGTTTTCCATGCTGAATCACGAGTCTTTCTCCATTCGTCTCTTGCTGTTTTCACTGAACTTTTGAAAGTATCCCATGCACTTCTTACAGCCGTTCGTACCTCTGTTCTGCTTGTTTTCAGATACGCAGCATCAAGCGCGCTTGCGCGCGTGGTGTACGCAGATTCTAGGGCAGAAGAAAAAGTCATAAAACCACTTTTTAACGCAGACTCGCGAACGGTAACCGCGCTCTTTACACAAGAGATAGCTGTGCTATTTGAAGAAGTTGATGCTCCGCTACGAGCATTTGTTTCTTGCGCAAACGCAGGAACTGCCACAAAAGAAAACGCGCCTATCATAACAAGAGAGACAAATTTGTTCATACTAAAAATTGTTGTAATAAGGTAATAAAGCGAGCAGCACTCGCTTGACTAATTCTACCATTGAAAAAGAATTAAAATTGCCGTAGTATCTTAGAGTTGCCAGTGTAAGTATACATTGGCTAGTTAAGGGGATAGATTACATCGCCAATGTAGCTCAGTTGGTAGAGCACCTCCATGGTAAGGAGGAGGTCATCGGTTCAATCCCGATCATTGGCTCCAAAAACCCACACTATGATATATCATAGTGTGGGTTTTTGTTTGAATAAAACGGAATAATTTGTTAGCGTAAAGAGCGCGTGCGTAAAAGCCACCTTAGCTCAGTTGGTAGAGCACTTCACTCGTAACGAAGAGGTCCGGAGTTCGATCCTCCGAGGTGGCTCACAGAACGATTTTTCTTTTTTAACACTACCTTCGCTTGTTGGTAGAGCACTTCACTCGTAACGAAGAGGTCCGGGTTCGATCCTCCGAGGTGGCTCAGAATAAAGCTCAGATTGTCATTACTGCTATCTCAATTTTATTTTCTAATTTGATATACTCATCACATGAGTGAAGATCGTTTAATAGAGATAGAAGTAATGATGGCGTCGCCCGATTTTTGGAAAAATAAAGAAAGCGCGCAAAAAATAGTACGAGAATATCAGATGCTTAAGGAGGGAGGTACAGGCGATCCACATGAAGACGGAAACGCAACGCTTGCGGTGCTTGCAGGCGCAGGAGGGGACGATGCAGAAGATTTTGTGTTTATGCTTCGTAGAATGTATGAAGGATATGCAAGTAGTAAAGGATGGGGTGTGCGCGAATTGCATGCAAATGAAAACTCACACGGAGGATATAGGAATGTATTGCTTGAGATTACGGGCGTAGGCGTGTACGGAAAATTGCGTCACGAAGCAGGAGTGCATCGGCTTGTTCGCATCTCACCTTTTAATGCAAACGGCAAACGGCAAACTTCTTTTGCCATGGTTGAAGTGTTGCCAGAGATAGAGGGAAATGAAGTGGTAGACATTAAACCTGAAGATCTTGAGATACAGTTTGCAAAAAGCGGGGGCGCGGGAGGGCAAAACGTAAACAAGCGAGAGACCGCGGTGCGCATTGTACACACGCCAACAGGAGTTTCCGCACATGTTTCAAGCGAAAGAAGTCAGCAAGCAAACAGAGAGAAAGCACTCGCGCTTATTAAAGCAAAATTATTTCGCCTAGAAGAAGAAAAACGAGAAGCAGAAGCAAGGGGCAGATCTATTGCATCTTCAACAAAAAACGAATGGGGAAGTCAGCGGAGAAGCTACGTGCTCCATCCATATAAAATGGTTAAAGATCATGAGAGCGGATACGAGTCAGGAAATCCAGACGCGGTACTTTCTGGAGAACTGGATAACTTCATAGACGCGAGTGCTCATCATGAGGTAGAATAGTGTCTGGTACGGCTATGATTTATTTTGACAAAGTTAGTAAGCTTTATACGGGTAATGGTCCTGCGCTTCACGAGGTGACGCTCTCAATCGCACCAAAAGAACTCGTTACCATTGTGGGACACTCAGGCGCGGGAAAGACAACGCTGATTCGTATGCTCCTCGCTGAAGAGAAACCCTCTTCTGGTTCTGTTTTTTTTGAATCAGTTGATGTGCACTCTGTGCCCCAAAACCTCATGCATCACTACCGAAGAAAACTCGGTACTGTCTTTCAAGATTTTCGTCTCATTCCAAACAAAACAGCATATGAAAATATTGCTTTTGCGATGGAAGCAGCAGGAAGAAGTGACGAAGATATAAAAACAGATGTCCCATACATTCTTGAATTGGTGGGACTTCCAGACAAGGCACATCATTTTCCTCGCCAGCTTTCAGGAGGAGAACAACAGCGTATTGCTATTGGGCGGGCTATCATAAATCAGCCTGAGGTAGTGGTTGCGGACGAACCCACGGGTAACCTAGATCCAATTAGTACCTACGAAATTGTTGAGATTTTGAAAAAAATAAACGACCTTGGGACAACGGTGATTATTACTACCCATAACAAAGGAGTGGTAGACGCACTCAAAAAGCGTGTTATCACCATGGAAAAAGGAAAGATTGTGCGAGATGATCCTACTGGACACTATGCCCTCTGAAACCCCTCACACTCAATCGCTAAAACGAATACTTATCTCAGGAGGTAAGAATTTTATCCGTAACGGATCAGTTTCTTTTGCAACGGTGCTTATCATGACGGTAACCCTCTCTATTGTTTCATTGCTTTTTTTCCTTTCCGCAACATTTACACACATTCTCTCGCGCATTGAAGATCAGGTAGACATAAACATCTACCTCATCACCACGGCATCTGAAAATGAAATTTTTGAATTACGCGACAAGCTCATTCAGCTTCCTGAAGTGGCACATGTTGAATACACTTCTCGCGAAGACGCACTCAGTGAATTTAAAGAAAGACACGCTACTGACCAATTGACGCTCCAAGCACTTGAAGAATTGGGAGAAAATCCTCTCGGTGCCTCTCTTGCGGTTAAAGCAAAAAGTCCTGAGCAGTATGAAAGCATTGTGAACTTTCTTTCTGATGATGCCGGTCTTTCTTTAGGCTTGGCTTCTATTATTGACCACATAAACTACTATCAAAATAAGGTGGTGATTGATCGCCTCACTTCTGCAACGCGCGCAACGGAAAGAATTGGAAGTATTATTGTTGCACTCTTTGTGTTTGCCTCCGTGGTAATTGTATTTGCAAGTATGCGCCTTGCTATTTACAGTGCGCGTGATGAGATTGCCGTTATGCGTTTGGTGGGGGCGCATAATATGTATATTCGTGGGCCATTTCTAGTTTCAGGAATTATTGCGGGCATACTATCGGCACTTTTAACACTGGTGCTTATCTATCCTGCCGCGTGGTACGCGGGGCAGAACTTTACACGCTGGCTTGGAGACTTTAACCTCTTTTCCTACTACCTATCCCATTTCCCACTTCTCTTTTTGATACTAGTCTTTTCGGGCGCGCTCCTTGGAGGTCTTGCAAGTTTTCTTGCGGTCAGAAGATACTTACGCGTGTAAGGTATGTCACAAAAAAAATCTCGTCACAAATACATTTTTGTGCTTGGTGGCGTTATGAGTGGGGTAGGAAAGGGTATCGTTACCTCTTCTATTCTTCGCATGCTCTCTGCGCGTGGTCTTCGGGTGAGCGCGATGAAGGCCGACCCGTATTTGAATATTGATGCGGGCACCATGAATCCTACCGAGCATGGAGAAGTTTTTGTGCTTAAAAGTGGACTTGAAACAGATCAGGATATGGGAAACTATGAACGATTTTTAAATCGTTCACTCACTGATGCAGATTACGTAACGAGTGGCATGGTGTATGAAGCGGTATTAAAAAAAGAACGCGCACTTCACTACCAGGGAAAATGTGTGGAAGCGGTGCCCCATGTGCGCGATGAAATTTTAGAGCGATACATCCGTTCAGGAAAAGAATCAAAGAGTGATATTTCAGTTATTGAGATTGGAGGTACGGTAGGGGATTTTCAAAACGCGCTTTTTATTGACGCGGTGCGTGCGTTAAAAAGAACCGCGCCCCTTGATGTGGTAGTGATTCTTGTTTCTTATTTACCAATACCAAGCGTGCTTGGAGAGATGAAGACGCGTCCCACGCAACATGCGGTACGAGAACTTTCGCAATACGGTGTCACAACTGATTTTGTAGTATGTCGTGCGCAAGTTGCGATTGATGAAAAAAGAAGAGAAAAGATTGCGTCTTCGTGCAATGTAGATACGGCGCGCGTCATTTCAGCACCTGATGTGGATTGCATCTACCGCATACCTCTTCAATTTGAAAATGACGGATTTGGAGAAGAGCTTTTGCGCGCACTTTCAATTAAAAAAAGTAGGAAGATAGATTTTTCTGAATGGGCCACATTTGTAAAAAAACTTCACGGAAAACGAAAAACAGTTCGTATCGGAGTGGTTGGAAAATATTTTGACACAGGAGATTTCATGCTCTCTGATTCGTATCGTTCGGTGATAGAAGCGTTTTCATTTTCTGGAGCACACCTCCATCTCAAACCTCAGATTGAATGGATAAACGCAAAAGAATTAGAAAAGAAAGGTGGGGAAGAAATACTGCATGGTTTTGATGGTATTCTCGTACCGGGAGGTTTTGGTGAAAAGGGAATTGAAGGAAAAATGAAAGCTATTCGTTTCGCAAGAGAAAATAATATTCCCTATTTTGGAATTTGCTATGGCATGCAACTTGCACTAATTGAATACGCAAGGAATGTATTAGGTCTTAAAGATGCGCACACCACGGAAGTAGACCCAAAAACAAAGAATCCAATCATTCATTTTCTTCCTGATCAAAGAAACATAACCCAGACGGGTCGGTATGGGGGAACCATGCGTCTTGGAGAATACCCCTCGGTATTAAAAGAAGGCACGATTGCGCAGGGCGCGTACCGCGCCCTGCGCATTGCCGAACGCCATCGTCATCGGTATGAAGTGAATAGTGCGTACGAAGAAGCATTTCTAAAAAGTGGAGTGGTTTTCTCAGGAAAAAGTCCAGACGGTTCTTTAATTGAGGTAATTGAACTTTCAAAAAAACTCCATCCTTTTTTTGTAGGTGTTCAGTTTCATCCAGAGCTTATTGCTCGCCCGCTTGATCCGCACCCTCTTTTTACTGAATTTATGAAATCAGCATTTGCGTATAGTAAGAAAAGAGGAAAAAGTAAAAAAGGTTTTCAAAAATAGTATACTAAAAGAGTGCGTATAAAATAATTCTTATTCTATCTATGTCATCACAGATTCGAATCACTATTATCATACTTACTGTTGTGGTGCTTGCGGGTATCGCAGGATATATATTCTTGTTGCCGAAAGCGTATGCACCTGAATCAACTACTGAGACATTTGATTTACGCTCATCAAACACGCTTCCGACCGGCACTGATACCAGCAATGAAGCACTCTCTCAAGATATACAAACCATTGAGGCTCAGCTTGATGCATTTGAAAGCGACAACGCTTCAATTGAGGCAAGTATCACAGATGCGCCCGTTGAACAGGGAAGTATTTAATCACCTCACCCTATAATCATTTATTATGAAAACATTCGCACTTATTCTTGCTCTCGGTGTCATCGCTTCACTCGTGCCCAGCTCACAAGTGTACGCGTATGAAACTAATTCGTTGCCAGAAATAAATCAGGCAGGACCAGGTCCTGTTGAGGGACCAACAGCTGTACCCGGAGTATCTCCAACACCAATCCCGCAAAATACAACTATTTCACCTGGGACAAGACCAGTCCCAACTGAGCCTCCTGTGCGTCCTATGGTGCGAGACGCGGTTCAAGAGGTACGAAATGAAAGAGTAGAGGCAGGGCTTCCTCCTCGTCCACAAAACCCCGCTGAGCGCGTGGACGCGAGGCAAGAGGTAAGACAAAATGTGTATGACGCGCGAACGGAAGCGGGGCTACAGGTGCGCCCCGTTTCTCCAAATGAACGAGCTCAGATGAGAGAGGAGGTAATGGATGCGCGCCAAGAAGCGGCATTCACTGGCGAGATTCCTCCTTGGCGTGCGGGAGTTGAGGTACGAAGAAATTTTAATAATTCAGCAAACACTACTGAGGGTGCTCGCGAAAGAGTACTTGCTGAAATTGAAAGAAGAAACACAAGCCTAGAAGCGTTTCAAATGCGTATAGAAAATGCTCCAGGACTAAGTGACGAGGCGCGCACGCGATTGCTTGCTGGACTTGAAACCCGTCTTGAAAATTCTGCAAAAATAAGCGGACTTGTCGCGGCGGGAGCAAGTCAAGAACAAATACGATCCGCGATTGAAGAAATACGCGCGTCATATGATGGATATAAAGCCATCCTTCCTCAAGTTGCGCTTGTTGCAAGCGCTGAAAGAATACTTTCCGTGTCCGCGCAACTTGAAGCATTTAGTCAAAAATTGAGCGAGCGAGCGAGCGCAGGAGCTGTTGATATAAGCGCGCTTTTGAACGAACTTGAAAGCGCTATTGATACCGCAAAATCGCAGGGTGAATCCGCGCTCGCCTCCGCAAAAGCACTTGACGGTTCGCAAGAAGGAGCAGTTATGGGAATCCGCTCGCAAATACAAGCAGGACAAGACGCGCTTAAAAACGCACGAGAAACAGCAAGAGAAATTATTACGGCGCTTGGGGTCACCCAGTAAATATCTCTAAAAAATACTCAAAACCCGAGCGCGTGTTGCACGCGCTCGGGTTTTCTCGTATGCTTTTTCTTATTGCGGGATCGTCTAATGGTAGGACTGCAGATTCTGGCTCTGCATATCTAGGTTCGAGTCCTAGTCCCGCAGCCAAGTCGTGCGAGGTTATCCCGCACGAGACGCGTCGATAATCATCAGAGATCCATTCTGAAACCGCATACCTGCTGAAAGCAGTATCTAGAACAAAAAGGCCACCTACCTTGGGTGGCCTTTTTGTTTGACTTGCACTATACCCCCTAGGGGGTATATAATCTTTAGTATGAAATATATGGAAGATAAAAATAAAGGCAAAATCATTCGTCGCCTCAAGCTTCTCGAGGGTCAAGTTCGGGGTCTGCAAAAGATGATTGAGAATGATACGTATTGCATAGACGTAATTACGCAGACATCTGCGGTCAAACAAGGGCTTTCTAATGTCGAAGACCTACTGCTCGAAAATCACCTTGGCGGGTGCATTTTGAATCAAGTGAAAGCCGGGCAGACTGAAAAAGCCAAACAAGAAATTTTGAAAGTTTATAAGCTAAAAAGAAAATAATTTATGCATACGCAAACATACAATGTAAAAGGAATGCACTGCGCCTCATGCTCTTCTGTTATCGAAAAGACATTTAAGAAGGTCGATGGCGTGCATTCTGCGGAGGTGAACTATGGTACTGAAAAAGCAAAAGTCTCTTTTGATCCTTCAAAAACGAACCCGCACGATTTGTCTAATCATATCGAGCCACTCGGGTATTCGCTGGATATCCCAGCTTCCGCCGATGAGATGGGCATGTCTCCAGACGAACATGCGGCTCACTTGGGACTTAATCAGTCAAAGAAAGAAAAGCTTGCTGAAGTTGCCGACATGAGAAGTAAAGTTCTCTCAGCCATTCCTCTCGCAATTTTTGCTGCACTCGTTATGGGTTGGGACATTCTTGCAGAATACAGCGTAGTTCCTGCGATGAGCTACACGCTCAAAGAGTTCTTCCACCACCTTCTTCCTATTTTTGCTACATACATTCTCTTTGTCGTTGGTAAACCGTACCTGCTTGGTTTTTATAGATTCTTACGATACGGCAAGGCCAATATGGATACGCTTATCGGTATTGGTACCGTCGCCGCTTTTCTATACAGTTTTGCAGTCAGCGCCCTTGAAGATGTACTGCGTCCATTCATAAATGTCGAGTATCAATACTACGATGTGACAATCGTAGTCATTACTTTCATCGCACTTGGTAAGTATCTTGAGGCAAGGTCAAAGATAAAGACAGGTGATGCCATTGAGAAACTTCTCAATCTTCAAGCTAAAACAGCTCTGGTTATTCGTGATGGAAAAGAGGTAGAAATTTCAGTAAACGATGTAAAGCATGGCGATTTCATTATCGTTAAACCAGGAGCAAAGATTCCTGTTGATGGAGTGATTACTGAAGGAAGTTCTTTTGTTGATGAATCGATGGTTACTGGGGAGCCGATGCCAGCACAGAAAAAGATTGGAGACAGTGTCGTATCTGGAACGATCAACACCAGCGGAGCATTTACGTTCAAAGCCACAAAAGTTGGGTCCGAAACATTTCTCGCCCAGATCATAAAGATGGTCGAGGACGCTCAGGGTAGCAAGGCTCCGATACAGGCGCTCGCTGACAAGATTTCGTCAGTCTTTGTGCCGATCGTCTTAGTGATTGCTTTTCTATCTCTCGGTGCCTGGCTTATTATCGGATCACAGTACTTAGGACTCCCGCAAGCACTCTCATTTGGTCTGGTATCGTTTGTTGGCATTCTCGTCATCGCTTGTCCATGCGCACTTGGGCTCGCGACACCTACGGCAATAATCGTAGGGGTTGGTAAGGGTGCTAAAGAAGGAATTCTTATAAAAGATGCCGCAACTCTTGAAAAACTGCACAAGGTAGATACTGTGGTGGTTGATAAGACAGGAACTATTACCAAAGGTAAACCAACGTTAGTTGATATACAAAATCTTTCTGATTTAAAAGACGATGAACTTGTTTCGATTCTGGCTTCACTTGAGAAAAAATCAGAGCATCCTATTGCACACGCAATCGTGAGTTATGCACAAGAAAAGAATTTAAAAATAGAAGATATTTTGAATTTCGAAGGTATTCAAGGTAAAGGACTCAAGGGAACAATCGGCGGCACAGAATACTTTGTTGGTAATGCGAAGCTCGTAAGTGACCTTAAGGTTTCCTTTGATACATCAAAGCTCGATGCATTTACCTCTCAAGGTAAAACCCCTGTCATACTTGCAACAAAAGAAAAGGTGCTTGGTTTTGTGATGGTGGCTGATGAAATAAAAGCGGAATCAGTCGAAGCCGTAAAAAATCTTCACAATCTCGGCATCAAGGTGGTCATGATCACGGGAGATGATGAGAAGGCGGCAAAATACATTGCGTCACTTGTTGGTATTGATGATGTTGTGGCCCATGTTTTGCCTCAAGATAAGCTTGAAAAGATACAGGAGCTTCAGTCCCAAGGTCGTGTGGTTGCTATGGCAGGTGATGGAGTAAATGACGCTCCTGCACTTGCTCAAGCAGATGTAGGAATTGCCATGGGTACGGGTACGGATGTAGCGATTGAATCGGCGGGAATCACGTTGCTTGGCGGGGATATCTCTAAGCTCGTTAAAGCGATCAAGCTCTCAAAGATCACCATGCGAGGAATCAAACAGAATCTTTTTTGGGCATTTATCTATAACATCGTCGGCATCCCTCTTGCAGCGGGAGCTTTGTACCCGGTCTTCGGATGGCTCCTCAATCCTGTATTCGCCGGTTTTGCCATGGCCATGTCGAGTGTGTCCGTGGTGTCGAATTCACTTCGCATTAAAGCTAAAAAATTATAAATATGAATACACACACCTTTCATGTTTCGGGTACCCATTGTGCATCATGTAAAATCTTCATTGAGGATACGCTCAATGAGCAGGTCGGTATTTATAAAACACGCGTCGATTTGAAACACGAAACTGTCTCGATTGATACCACTCTAGACGAGAGCCAAGACATGCTCGCAGAAATACTTACAGAGAAGATTAGTCAAAACGGATATTCTCTGTCTGTTGATAAAAAAGCAAAGGAAAAGAAGAACGATGGTGTAATTTGGCAATCCCTTCCAATTGGACTTGCGTTTCTCGCCTTGTTCTTCATTGTACAAAAATCCGGAATACTGAACTTTGGCTTGGGCGGGACAATAACGCCAGTTACTAGCTTTATCATCGGCCTCGTTGCGTCAGTCTCCAGTTGCCTCGCAGTTGTGGGTGGACTTGTTCTTTCTCTATCTGCAACGGTATCGCAAGACAAAATAAGCGACGTAAAACCCATGATGCTTTTCCATGGCGGAAGACTAATCAGTTTCGCCATACTGGGCGGAGTTCTCGGCATTATCGGGAGTGCAATCGGTATAAGCTTTACACTCACCGCGTTCCTCGGAATTCTTGCATCGGTTGTAATGATCTTACTTGGACTTAATCTTGTAGGAGTGTTTCAGAAGAATAGAATCACTCTTCCTCCGGGGGTTTTCAATTTCTTTCGCAGGGTAGAACATAAAACGATTGCCCCATTCCTAGTCGGTGTCGGCACATTTTTCCTTCCGTGCGGATTTACTCAAGCGATGCAGATCGCGGCACTTTCAAGCGGTTCGTTTTTCTCGGGATTTATGATTATGACAGCATTCGCTTTGGGCACGTTGCCCATGCTCGCGCTACTGTCATTCGGTTCTGCATCATTCGCTCAATCAAAACACGCTGCGCTGTTCTTTAAATCTGCGGGAGTGGTGGTGATTGGACTCGGAGTGTTTGCACTTCTCGCTGGGCTAGCAGGGCTTGGCATTATTGATCCTTTATTTAACATATAATTTTACCAGTTAGTCTATGCAAAAAAACACTATTATATCCATTATCATCAGCGTTGCCCTCATAGGCGGGACTCTTTACTTTATTTCTGACAGATCGATATCTACCAACGAAGAAACCGCGCAATCACAAAATGTCGAGATTAGAGACGGCGTTCAATATGTGACGGTTACCGCAAAGGGCGGCTATTCACCTCGTGTAAGCGAAATCAAAGGAGGAATGCCTACCAAACTGGTTGTAAAGACAAATGGTACCTATGACTGTTCGGCATCACTCGTTGTCCGCTCTGTGGGCTTCCAAAAAATACTGCAACCGACGGGTGAAGAATTAATCGATTTGGGTACTCCAAAATCTGGCGATAAAGTGCAAGGGGTTTGCGGTATGGGAATGTATAACTTCGTAATTAATGTTAGCTAGAAGAAAGTGTAATTACTTTGGCATTTAATAGGATCTTACTTTTCAGGCAGCCAAGTAATTCACGTTTTTCAACATCGGATCCTTCACGCAGTATGTACTTCGCATAGTTTCGTATATCAATCTCCTTGACTTCGATCTTATCCTTTTTGCCGAGAAGAACCTGTTGGAATTTCTTAAATCTCTCAACCTCTGACTTTATCTTTTCTTTAACCCCGATTTCATCAATATCAATTTGATCCATTAGTTCCTCAAATTGCTTAATGAGATCTATCTCATTGATATAGCCGCATTTACAGTTAGGATCTCTGCGTTTGGTACAGCCATAGTAGACATGACGGTGAATATTACCGTTCTTTTGCTTCTTGAACTTCTCATCGGCTGTAATCCCTGATTCGCACAATCCGCAGGTCATGAGTTTAGTGAAGGCAAACTCTTTACCCTCAGATCTGACAAACTGACTTTTTACTTGCTCTTGAACCTGATCAAATAGCTCCTTGGTAATTAGTGGCTCGTGTTTACCTTGGTACCAGTGACCAGAGTTCTTGGGATATTCAAATACTCCGTAGTAGAAGTGGTTTGCGAGTATGCAGTAGATATTGCTCACTGTCAGGTTTTTGTTTCCAGCAGCGGTTTTGAAGTTGAGTTCAAACTTGAGCCAGTTATAAAGTTTCCGTCCCGACCATTTTTCATAAGCTACTTTCTCGAACATTTTCTTGATTACAGGCGCTCGGTCGGGGTCTATAAGTGTCTCGCACTTTCGGTCCATTCGTTTCTCTTTAAAGTAGCCTGTTGGAGCAGGGGCAGGCCATAGTCCCATTTCCACCCTCGTCTTTAGTCCTCGCTTTACGTTGATACTCTTGTTGTCGTTCTCAAGTTTTGCTTGCGAACAGAGGATCATAAGAAGAAACTTCTCGCTTGGCGTATTGGTGAAAGTCTGTCCATAGGTTCTGATTTGTACGAGTCGCTTTTCGTCCATCAGGTCCACTACGGATCCTAGGTCTCCTGCGTTTCTACTTAATCGATCGGGATGCCAAACAAGGATGCCGTTAAATCTTTCTCGCCTAAGATCCTCTAAGATTTCCTTAAAGACAGGACGCTGTCCTGAATCCTTAGCTGAATGCGCCTCTCTTCGTATGTCTACGATCTCAAGATTTTCTCGCTCGGCTATAGCAAGCATTTCTTTAACTTGAGACTCAATCGATAGCGCCTGTTTTTCGTCCTGCTCGGTTGATTTGCGAGCATAGAGGACGTACTTAACTTTCACTGCTATGGGAACAGGTGCTTGGCCTATGAGTGATGATATTTGATCTATTTGCATAGATATATTGATGACAGAAACCATGGTTTTGCTAAGACTATGCAGAACTAAGAAAACGTCGCATGGTCGTGGAGCTTAGCAAAAGGCTTCATTTGCGATAGAATAGGAAAGTACCCCATAGTGAATATTGTGCTTAGTCCCCGGGAGGACTGCTTTCTCTTACCTGTTATAGGCAAAGAGGGGCAGTCCGAGTTCCATAACAGGAACCTCTCGGGGTAGCACCGCTATGGGGTACAGGCTCGGCTGTCCCTTTTTGCCTTTTCTGTTCAACAAAATCCAAATAGGTCGTCAGTTGAGACATAGATCTGTACCCCTATGTCACACTCTGAAAAAGAGCTTCTCGTTCGCATTCAAGAACTTGAGAAGCAAATCAAACAACTAAAAAATAGAAAGAAATTCGGGCTCGTCTGGGAAGATAAACCAGAGGAGGTTGTTTTGCAATGTGAGACGCATATCCCGATTCTTAAGGAAGTTAAAAGTAGAAAGTTGGTTTCTGATAATACTCAGCCTGAGAACATTTTGATCGAAGGCGACAATTATCACTCACTTTCTGTTTTGAACTATACCCACAAGGGAAAGATCGATCTCATCTATATCGATCCACCATACAACACTGGTAATGCTAGTTGGAAATATAACAATAAGATTATCGATGCCGATGACGAATTTAGGCACAGCAAGTTCATAGCATTCATGGAGAGAAGATTACGGCATTCGCGTGATCTTCTCTCCGATAACGGAATAATCGTTGTCGCTATTGATGACTATGAAATACACAATGTTAGGTTGTTAATGGATGAGATCTTTGGAGAGAACAACAGACTGGGTACGGTAGTGGTTGTACATAACCCGCGAGGACGGAACGACGATAAGTACTTTGCGACCATGCATGAGTACACTCTTTTCTACTCGAAAGGACAGAATGCAGAGATCAAAAAATTTGAGCATACCCAGGATAACTTGGATAGTGAATTCCCAAATGAAGATGAAATCTCAAGATATGGGCTTGTCTCATTCATGAGAACTGGAAACAACTCTGATAGGCATACTCGACCAAACCTCTTCTACCCAATTTATGTAAGCAAAGACGATCAAATATCCTTGGAAAAGGTGAAAGGTTATGAAGAGGTCTGGCCCATTAATGTTAAAGGCGAAGAGAAAACGTGGAGATGGTCAAAAGATACTCTTTCAGAAAATACAAAGGATGTCCTAATTAAGAGAGTCAAAGGAGATATTAAGCTATTCAAGAAAAGACGACCTGAAAACGTAGGCGGCAAAAAGCCAAAGACTATTTGGTATGACCCTCGGTATGACGCGTCGAGCCACGGTATTGTCTTACTCGAGAAGATTTTTGATGAAAAGAATAAATTCCCATATCCAAAATCAATTCATGCCTTATTAGATACATTGAAGATAACGACAAACAAAGAATCCATAGTTCTAGATTTCTTTGCAGGATCTGGAACAACAGGTCATGCCGTTCTTGAACTCAACAAAGAAGATGGTGGAAACAGAAAGTTTATTCTCTGCACAAATAATGAAAGCAATATTGCAGAGGAAGTAACCTATGAGCGTCTCAAGCGTGTAATAAGGGGTTACAAAAATAAGAAAGGAGAAAAGATTGAGGCGCTTGGCGGCAATTTGTCTTATTACAAAACTGATTTAGTTGATATCGAGAAGCTCCAAAGAATTTCTGATGAATCTAAGATAAAGGTAACCTATCAAGCGGGTGAAATGATCGCTATTCGCGAGAACACTCTCAGCGAGGTCGATAAGAATGATTGGTGGCAAATATTTGAAAACGAAGAGAAGAAAACTGCTATCTACTTCAAGGAAGACAAGTCGAAGCTTCTCGAGCTGATAAAGCTTCTAGAGAAAGAAGATAAGTCGACGGTTCTTTATATCTTCGGCTGGGGCAAGAACGAGTACAAAAATGAGTACTCGTCGAAGAATATCAAGGTCGAGGATATCCCCGAACCGATTATCGAGGTGTACAAGGAAATTAACAGAATCTAAGGCGTATGTTTGCACTAAAACCATTTCAAGAGACAGCAATAGCAAAACTGAAGGATCAGTTCCTTTCACTTTGGAAATCTCCGCATGAGAACATCCCGCTGGTGTTCAAGTCCCCGACGGGATCAGGAAAGACGATAATGATGGCGCAGTTCCTCCGCGACCTTGTCGGAGATCCGCGCTTCTATGGAAATGATGTGGCTTTCCTTTGGTTTACATTCAGCGAAGATTCGTATGTCCAGAGTAAGAATAAGCTTTTTCAATACTATGGCGGAGCCTCAGAATTAGATCTTTTGGATCTCAACGACCTCGCGCGAGGCAAGCTCAACAAGAACTCCGTATTTTTTATCAATTGGCAGAAGATCAAGGGTAAGTCAAAGGAAAGTAGGAAGCTCCGCAAAGACAACGAGTGGGGCTTGAATTTCGACAGCTTTATAGAGAAAACCAAAGAAGAAGGTCGCAACCTCGTTGTCATAATCGATGAGGAGCATATTGGCGCAGACACCGAGCTTGCTCAGGAGATCATCGACGGACTTATCAAGCCGAAGATAATAATCCGCGTTTCCGCTACACCTAAGTACATTCCAAATGCAGAGGAAATGTCTGAGCAACGGGGCGGATTCGTTCAGGCAAAACGTGAAGACGTTATCGAAGCGGGACTTATCAAGGAAAAGGTAATCTTCCAGACAGAGGAAGACCTCAACAGAAAGGATCTAAAAGGTGTAGATCAAGACGAAATCCTGCTTGAACTCGCATATCAAAAGCGGCTAGATTTGCTGAACCATTACAAGCAGATCAGTGCAGAGATAAATCCGCTTGTCCTCATTCAGCTTCCAAACGACGATCAGGCAGGAAAAGATACAACCGCAACGAACAAGCAAGATATTGTCCTTAATTTCCTCAAGGAGAAGGGAGTACTTGAAGACGAGATCGCCATTTGGCTATCACAGGACAAGGTGAACCTTGAGGACATTGAGAATAATAAGTCTCCAGTTTCTTTCCTCCTGTTCAAGCAAGCAGCTGCTACTGGCTGGGATTGTCCTCGCGCCAGTGTCCTCGTCATGTTCCGAGAGATCAAAAACCCGACATTTGCTATACAGACGGTTGGTCGAATCCTCCGTATGCCGTATGGGATGCACTTCCCGATACCTGAGTTAAACCTTGGCTACCTGTATACGAACTACAAGCGAAACGAAGTGCTAACTGAATACGGAAAATCCAAGACTGATAATCGTCCTGCAATATACGGAAGCTATCGAAAGAAAGGTGTCGATCCTGTTGTCGTTGAGTCCGTATTCATGAGTCGAACCGACTACAACGACTTGGGCGATACCTTCCAAGAAGTATTCGGAGAAGTTGCTAACGATCACTTTGCCATCACAGCGAAAGACACTCCAACTCAGACGATCAAGAAACTCGAAGCAAAGAGCCTGACTACTAACCCAATTGTTACGAACGGCCTTATCGTTGGTGTTGAGATCGACGACTACGACAACTTCACCAAGGAGCTTATTGCAGAAGGCGGCAGTCATGAGCAGGAGATGTCCCAGCATGACCTTGAGCGCCTCTACAACCTTTTGTGCTTCAAATACATCGCGCGACAAATTGACGAAAACAAGAAATTCGCACCAGAGCGTTCATGGGGAAAGCTCAAGACCGCGCTCAATGTATGGCTACTTAGGACGACTAGCCTGAGCCGCCAGGAAATCTACAAGATCGTAGTGAGTGACCTGCTTAACCAGTCGAGCGTCCTTGCTCCTATCATCGGCGAAGCATTGGAGAAATACCGTCCTATCCGCGAGAAGGAAGTGAACAAGAAGTCAGAGCGTTCAAAGCGAGTGGAAACAATAGAGATTCCAAGAGAGACACTATTCTTCACGGATCAGTACGAACAAATGGATGTAAAGAAGTCCGCGCTCGATCCCTTCTATATCGAGAAGGACTACAAGGGAGAGGACAACGAGAAGCAATTTATTGATTTCCTCGAATCTAATAAGAGCGTCGTGTGGTGGTACAAGAACGGAGACGCTGGAAGCGAGTACTTCTCGATCGCATACAACAATCCCGACGAGAACAAGGAAAAGCTTTTCTATCCTGACTGGATCATCAAGACCAAGGACAAAGTTTGGATCATAGACACCAAGAAGGGATCGACTGCCGAGATCGCTGATACGAAGTACAAGGCTGAGGCGTTGCAGGGGTGGCTTAAAGGCAAGAAGGCATTCGATGGTGGAATCACCGTTCAAGACGGCCCTAATGGCTGGAAGCTGAACAACGATAAGAAATACAAATATACGCCATCATTTGAAGGTTGGAGCAATTTGAAAGATCTTTTCTAGTTTTCTAGATAAAGAAGATACGGAACGTGCTTGGTGGGTCTGCAAGAGCGTCCAATACAAGAGATGAGAATGCATCCGCTAGGTCGTCGTGCTTCTCCACACCAAAGTGAACGATCTGCTGGATTAGCTGTTCGGCTCCTTGTCGCGGGAATTTCACGACCCCTGTTTTAATCAGGTTCGCGGTGAGCATGAGTCGAGCGCGCTTGTCTGTGTTACCAGGCTTCACAGTGTGTATCTGCCTGAGTCCTTCTGCCTTGAGTTGCTGTGGAAGCGCACTCTGATACGCGACATCCTCAATCACGAATACCGGACCGTTCCAGTGCGGGACATCCTTGTACGAGTTGTGTATGACCTTGCACGTCTCGACTGTTTCAGGAAAGGAAAGACGCTTGTTGATGATCTTCGGAAGGATATAGATGTCGTACCCCTTCTTCCTCTCGAAAAGGAGTGCAGGCACCATAGCCGTGTAGTCGGCGGTATCCCTCTTTGAGATCGCCAGATCGACACCGATACGTACTTCAAGGTTCGTCTTGTAGTCATCCAAAACTCTTACTCGAGGTGGAATCTCATCGTAGTACTGGATCCATGCAGGGTCGATAACCTGATCTTCGGCCGGGACGATGTTGAGTAGGTATTCGCGTTGCCATGCGTAATCGTTCGCGGCCTTGCGCTGCTCCTCCTCGATGTCCTCCATGGTCGGATACTTCCCAGGCCAAAGAATCGTTTGTCCCTCCAGAAGCGGATATGCTCGAAACATCCCGTCGATTCGCTTTTCCATGATGTCCTCCTTGAGGCGCATGATGAGCGAGTCCTCATGCAGGAGGTTTCCAATCACGATAAGACGAGTACTGCGGTCTCCAGCAGGAATCACTTCGCCCGTAAGCCACTCGTAGGTCTTGTTACGTCCCTCGCGCGTTTTAGTTGAAGCGATGTCCTCAAGGTCGTCCCCGATGATGAGATCAGGACGATGCTGGTTATGGCGCAGACCGCGCACGCTCTGCTCGGTCGATACGGCCGTAATGCGAGCGCCGTGCCTTCCGAACACAAGCGATGTCGCGCCCCATTCGTTGCGCTCCTCTTGGAACGGTCCGAGGTCGCTCTTGAGGAGCGTGTTGCTCTCAAGTTCGCGCCTAAGGTTCATCATGTGCTGCTTTGCCTGAGCCTGTGTCTGCGAGAGAATGACGATGAACTTCTTCTGCTGTTTTCCGAGGATTGCCCAGATCGGATATGACATGGTGAAGATGGTGGACTTCGCTGAACCGCGAAATGCAACCACCACAAGGTTCTTCACGTCCTCGCGCTCCGAAAGCCCCATAAGCTCCTTTTGGAATGGCGCAGTCGGATACTTCACATAGTGGGCGAAGTAGAAGTGGAAGAAGTACCAATGGCTTTCCTTAGTGATCGCCGTTCGCACTTTCCGATCCTTCAGCATCGTTTCCATCAGGTGCGTCGGTAGTGGGTTCTGTTCCATGGTTGGTCTTTGTTATGTTGCTGGTAATGGGATCCATAGACGCAAGGCGAAGAGCCTCACGCACGGTCTCTTCCTGTTCTTCAGTGAGTTCTTCTTGCTTTGGTGCGACTTCCACCTCAAGGCGATCCTTGAACTTTGGATTGCGCTTGCGGAGCCAGAAGCTGATCGCCGACCAGTTCTTCTCCTTGATGAGCGTGAGGAGCTGTCCCTCGCTCATGTCGTTCACAAGCTCCTCCCCCTCAGCGATTGCTTCTTCCATAGCTTTGCGGAACTCAGCGTCTTCGTTCCGCCATCGATACACGCTGTTGCGGGAAAGCCCCGTCTTCTCGCACGCGACTTGTACGATCGGGACTTTCCGCAGTTCGTCCAGGAACTGCTTCTGGAATTTATTCTTTTTCATAGTGTTCGATGACTGGCTTAATTCCAGTAAGCGCCTCGAAGCGAGTCGCGATCAGGTCGCAGAACTTTGGCTCAAGTTCGCACCCGTACACACGCCGTCCGAGCTGTTCTCCCGCAAGCAGGGTACTGCCCGAACCGAGGAAGCTGTCGAGGATGATGTCATTCGGCTTCGTGCAACGCTTGATCGCTTTCTCGTGGAGCGTGATCGGCTTTGATGTTGCGTGCTTGTAGTCCTTCGCGGCAAGTCGCTTCGCCGTCCAGATTTCAAGGAAGTCGTCCACCTGTGCCACAAGCTCGTTTCCGGTGGTGAACTCCTTGTTCATGATCTCGTTGAGATCGCTCACGGCTTCTGCAAGGTATGGCTTTCCGCGTGTGCCGTATACGGCAGGCTCGTATGCCTTGTTGCAGTACACCTTCGGCACGGGATTCTGCGAGTTTTTGAGCCACAGGCATACGCGCTTGTTCGCGATACCAAGTGTTCGATAGATCTCTTGAATAAGTCCGATGTAGACTTGATCGCAGTAGTAGAAGACGTGAGTATTGGGAGAGGAAACCGCGAGTGCGGCTGTGAGACTATCTCTGATGAACCCCTTGTACTCCTCGTAGGTACGCGTGTCGTTCACGTTTCCTCCGTAGTCCTTCTTTCCGCCGATGCCTCCGTCGTAGTCGATAGAGATGTTGTAGACGGAATCTGAGTAAATCATGCTGGCTCGCTCCTCACCGAGGAGGCGCGCAAGGTTCTTTGGGTCAGTCGAGTCCCCGCAGAGGATCTTATGCTTGCCGAGATGGATGATGTCGCCGAGCTTTGTCTTGGGATCGGTTATCTTCTTCAGCTCCTTCTCGATATCGAACGAATCCTCTTTGGTCTCGTTATTGTTGTCCCAGAACTTCGCAAGCTCCATATCGTCGAATCCAGCGAATGAGAGCGTGTCGAGTTCAAAGGACTTCAGGATGTCGAAGTCCCAATCGCCACCAAGCTTGTTGGAGCCGATCAGGTATTCCTTTGCTTCCTTTTCCGTGAGCTTACGATTCGGTACGCGGATGTCGATCATCTCGTTGCCTCGCTCAAGGAGCTGGAGCGCCTTAATGCGCTGATGTCCTGCTAGTATCGTGCCGTCATAATCCACGGCAGGGATCTCCACCAGATTGAACTTCTTAAGACTCCGCTTAAGATCGGACATCTGCTTGTCGCTAATCTTGCGGGGATTGACCTCCTGGGGAATGAGGTCGTTTACACGTTTTTGGACCGTCGTCCATGAGAGTTTTTTCATACTCCTTTAAAACCGTTACGATTTGTAAGGATGTATGGCAATAGAAAAAGCCTATTCCACACACGAAACGAGGAGAGGCTCGATAACCTCAACTCACTTCTTGCGCGAAATAGGCACGACCCGGAGGTGGTAGCTATTTACTTGTTACTACGCGATGAATCAATTTTATTCCTCCTTCTTTTTCTTGGCAAGGTGGCGGAGGATTCTTTTGCCTTTCGTGCTGTCCATGAACTCCCGTGCGTCCTCGCCGAGGAATACCGGAACGCCAGCCTTGGGGAAGGCGATGAGGATCTTGTATCCCTTGCGTTCCTCTTCTTGAACCATTCTCACGAACTCGGGATCGTTCCTGAGTATCGTCATGGCAAACTCGTGCGACCCACTCTCGTTCTGTTGCTGCTTCTCGATCTTGGAGTAGATCCGTCCCGGCTCCTGCTTTTCCATAGCGTCACTGATCTTCTTTGCCACGTTTAAGGTTGGCCGCTTGTTGTTCGCGTGCAGTGTAAGGTCCGTGATTTGGATCGTTTTGTACTTCACCCCGTTCCTGAGGACGGCAGGTTGTAGGCGCATCTCGTATGGCATAAGGGAAGTATAGCAAAACCCTTGTATAAAAGTCCACTTTCGTTTATACTTGTTTATACCTATGATCGAAAACCTCACCGAAAGCGACAAGAAGGTGTACGCGCTCATCCGCAACCGGATCGTGCATGGCCTCGACGCTCCTACCTTGAGGGAAATCAACGAGGTTACCAAGAAGTCCTCTCCTCGGTCTGCGGTATTGGTGCTCAATCGTCTTGAAAAGGCGGGCCTGATTCGTCGCTCCGGAAGAAAGATACAGCTTGTAAGCCAGAGCCTCGCTTCCAACGCCTCGATCTCCACGGTAAATGTGCCTCTCGTGGGGTATATTGCGGCAGGTATGCCGATTCTCGCCGAGGAGAACGTACAGGCGGTGGTTCCCGTAACGACTGCGCTTGCTCGTCCTGGCTCAAAGTACTTCTTGCTCCGAGTCGTCGGAACGTCCATGAATCAAGCAAAGATTGGAGGAGCGAAGATCGAGGACGGCAGTATCGTCCTCGTCCGTCAGCAGGATTGCGCTGATGACGGAGACATTGTTGTTGCCCTCATCAATGACGAGGCGACGGTAAAGATTCTTGAGCAAAAGAACGGCATGGTAATCCTGCGACCGAAGTCCTCGGATCTGCACACGCCGATCGTATTATCAGATAACTGCATCATTCAGGGAGTAGTCGTTGCGGTGCTTCCAGCTGATCTATATTAATTATGAATACCGTCTTTGTTAGTTTTGATTTTGAGAACGACCGACATTACAAATATCTTTTGGAAGCTTGGCATGCAAATCCGAAATTCCAATTCGTCTTTGAGGATGGCACCCCTCGTGAGATTGACAGTTATAATGTGGGTCGTATTAAGGCCGCTCTTACCTCAAAGGTAAAAGCGGCAACTCACACGCTTGTCATTGTTGGTAAGTACGCGAACCAGCGTCACCCTAAGAGTCATTTGATTGGTTACCGGAACTGGATTAACTTCGAGATTCACCAGAGCGTCCAAGAAGGAAAGCAAATTGCGGTAATCCGTCTTGATCGCTCGAATGAGCTGCCTGAAGAGTTGAATGGTGTGCAGTATTCTCTTGTTGAGGGTTTCAGTGAATCAAACGTAATGCAGGCACTTAACTCTGCTCCTTACCAGTATTCTCGCTATGGACTCTAATCACACCTCAATCCTATACGACCACTACAAGGACACCTGTTCGACTATCGGGGAGTCTGTAAAGCGGCGCGATCGCCTCATGCTTTTCGTTATCCTTGCGCTAGCTTTCTTCGCGCTCCAGACAATTTTTCCAACAGTCTCGAATACAGCGGTAAATGACTTCCTCAATTTCAAGTTTGGACTCACTCTCAAAATTGATTTGTCGGTTATCGGTAATATCGTTTGGTTCCTCCTGCTCATCTTTACTCTTCGCTATTTCCAGGTCGCGGTCTTCATAGAGCGACAATACAAGTACATCCACCATCTCGAAGAGAAACTGAACCATGAAGCTGGAAAGGAGTTGATCACCCGGGAGGGAAAATCATACTTGCACCAATATCCAATCTTTTCGGACTGGATGTGGCTTCTTTACACGGTAATCTTCCCGCTTCTACTGTTAGGGGTTGCTGTAGGTAAGATCGTAAGTGAGCTTTCCAACGTGTGTACGTTCGGTTGGTCGCTTGGACTGGTGCTCAACTCGATAGCTTTTCTATTGCTGGGGGTTTCTATTGTGCTGTATCTAATAATGATCCACAAAAAACCTAAGAAGTAATATGGCTTATCGAAACGGGACATACATAGCGTTCCACGCAAACAATACCGCTGATCCTTCTGCTTCGGATATGAAGTATTACAACACCCTTCGTATGTGGAAAGTGCGTAATGAGGGAGACTTCAGATTTGTGAACAGTCATGAGAAAAGAGACGTTAGAGACTGGAGCACGAAAGAAACGCTTCGGCGCGCCTTAAGGGAGCGAATAAACAACTCTAAACACTTACTTTTAATCGTTGGGGAGACAACGCGTCTTGATACAGACTGGGTTCCATTCGAAATAGCCCATGCAGTTGATAACTGTGAACTTCCCATCATCGCTGCCTATCCTGGCTACGAAAGAATTATGGCTCCTGGTCAGCTTTCTCATCTTTGGCCCAAGGCATTGGCAGACCGGATAAATAACGGCACGGCAAAAGTGATTCATGTACCATTCAAGAAGGAGCCTATAGCAGACGCAGTCTCTCAGTTCGATTTTAATAATCCGCCAAAAGGTAGTTTGGTGCATTATTCACGAGAGGCGTATCTTGGCTGGGGTCATGTATTTTAATGAATAACCAAGTGCTTTGTGCGATAATACACAGACCATGGATCCAAAGAGACGTTTCAAAATTGTTGTATATGTTCCCGAGAGTGACGCTGACAGCCTGCGTGAAGCTATGGGTAATGCTGGTGCAGGAAAAATTGGCAACTACTCACACTGTACATTCACTATCAAAGGAACAGGCAGATTTAAGCCGCTTGAAGGAGCGAATCCAACTATCGGTGAGGTAGGAAAACTTGAAGAAGTTGGCGAGGAAAGAATCGAGACCGTATGTGAGGGAGATAAGCTGGATGGTATTTTGAAAGCAATCAAGGAAGTTCATCCGTACGAAGAACCAGCAACAGATGTATATCCGATAGAGGTTTTTGAATAAAAGTTACACGCGACTGTAACTTTGAGGTGGCTTCCTGTGTCACTTGTGTCACTTTTTAAAGCGCACGAGACGCGTCGTTCCAAGAAGCTAAAACGAAGCCAAACAGACTAAGCAGGGCTTGACCGATCACGGTTCTAACACGAGACGGCCAGCAGCTTAGTTTTTGTACCTAACGACCTAAACGGGTCAATAAAATCAACAGTTCTAAAATTAACTAAACAGGTACGGGTCTAGTACATCGAACTTTTCAAGGAAAAGTACCAGACCAGGATTGGTGACAGTCCAAGACCAGCAGCATTCTAGTTTTTTGTACCAACAGACCACGACACGTGAGGAGAAATAAGGGTCGTTTAGAAAATTACAAAAAGCGTCCTAGACGGGTCAAAATCAACTTGTATATTTTGAGCCACGAAATCAGTTCGAGACCTAGATGGGTCAAGGGGTCCAAAAATGTTAAAATGAAAACCAATGAAAGAAACCATTGCTATTATTGCAGCACTTCTTGCACTTGTCGGTAATATTTCGTATCTGAAAGATGTCTTCAGGGGAAATGTCCAACCTCATCCATACACGTGGTTCATTTGGTCGATTGTTTCCATGACCACTTTCTTTGGCGGTCTCGCAAAAGGAGCTGGCATCGGTGCGCTACCTACTGGAGTTGCTGGAGGGTTTACCATCATCATCTTTCTCTTTTCGCTTAAGTATCTTTTTCAAGGGAAGGCCGGGCATATCCGCATGATTGACAACTATTTTCTTGCTATATGTCTTCTCGGCCTCATTCCTTGGATGCTTACGAAAGATCCAACAATTTCCGTGGTAATAGTAGTGCTCATTGATATTGTCGCCTTTATCCCAACTCTTAGAAAGACTTGGACACATCCAAATACCGAGAAGCCTCTTCTTTATGAAATGAACGTCGCTCGTCATGTTCTCACACTCTTCTCACTTCAAGCATACAATATTGCAACAACATTCCATTCAATCGCCATGATCTGCACGAATATTCTCATGACTATCTTTATTAAAAGAAAAACAAAAAGAAATGAAAACATATAATCGGTATCAACAACTTAAAAAACCTTCGTGGGCTCCGCCGGCTTGGATCTTTGGACCAGTATGGACCATTTTATATGTAGTTATCGCTATTTCATTTGGATACACTGCATATTTATTTGCTCTAGGAGTAATACCATTCGTAATCTTGTTACCATTTATATTGAATCTCATCTTTAATTTCTTGTTTACTCCAATTCAATTTGGTTTGCGTAACAATCTTCTTGCTGCTCTCGATACTCTTCTTGTTCTCGGCACACTCGTATGGGCTTTGTCGGCTATTTATGTTTGGATGCCGTGGGTAAGTTATGTAAATATTCCATATCTTGCATGGGTATCCTTTGCCACAGTATTGCAGCTGACTATTACTTTTATGAACAGGAAGACATTTTGACCCGTCAGAGACTCGAACCAAATAGGAAACCTATATTTTAAGAGCTAGGATAAAAAGTGACATTCCAAGACCATCAGCTAATTCGTTCTAGGGCGTGTCGGTTAGGATGGAATTATATATTTTCTCAATTCTAATCCAGAACTAATCAATCCGTAATTTGAATTACCAGCGCACTGCTTTTCGTGCGCATTCCGCGCATATATTTTTTCCTCCAAAAGTAACAGAAACTTTTAATCCACTACCGCAAGAACATAAAGTTCCTGGAGTATTCACTACCGCCGGCATGAGAGCAGATACTTCTATTGGTTTAAAGGTCTCCTCAGGATGATGAGTTGAACAATACCACCTCACACCATGCTGTGTTGTTGGGTATTTTTCGCATATAGCACAAGGTTGCATACTATTTTAATTATAACATATTTTTGTATTTATGCAATCATTGTTAAATTTTTATACCGTAGTATCTAGTTTCGTCGTGGTAGCATACAACTATGAAGTTTAAAGCGACTATAAAAGAGGGAGAGGGAGAAAAGGAGCGAGTGGTTGAAGCAGAAGATAGGGTTAGTGCACTCAAAGCACTTCAAGCAGAAGGTCTTCATGCGATTTCTCTCACCGAAGAAGAAAGCTCATTCACGTTCTCTGATTTAAACAAAATTCAACTTTTTAAAAGTATTAAAATTGAAGAAAAAATTACTTTCACCAAAAATCTTTCAGCAATGCTTTCAGCAGGACTTTCACTTGCGCGCGCACTTTCAGTCATCGAAAGACAATCTACGAACCCGTACTTAAAAGAAGTCGTGAGTGCGCTTAGCAGTTTTGTAAAACAGGGATCTTCTTTTCATGACGCGCTTTCAAAATATCCAAAAGTTTTTTCAACACTTTTTATTGCGATGACGAAAGCGGGCGAAGAATCTGGGAAGCTTGCCGAGGCACTCACCCTTATCGCAAGGCAAACCGAGCGCGCGTACGCGCTTAGCCGTAAGGTTCGTGGAGCAATGATTTATCCAGGAGTTATCCTCTCAGCTATTGTCATTATTGGAATCTTGATGATGATTTTTGTTGTGCCGACTCTTTCTTCAACTTTTACCTCGCTTGGGGTAGACCTTCCTTTCATGACTAAACTCATCATTGATAGTTCTAATTTTATGGTGGCACATGTTTGGATTGTCATACTTTTTCTTATAGCTATTGTTTTTGGTGGGTGGCTTTTTTTGAAAACGCGGATTGGCGCGCGCGCGGTACTTTTTGTTGCGCTTCGCATTCCCGTAATTGGCACGCTTGTGCGTGAGACTATGTGCGCCCGCGCCGCGCGCACCCTCGCGTCTCTTTTGACTTCAGGAGTTCCGATGCTTTCTGCGATTTCAATTACGCGAGAAGTAGTGGGTGATAATGTTTTTGGTGAGGTTTTAGAAGAAGCGGAGGTTAGGGTGAAAAAGGGAGAGCCACTTTCTGCTTCTTTTATTGAACGCGCGAAACTCTACCCTATATTTTTTGGAGACATGATTTCTGTAGGGGAGGAGACGGGAAAAGTTTCTGACATGCTTGTACAGGTTGCTGAGTTTTATGAAGCGGATGTTGAAGAGGGAACCAAAGACTTATCAACCATTATCGAGCCCCTACTCATGCTTGTGATTGGGGGAGCGGTCGGAGTCTTCGCGCTTGCGATGATTGCGCCAATTTATTCTCTTTCAGATAAAATATAAATATCCTATTTCTTTTTATTGCTACAATAAAGAAATGAGAGGAATGTCTTTGGTTGACGTGATTATAGGGAGCGCGCTTGCCCTCATTCTTTTTCTTGCGTTTTTTGGACTCATTCGTACCTCTCTTGTGCTTGCAACGACCGCAAAAGCAAAGGCAGGAGCAAATGCGGTTTTATCAACGCATATGGAATACATACGTTCTCTCTCGTACGATTCTGTCGGAACAGTCGGAGGAATCCCTCCAGGGGTGGTTGATGATGATTTTGTGCGGACATTTAATAACGTTGAGTATCGTGTACGAACTCTCATTGCGTATGTTGATGACGCAAAAGACGGAAGCGGAGCAGGAGACGGAAATGGGATTACTACCGACTATAAACAGGCACGGGTGAGCGTTGCGTATTACATGCGAGGAGAAGAAAGAACAGTGTTCTCCGTCTCAACGATTGCTCCTCCTGGAATTGAAAGCACGACCGGGGGAGGAACGCTTTCTGTTCGAGTAGTGGACGCTGTTGGGGCGCCTGTTTCTGGAGCAACTATTCGCATTGTGAACGCGAGCACCTCTCCTGCGGTTAATTTCTCAACTTTTTCAAACATTCAAGGAATGGCACAATTTCCAGGCGCAGCAACTTCTTCTGAGTATCAGGTTTTTATAAACAAAAATGATTTCTCAAGCACGCAAACTTATCCGCGTACTATACTCAATGCAAATCCAAACCCCGGTTTTATGACGGTGACACAAAACCAAACGACTTCTGCAACGTTTGCAATTGATAGGCTTGCCACGTTCACGATACGCACACGCGCTCCCGCAGGTACTGCTTCTTCAAGTGATTCATTTTCTGATTCATCAAAAATTGTTTCTTCTTCCGGTGTGCAACTATCCTCTGGCGCGCTCATTCTTTCTGGATCTCCTGGTTCATATGTATCTTTTGGAAACGCGTTTTCAACGAGCACTACTCCTGCATTTATTTCTGCATGGAGCGAATTGAGTGGCACAATGGTCACTCCTGCACAAACAAGTGTTCGTGTTTTTGTACGAGACGGATCAGGTACGTTAATTCCTGACACTTTTCTTCCGGGAAATAGTATAGGGTTTACAGCATTTCCAATTTCTCTCTCCTCTATTTCAACAAGTACCTATCCAACTCTCTCCCTTTCAGTTGAACTTTCAAGCGCTAATGCAAACGAAACTCCGGCACTTTTAGAATGGATCCTTACATATGAAACGAGCGAGCAACCAGTCGCGAATGTTCCATTTACAGTCTCTGGAAATAAAACTATTGGCTCAACGGCAGGTGGTTCACCTATTTTTAAAACTATCATTGCCACTACTACTGACGCGAGTGGGGAACGAGTAATTCCAATTGAGTGGGACATCTATTCTGTTTCTGTTGGATTGCCTTTTAGTCTGATACAAAGTGTACCGGAATCACCGTATCAAATTCTTCCGGGAACGAGTACGACGACGACACTTTTTGTCTCACCATGAAAAAAGGATTTACCCTTACCGAAACCCTTGTTGTAATTACCATAGTCACCCTTGTTGGTGGGGTTCTCACGTATGCTATTTTCGATTTCTATAGAACTAATAGGTATGTCGTTGAATCGGTGACCGCGACCGATAACGCACGACGAGGTATTTCAGGTACGCTCAGAAACTTGCGTGAAGCTTCTTATGGAGAAGATGGTTCATATCCTATTTTATCCGCTTCAACCTCAAGTATTTCTTTTTTTGCGGATGTTGATGGAGATCCGCAAATTGAGCGCGTACGCTGGTATCTTTCGGGAGGAACTCTTTTTCGCGGGGTAGTAAATGCAAGCGGGAATCCACCCTCATACACAGGACAACCTGAGGTGACTGACACGCTTGTGACATTCGTTCGAAACAGTACCTCAACACCCCTCTTCCGTTATTTTGATGAATCGGGTGCAGAGATTTCTTCTCCGGTAGCCGTAGGACGTATACGAACCGTCACCACAGAGGTCATCGTTGATATTAATCCGCTCCGTGCACCTGAATTATTTACGCTTACGGGAAGCGCGACGCTCAGGAATCTACGCTAATATGAAATGCATGACGGAACATAATCGCGGATACCTTATGCTTTTAGCGATTGTGTTTGGAGCAATTTTCGTTACTATTTTGGGCGCGCTTTCTGGGTTTGTGCTTTTACAAAACAGAGTACAAAATCAATCAACTGCGCAAACACAGGCACTTGCGCTTGCTGAAGCAGGACTTGAATATTACAAATGGTTTTTGGCACATAATCCAGGAGATTTAACGCATGGTACGGGGCAGTCGGGGCCTTATCAAATTACCTACAACGATCCCCAAGGAGGGGTAGCCGGAACGATTTCTCTCTCTGTTGTCGGGAACACTTCTTGCGGAGAGATAACCTCAATTGATATTACCTCACGAGGGATTGCAACGGGCACACCTGCTGTTTCAAGGACACTTCGGGCGCGCTACGCGCGCCCGACTGTCGCTGAGTATTCATATGTCTTGCATGAAAGCGTATGGGCTGGCTCAGACAGAATTATTAATGGGCCGTACCATAGTAACAACGGGATTCGCATGGATGGAACAGCAAATGCTCCGGTTACTAGCTCTGTTGAGTCATGGAACTGCACTTCTTCTTTTGGGTGTAATCCTGCGCAACCAACCGCACCCGGAGTGGTGGGTAGTGGTCCTAACCAATCACTATGGAGTGATGGAGAGCCACAGATTGACTTTGCCGATATTGCTGCTAATTTTGGACCTCTTCGAGACACCGCAATAGCAAGCGGAATTTACTACCCGCGTTTTAGTACAGGAACCGCAACCACAAGCGCAAACTACTGGCGAGGATACCATCTTGTTTTTAATAGTGATGGCACGGTAACCGTGCGGCGCGTGACAGGAACAACTCAGTTAAGCGTTCAACCCGTTAATGCGACAGAGTGGAATACTGACCGCGCGCTCATGGGAACCACGCAAGCATTTGAGACTCGTACCATTCCCGCAAATTGTGGACTTATTTTTGTTGAAGATAATGTATGGGTTCAAGGCACCATTCCAAGCAAGGTTACTTTAGTTGCCGCAAACGTGGACTCGGGCGGAACAATAAAACCAAATATATACCTAAGAAATAATATTCTATACGGTGCGTATGACGGCACAGATGGATTAACCGCGATTGCCGCAAACAACATACTCATCACTCCAGACTCGCCAAACAACATGACCTTAAACGGTATTTTTGTTGCAAAGGATGGTGCATTTGGAAGAAATTATTATAGAAGTGGGGGAGGTTGTAATTCAGCGTATGAACCAAGAAATACGCTCACCATCACGGGAACCACCGTTTCTTATAAACGCACAGGAACAAAATGGATGAACGGATGTTTTTCAGGGGATGCGGGGTATCAAACCCGTATCGACTCTTACGACAGACGCCTTGCAACCGACGCTCCTCCATTTACCCCCATGGTTTCAATTGACTACAGGTTTTTTGACTGGCGAGAACAGTAAAAAGTTTCTAATTTAGAAAAGAGAAGCGATTATCACAAATGCTTTACTTTTATACATACTGTGTTATTATACATGCATATGATAACAAGAGATAAATTTGATACCCTTCGCAAGGTAAGAGATAGCGGAGAAACGAATATGTTTGACATGCTCGGTGTAAGATTTGCTGCTTTAAGACGAGGTGCTGTGCTTTCAGAAGAAGAGGTTAGAGACTTTGTCTTTAATTACGAAACACGAGCTAAAGAATTTGGTATTTCTGAAGAAGATTAAAACACTCTGTATTGTTTAGTGCTATAGAATAGTGTATAATATAAAAATAACCGCTACGCGGTTCTTTTTATGGAAATACGAAACATCGCCATTATTGCCCACGTGGACCACGGCAAAACGACACTCACTGATGCTTTGATGAAGCAGACGGGTGCGGTAGCTGAGGGTGTGTCCATGGATTCAAATACACTTGAAAAAGAAAGAGGCATCACCATTTATTCAAAAAACACATCCGTTGAATACAGGGGAACAAAAATTAACATTGTTGATACTCCTGGGCACGCGGATTTTGGAAGTGAGGTGGAACGCGTACTCCGTTCTATTGACTGTGTTCTGCTTGTGGTTGACGCGCAAGAAGGACCGATGCCCCAGACACGATTCGTGCTTAAGAAATCTCTTGAACTTGGCATAAAACCCATTGTTGTTTTAAATAAAATTGACAAGCCTGCAGCCGACCCTGCACGCGCTGAAGAGCAGGTACTTGAACTTTTTCTTGAGCTTGGCGCAAGTGATGAGCAGGCAAACTTTCCTGTGATGTATGCGATTGGGCGCGAGGGTGTTGCGATGCGTGCCCTTAGTGATGAGAGAAAAAATCTAGACCCGCTTCTTGATATGGTTCTTGAAAAAGTTTCTCCCGCAAATACAAGCGCACAAGAGGCAATGATTCTCCGTGCGCAACCTTTTAACCTTGGATATGACAACTTTCTCGGACGGCTTGCCATTGCTCGAGTGTATGAGGGAAGTATTAAAACGGGTCAGCAGGTCGTCATTAAAAAGCCAACCGGAGAAACGCGTCAAGGCAAAATCACTAAACTCTTTTCATTTAAAGGTCTTGAGCGCGTTGAAACAGAAAACGCACAAGCAGGCGATATAGTTCTTATTGCCGGACTTCCTGATATTTTTATTGGAGAAACTATTACCACAGACGGGTCGGTTGAAGCGCTTCCTGCAATTACCATTGATGAACCGACCATCACCCTTAATTTTCTTGTGAACAACTCTCCTTTTGCTGGAAGGGAAGGGAAATATGTGACCAGTCGCCAGCTTAGAGAGTATCTAGAAAAAGAACTTGAGGTAAACGTGGGTCTTAAAATCGATTTTGTTTCACCCGATGCATTTAAAGTTTCAGGAAGAGGAGAACTTCACATTGCAATTTTGCTTGAGAACATGCGAAGAGCAGGGTATGAGGTACAAGTTTCTCAGCCCCAGGTAATTATCCGTGAGGAGCATGGAGTAAAACTTGAACCATTTGAAGAGGTGATTATTGATACACCAAGTGAATATCAGGGAGCAATTATTGAGAAGCTTGGTACGCGCGCATTTGTTATGCAAAATTTGGTACAGCAGGACAATCTAGTGCGACTTACCTTTAAAGGCCCTACGCGCGGACTGCTTGGATATAAAAATCAATTTGTCATTGATACAAAAGGCGAGGGAATTATGTCTTCTCGAGTCACCGGTTTTGAACCATACGCAGGAGAGATTAAGAAACGACAAGTAGGATCAATGATTTCAATGGCTTCAGGAAAAGCACTTGGGTATGCTCTTTGGGGACTTCAAGAACGGGGGACACTCTATATTACTCCAGGTACAGAAGTGTATGAGGGAATGGTTATTGGAAACACGAGCAAGGGAGAGGAAATGGCAGCAAATCCAACAAAAGGAAAGAATCTTACAAACGTACGCTCTTCTGGAAATGACGAAGCAATTACTCTCGTTCCTCCGTTTGAGCTCACTATTGAACGAGGGCTTGAAGTTATTTCAGAAGATGAATATCTTGAGGTGACACCTTCATCTGTGCGTCTACGCAAACAGTTTTTAACCGAAAGCGACAGAGCAAAAGCGCGTAGATAGGTGTGGTATACTCTTTTCATACTAATTTAATAGTAAGAAAATGAACAAAGAACAAGGAGATAAAAGTGTATTTATGGAAAAATACGCAACACCCGTCGCGGTTATTTTAGGTGCTGCGATTATCGCGTTTGCGCTCATTTTTGGAACAGGTACGAACCGACCTACTGATCCAAAAAATCCAACAGCTGGTACCATACCAAACGCAGCTGAACTTAAGATGGAAGGAGTGCCTTTTATCGGAGAAGCAAATGCTCCGGTAACGATGGCAGTATGGTTTGATTATCAATGTCCATTTTGTAAACAATTTGAACTCACCACCATCAAGCAGGTGCATGAAGAGTACGTGAAGCAAGGAAAAGTGAAGGTGGTCTTTAAGGATTTACAGTTTCTAGGTCCTGACTCAATTACCGCAGCGGTTTTTGCGCGTGCGGTTTGGGAGGCAGCACCAGAAAAATATTATGAGTGGCACACTGCGTTTATGGAAAACCAAGATAATGAGAACGGTGGTTTTGGTGACCAAGCAAGCATTGAAGCAATGACTCGCACCATTCCAAATCTTGACGCTGAACGCGTGATTACTCTTGCAAGAGAAAAGCGTGGAGAGTATGAAAAAGCAATTAACGCAAGCAAAGCAGAAGCGGCATCTCTTGGAATCAATAGCACGCCAATTGCGCTTATTGGAACTACCCTCATTCAAGGCGCGCAACCTTTTGAGGTCGTCAAGCAAGCAATTGAAACAGAGTTAGCAAAATAAAACTCAAACTATAAAAAACGCACTATGATACATCATAGTGCGTTTTTTATTTTGCGCGTCTGCTCGCAAGGTGTTTGAGTGCGGGTATGAAAGAGGTAAGTGCAATAAGAAGCATGAGGGGAAGAAGATAGTGTTCAACGTTTGGAATGACAGAGCCAAGAGAGTATCCAAGAAGTGTTACTCCCGCGCCCCATAACAACGCCCCAATAATATTAAAACTAAGAAAGGTTTGATATTTCATTCCTCCTACGCCCGCCATAATCGGGGCAAAAGTACGAATCACAGGGAAGAATCGCGCAAACACAATTGCGCTCCTGCCAAACTTCTCATAAAACTTTTGCGTGCGTTCCATGTTCTTCTTGCTAAAAAAAAGCGCCTCTTCTTTTGCAAAAAGCGCAGGACCAAACCGTTTTCCAATTGCATACCCCACATTGTCTCCTAAAATTGCCGCTATAACGACAATCACAACAAGCGTATAGATATTAAAGAAACCTGCAGAAGAAAGTACTCCCGCTGCAAAAAGAAGAGTATCTCCGGGTAGAAAAAAGCCAATAGGTACCCCAGACTCAAGAAAAACCACAAGCCCAATCCCTACATACCCAAGTGTCTGTGCAAATTCTGAAATTGAGAATTCAAACATGTCCATATCACCTGATATTACCATTCTCTGGTATAGTCTGTCATATGTATTCTGATAAAAAAGGGCAGCTGCTTCGGTTGATAAGTAGTACTCCTGAGGAAGGTCTTATTAAAACAACTCCTGTATATAGGACTTTACTTAGAAAAAGACAATCAGAGACTTTAACAACGATTGTTGAGCGTATTGGTCGCGGTAATTTAGTTACTCTTATGCGTGAAGGGAGACTACTTGTACTTGATGATTTTCGTTAATACTATTTCCGCATAAATTACTGTAGGGAATAATGTAGCATGACTAATAATACTTTCTGCTATATACTAAAACCATATGAGCACGAGAAACATTCTTATCGGATTACTCATCGCGCTTTCTCTTTTTGGTCTCGTAAATGCCGTGTATTTAACACAAACAGCGCTCTCGGGCGCAGAACTTTCTTGCAATATAGATGGACTTGATGGGTGTAACATTGTTGCGCAAAGCCCCTACTCTCTTCTTTTTGGGATACCGATAGCAGTTTATGGGGTCGCCTATTTTTTCTTTGTGTTTTTGATCGGTACTCTTTTATTCTTTTACCGAAGCCGTGTGTATTACCTCGCGCTCTGCACGTTGAGTGTTATTGGAGTTGTCATGTCAGGGTATTTCATTATGGTTCAGTTTGCGCTCATTAAAGCTGTTTGCGTGTATTGCTTACTCTCAGCACTCACGGTATTACTTATTGCAATTCTTTCATATCTTTTATATAAATATTCACCATTTTCAAAAGAACTATCATGAGCCGAGCTTTATTTATTTCTCTCACCTCTTTTTTACTTACTCCTTTTGTTGCGTTTTCAGCAACCTTTTCAGGCAGTCAGGAACTTTTTGTCACACAACCTGTTGAAGGTAATTTTTATGGAGCGGGAAGCACGATAACTATAACAAGCCCAATTACAGGAGACGTGGTTGTTGCTGGGGGAGATCTTTTCTTGAAAGGCGTAATAGAAGAAGACCTGCTTGCCTCTGGAGGAAGCATACGAATTGAAGAAAAAGTTCTCTCAGATGTTCGTGCATTTGGAGGAAGAATTGTATTTGCAAACAGTGTTGGAGGGGATGTTCTTGCGGCGGGAGGAATCATAACCGCCTTACATCCTCTTCAAGATTCTCGGCTTTTTGGAGGAAGGGTAGAAGTTCGAGCGGGTGCAACGGGTCCCGTCCATATTAGTGCAGGATCGGCAGTATTATCGGGTACCTTTGACGGAGACGTGGTCGTTACCGTTTCTGATGCGCTCACCATTGAAGAGGGGACAGTTATTTCCGGATCCCTAAGGTACAATGCCCCACAAGAAATAGTTCTTCCTTCATCTGTGTCTGTGCTTGGAGGGGTAACATACACGGGAAGTGCATTTTTTGTTCCTAGTCCTGAAGAAGCACAGGCATTTGCGCTTGCAGGCGCGACGATGTTCTTTTTTATAAAAATACTTTCACTGATGATTATTGCTGGAATTGTCGCAGGCGTGTTTACAAAGTTCTCAAACCAGCTTGGTAATAAAGCGTTATTTGGAGGAGCGAAAAACACGCTTCTTAATGGATTGTTGGGTTTTGGTGTTATTGTAGCGGCTCCCGTACTCGCTCTCTTTCTCTTTGCTTCTGTCGTTGGCTTTGGTCTTGCGTTTTTATTACTTGCTGCATATGTGCTTTTGCTCATGATTGCATATGCATACGCCGCTGTTCTCGTCGGTCTTTTGCTCGCACACACATTCTTTAAAAAGAACAGTATTTCTTGGCGTGGAGCAATTGCAGGAGCGCTCACGCTTTCCCTCATTCAAATTGTTCCTTTTTTTGGAGGGCTCGTGGTGCTTGTTCTTGTTTCAATTTCTCTTGGAACACTTTGCATGCTCCTATTTCATTTTCTTTTTGGAGAAAGAGATATAGTGGTATAAATCATGTATGAAGAAAGGAAAAGAAGGGCACGCAAAATAGTTTCGTATTTGAAAAAAGCGTATCCCGCACCGAAGACAGAACTTCTCTACCGTACCCCATTTCAGTTTTTGGTAGCAGTTATACTTTCAGCACAATGTACCGATAAGCACGTAAACGCTGTCACGAAAACACTTTTTGAAACATATAAAACTCCAATTGATTTCTCAAAAGAAGATGCGCTTATCTTTGAGCGTGCGATTTCACGCATTCCTTTTTTTAGAAACAAAGCAAGGCATATTCAAGAGACGGCAACGCGAGTAGTGAAAGAATATGGAGGCAGAGTTCCAAAAACTGAACAGGAACTCGTGTCGCTTCCAGGTATTGGATACAAAACTGCCCATGTTATTTTAGGAGAACTGTATGATGTTTGGGAAGGAATTCCAACTGATACGCATGTGAAAAGATTTGCGCGAAGATTTGATTTAACGAATCATTCTGATTTAAAAAAAATATCAAAAGATCTTGAAGCACTCATTCCAAAAAAAGATTGGAAATACGTAAACAATGGCCTTGTCTTGTACGGACGGTATGTGTGTAAAGCTCGTCCGCATGCATGCGAAGATCATCCACTTACGCGTCTTTGGCCACCCGCAGCTAAAAGATTTCGTATATGAAAAAGATACTCGCGCGTAACTTACGAAAGGTTGTAACCCAGATTATGATTTTTTATGAAAAAGAGGGAAGACACTCCCTTCCTTGGCGGAAAACCAAAAATCCTTATTTCATACTTGTTTCTGAGGTGATGCTCCAACAAACGCAGGTGGACAGGGTTATTCCTTACTACCAGGCGTTCATTAAGAGATTCCCCTCTATTGAAACGCTTGCAAACGCAAGTCTTAAAGATGTCCTCTCTTTATGGCAAGGACTTGGTTATAACAGACGCGCGCGCATGCTCCATGAAAGTGCACGCACCATTTCTGAGCTACATAAAAACAACATTCCAAACGAATACGCACAACTTATTTCTCTACCCGGGGTAGGGTCTTATACCGCTCGAGCAATTTTAGTTTTTGCGTTTTCAAAAAAAGAAGTGCTTATTGAAACGAACATTCGTACCGTACTTATTCATTCATTTTTTAATACTTCGTCAAAAAAAAGTTCCATCTCTGACAGGGTACTAGAGCCCATACTCACGCACATGACAGAGTTCATACAGAATCCAAGAGATTGGAACTATGCGCTCATGGATTATGGGGCACATCTAAAGCGTTCTGGGGTGAGAACGAATATGAAAGTGCATGGATATGTAAAGCAAAAACCGTTTGAGGGGTCAATGCGTCAGGCTCGAGGAACCATTCTTCGCGCGCTCTCTTTAAAACCACGCACTCGCACATCTTTAATTTCCTGTCTTGGAAAAGAGCGTGAACCTCAAATGAAAAAAGCGCTTGACGCGCTTTTTTCAGAAGGGTTTATCGTGCGAAATGGTCGCACCTTCTCCCTTAAAGACTCGTGATGTTTATGAGAATGAGTGGCGCCTTGTTTGTTTTTTGGTAGAGAAAACCTGCAAGTGCGTCAGTCAAGACATTTTTCACATAGTCATAATCAATCGGGTTCATACCGTCAGTTGTTTCCTCAACCGTCTTTTTAATTAAGATTCGTGCCTCATTAAAGAGTTCTTGAGAGTCACGGATGTAAACAAATGCTCGGGAGAGAATGTCGGGAGACTTTCGTACCTTGCCCGTTCTTCCATTTACGAGTACAAAGACATTGAAGAAACCATCTTTTGCAAGCATTTGGCGATCGCGAATAACTACTTCTTGCATATCACCAATAGAGAAGCCATCAACTAATAGGGGAGCTGAAGGTACTTTTTCTTTATGAATTTGAAGTGTTGTACCGTCAATCACGTCAATAACCATGCCATTATCGGCGACCACAATTGACTCTCTTGGTCTTCCTGCTTGTGCAACTGCGCGCGCGTGAGAACTGGTCATTGAGTAGTACCCATACGCAGGCATAAAGAACTTTGCGTTTACTTGTTGATTAAACCATACGAGCTCTCCTGCGTTTCCGTGTCCCGTTGAGTGCACGTCTGATGATCGGTAATGAATGAGCGTCACTCCTCGACGGTAGAGATTGTCTTTCAGGCGTTGCACCGCAAGCTCGTTTCCTGGAATAACTGAAGAAGAGAGAATAATAGTATCGCGTTCACTGAAAGCAATATATTTATGCTGGCCGGTTGCAATACGCATGAGTGCACCGTATTCCTCTCCTTGCGCACCTGTGCAAAGAATAATAATTCTGTCAGGTGAGTAATCCTGCATTTCTTGTGCGGAGATAATGGTGTTTGAATCAACATTGAGTAAGCCTACTTTTTGAGCAATCTCAATGTTTGTGCGAATAGAACGTCCCTCAGTCACAATCTTCTTGCCGAGTGCTTCGGCAGTTTTGATAATGTGTACCATACGCTCAAGCTGAGAAGAGAGGGTTCCGATAATCAGCCGTCCTTGTACCGTTTTTACAATATCACCCAGATTTGCATGTACGCGTTTTTCAGGCATTGAAAAACCATCTCGTTCAGCGTTTGTGGAATCTGCAACGAAAAAGAGGTTGTTTTGTGAACCAATATGAGACCATACAGCCTTCTCTCCCTCAGAGGGCTCTCCTGATTCATGGTCAAGTTTAAGGTCGCCGGTCACCACCACATTTCCATATTTTGTTTGTATGGATACGCCCATTGAGTCTGGGATAGAGTGGGTTACGGGAAAAAATTCAACACGAGAGTTTCCAATGGTATGTACTGAACTTCGCTCAACGGTGATAATCTCAGGACGAGGAACATCTGGGAACTCTTCGTACCGTTTTGCAATCATTACCGCAGTAAGGTTACAGGTGTATATAGGAGGATTACCAAAACGGGGAAGCACGAAAGGAATGCCCCCAATGTGGTCAAGGTGACCGTGACTTATTATTACTGCACGAATTCTTTCTTGATTTTTTTCAAGATACTTTGTGTTTGGAAGCATGTATTCAATTCCTGGTGCTGTGTCTTCAGAAACAAACTGAAACCCTGCATCAAGCACGAAAATATCTCCATTTGCCTCAACGATATACATGTTTCTCCCCACCTCTTCTACCCCTCCAAGAGGAAGTACGCGTACAACGTTTTCTCCTGCGGGTTCTGGATAGTATTCCCCATTTTTCTTAGGTGCACTTTGAAGAGGTGTTGGACGACGAAGTGCGCGACGAATATTTCTACTTGCGCGTCCGGGACGACTTGACCGTTCTGCACGAGGCGATCTGATTCCGTCTTTTTTTGGGCCAGCGTGTCTTCCTGCGCGCACGGTATGTTTCTCCTCGCCTGATGATTGTTCAGTGGTTTGATTAGGTGCGGGAGCTGGTCTTGGAGCAAAATTCATAACAAATTAGATTGATTTATTTATAGTAGTTAAGTAATGAGAACTAAAGAGGAGGCAACAAGATATTCTTGCGGCCTTCTATAAAATGCTCATTGTATAAGTATCACGAACAAACCCAGGCCATACTGCTTCAGTCCTCAAATGCCATGCGTGGACTCCTTTAAATCGGTCTCTAGGCTCGCTGATGCGTGTTACAGAAATACCCCTGAGTTCTTCTGGAACAGTATACACAAATGCGGGCGCATATAAAAATGCTGCGGGGAAATCAGAGGCAATGACTGACTCAAGTTCAGTAAGTGTTGTGTATTTTTGATCTTCTTCTTGGGATTCTCTGGCTTCTACGAGAAGATCGTCGACTAGGGAATTGGTGTACAGAGAGACGTTTAGGCCAGGATCGTTTCTTTCACCAGAATGCCAAAATGCATAGACATCATCTCCCTGACCTATCACTAAACCAAATAAAAGTGCTTCATACGAACGAGTACGAATAACACTCTGTACTAAGTCGCTTGGCTCAAAGACTTCAACGGCAGTAGGAATTCCTGATGCGCGCCACCCATCCGCAACACGGAGCGCCACCTCTTGGAGCTCGGGCACATTTGATGTTTTTAAGGTAATAGACAGAGTTTCATCACTATCTTCTTTTGTAAACAAACCCGTTTCTTCATTTTTTTCAAATGAAGCTGATGAAAGAAGTTTATGTACATATTCTACGGAATCCCCGTTTTCGGGAGCAAACAATGTTTCAGAAGATGCGTATGTGATGGGTGCGCCTGGAGGGAGGGGTCCAAAAAGCGGAGTACCATGTCCAAGAAGTACCTCATCAACAATTGCTTGTCTTGGAGCAAGATAGGAAAGAACTTGTCTTACTTCTCTTTGTGCGAGGGATGTATTTTCATTTTGGTTGAAAAACACTCCAAACACTCGGGTATAAGGAAGCGTTATAGTTTGATTCTCTCCTGTAATTTCTGTTGTTTGGTATGCGCTATCTATCTTTCCTTCGCGCGCAGCTTTTTCAAGGAGTTCTCGTTGCGGGTAAAACATAAAACTCATTCGAGAGATGTACGGACGGCCAAGTACAAAGTGAGGAGATGCAGAAAGATGATATTCACGAACAATACCATTTCTATCTCGCACGATATTTTCAACCTTAAACGGGCCTGCGCCAACCGGATCAATCATAAGAGTAGAAAAGGGAAATTCCTCATTGGTCAGGTCTTTGAAAAGGTGACTTGGAAGAATACCGAGCGTTGCTTCATGAAGAAATGGTGCGTAGGGACGAGGAAGAGTGAGAGAAACAGTCCTAGCATTTACTACGGAAGCGGAAATTTGCGCCCAGCTTGCTCTTTTAGGACTCTTAAGGAGAGGGTCTTGCACTTTTTCAATCGTGAATATTACATCTTGCGCCGTTACCGGTGTTCCATCTGAAAAACGAGCGTTTTCATTTAATACAAAAGTATACACGGTTTCATCATCAGAAACGGTATAGGATTCAGCGAGCATGGGAATAAGATTTCCTTTTTCGTCGTACCCCATAAGCCCTGCGTGCGTGAGGGCTACCAAATCTTTGTCCGCATCAGAAAGAGCAAGTAACGGGTTCACGAAACGCGGACTCCCAAGCACTCCTTCAGTAATACTTCCACCTCGCGTAGGAACTTCCACTAAAAATTGCTGTTGTAAGGTGTAGAGTGCGTACAGAGAGGTTAGGGCGAAAACGAAAAGAAGAGCACTCAATATAAAACGATCTCCTGAGGAGAGTGTGTTAAAAAAAACACCCATAGACTTTCTCATGTGTGAAAGGCTCAATACCGAGGGTGTAGTATCTGGCTCTGTTTTTGGTACCATAAAAATAAAATACTAGGTAGTTTGGGTAACGCGTACGAGCGTTTGGTAAAAGTTACGATATAGCTTTTTATATAGTATACCCCATGACCATGGGTTCATGCTCTTTCTGTGTTTATAGAAAAAGTCGTAGTGCTGACGCGCATACAAAAAGAATAGCGATGACTATCGTTGTATTGAAAAGAAATTTTTCAGCGCCTCTTCTTTTATAAAAAGTGGTTGAAAAATTATCTCCACCAAAAGCTCCACCCAGTCCGGCTCCTCTTTGTTGTAATACGATTCCTGCAATGAGGATAAGGGAGAGTACTATTTGTATGTACGGCAACACGGTTTGAAGGTATTCCATTTGTCCTTACATTATATCACAGAGTCAGGTTTTCGCAATTACTTGCGTAAGTGTTTCGCGCTCATTATACTACGTATCATTACCACTCGCTGATTGGTGCATAGTCGCGCGTGGGGGAATTATTAATCTTCTTTAACTTAATTTTTTCATATGCCTAAAACAAAATCCGAAGAGAAACACATACTTCCTCTTCACGATAAAGTAATTGTTAGTCCAAAAGATAGAGAAGAGACAATGACTTCTGCGGGAATCATCATCCCTGACACGGTTGATAAAGAAAAACCCATGATGGGGACCGTGATTGCGGTTGGTCCTGGTAAGTTTAATGAAGATGGAGATGAGCGAGTACCCATGTCTGTATCAAAAGGGGATACGGTTCTCTTTTCAAAATACGGATATGATGAAGTAAAAATTGACGGCAAAGAATACCTTATTTTGAGTGAGTCTCAAATACTCGCTGTTATTAACTAATATCTATATATACCCTATGGCAAAACAAATTATTTTCGGTGAAGAAGCTCGTAAGAAAATTCATGAAGGTTTGGAAAAAGCATCTCGTGCGGTAAAGGCAACGCTTGGTCCACGCGGAAGAAATGTCGTTCTTGATAAAGGATATGGAGGCCCACATATCACCAATGACGGAGTGACGATTGCAAAAGCAATTTCATTTCAAAATAAGTTTGAAAATATGGGTGCTGAAATAGTAAAAGAGGTTGCAAGCAAAACAAACGACGGGGCAGGGGACGGAACCACGACCACGGTAGTATTGCTTGAGGCGATGGTTGACGAAGGTCTTGCACGCGTGATGAAAGGAGCAAACGCCATGTCCATTAGACGAGGCATGGAAGAAGCGCGCGATGTGGCGGTTGAAGAGTTGAAAAAAATGGCAAAACCAGTCTCAGGAAAAGCAGAAGTAAAACAGGTTGCAACTATTTCTGCAGAAAGCGCTGAACTCGGTACTATTATTGCTGAAACAGTTGAGAAAGTTGGACAAAATGGAGTCGTTACCGTGGAAGAGTCACAGGGTACGGAGCTTGCAAGCGAGGTAGTTGAAGGACTTCAAATTGACAAAGGATACGCTTCTCCATACTTCGTTACGAATCCAGAAAGAATGGAAGCAGAGATGAAAGACGCACAGGTGTTAATTACCGATAAAAAAATTAGTAGCGTGCAAGAGATTCTTCCGTTGCTTGAAAAGGTTGCACAGTCAGGTCGTCGTGAACTCGTGATTGTGGCGGATGAAATTGAAGGAGAAGCACTCGCGACATTTATCGTGAACCGTCTCAAGGGAACCTTTAACGTGCTTGCGGTTAAAGCTCCTGGATATGGTGATAGAAAAAAGGAGATGCTCGCTGATATTGCGGTAGTACTTGGAGGACAGGTTATCTCAAGTGATACCGGTCTTACCTTTGAAAATACGACACTTTCCATGCTTGGAAAAGCAACACGAGTAGTTGCAACAAAAGACAACACCATATTCGTGGGTGGAAAAGGAAAGAAGGCTGATATTGAAGCGCGCGTTGCTCAACTTAAGACGCTTATAGAACAAACAAAATCAAAGTTTGATGTTGAGAAACTTGAAGAGAGAATTGCAAAGCTCACCGGAGGAGTTGCGGTTATTCGCGTGGGGGCTGCAACAGAAACCGAGATGAAGTATTTGAAAGATAAAATTGATGACGCGGTAAAAGCAACCAAGGCCTCAATTGAAGAAGGTATTGTCGCGGGAGGAGGTACCGCGCTTGCGAAAGTATCAAAGAAACTTAGTGGTGCAAAGAAACTTGCAAACGCAGATGAGCAGGCAGGGTATGAAATTGTTGCTCGTGCGCTTGAGGTCCCTCTTCGTCAAATTGCACTTAACTGCGGTAAGGATGACGCGGGGGTGATTGTGAAAGGCGTGCAGGATGGAAAGGTGGCAAGCGGGTATGACGCGGTCAAAGATGTTATGGTAGATGACATGCTCTCTGCCGGAATTATTGATCCAGTGAAAGTAACAAGAAGCGCGGTTCAAAATGCAGTTTCAGCGGCTGCAATACTTCTCACCACTGAAGTTGCTATTGCTGATATTCCAGAACCGAAAGCACCAGCGGCTCCGGGTGCGGATATGGGAGGAATGGACTTCTAAAGAGGTTCATAGAAAAACCCCGCAAGTGCAGAGCACTTGCGGGGTTTTTTGCTCTTGATATAATTACCATGCACTATAAATAATTTTATTTTTCTATGATTACTTGGATTATCCTCGGTATTGTTGCAGTAGTGGTTCTCTGGGTTGTTTTTACCTACAACGGTTTCATAACTCTTAAAAATCGCGCGCAAGAAGCATGGGCAGATATTGATGTGCAACTAAAAAGACGCTACGACCTCATTCCTAACCTCATTGAAACGGTTAAAGGATATGCTGCGCACGAACGCGAAGCACTTCAAAATGTGACTGAAGCACGCTCAAAAGCAATGCAGGCTGGAACGCTCGCAGAACACGCGCAAGCAGAAAACATGCTCACCGATACGCTTAAATCTCTTTTTGCGGTTGCTGAAGCATACCCAGATCTTAAAGCAAATCAAAACTTCCTTGAGCTCCAAAGAGAACTTTCAGATACGGAAAATAAAATCCAAGCAGCTCGTCGTTTCTACAACCAGAATGTTATGGCGCTCAATACTGGCCTTGAACAATTCCCAGGAAACATCATTGGTGGCGGATTTAAGTTTGAGAAACGAGAATTCTTTGAACTCTCAGAAAGTGAGCAAGCTGCAAAAGAACCAGTAAAAGTTGCGTTCTGAATACCTTTGATTCATTGATTTGTTAATGAGTCTCTAAAGCATGGCAAACCTGTATAAAGAACAATCTTCAAACCTCATGCGTACCTGGTCGTTGATGATTGGGTTCTTTCTCCTTGTTATACTTATTGGTTGGGGTGCATCTTGGTATATTGGTGATCCTGTTATTTTGTATGGGGCAGTATTGTTTGCGATAGTAATGAATGTTGGAAGCTATTGGTTTTCAGACAAGCTGGTACTTCAAATGACCCACGCAAAACCAGCGACGCGTAGCGAATACTTCGACCTTTACACCATTACTGAAAATCTTGCGATTTCTGCTGGACTTCCGATGCCAAAGCTCTATGTTATTGACGATCCTGCTCCAAATGCGTTTGCAACGGGACGCGATGAAAAACATGCGGTGGTTGCCGTAACCACGGGACTTTTAAGCATGCTTGATAGGGCAGAGCTTGAGGGAGTAGTTGCCCATGAATTAGCGCATATCAAAAACAAAGACATGCTTCTTATGACCGTTGCGGTTGTGCTTGCGGGGTTTGTTGCCATTGTTGCCGATTTCTTTTTGCATATGGCCATCTGGGGAGGTGGTGAGAATCGAGATAGTAGAGTCGGGATATTTCTTGCCGTACTTGCGGTTATCGGTGCCATTCTTGCGCCACTCGCAGCACAGCTCATTCAAATGGCAATTTCAAGAAAGCGCGAATTTCTCGCAGATGCTACGGGCGCTCTCATGACTCGCTACCCAGAAGGACTTGCTTCCGCACTTCAAAAAATTTCCTCGTACGGAAAACCCATGAGAAACGCAAGTCACGCAACCGCACATCTTTTTATCGGAAATCCATTTGGTGCAAAAGCGGGGAATATGCTAAACAATCTTTTCTCTACTCACCCTCCTGTTGAAGCTCGGGTAAAAGCACTTCTTGGTTCACAACCGAAAGCGTGATATAAGAAAAAAATCCACTGGGAGGCGTCGCATAGTGGTCTAGTGCACCGCCTTGGAAAGGCGGCAGGCTCGAAAGGGTCTCGAGAGTTCGAATCTCTCCGCCTCCGCCAAAATTGAAAATCGGAATCGGAAGCCGAAATGGGGTCGGCGCGAAGCGCCGACACAAACGCATTCCCGCCAAAAATTCCCGAATCCAAAAGGTTTTTCCACGCTCCGCGTGGCTCAAAAAAGACGGTTCGATCCTTAATTTGAAAGTTCGAACCGACTTTTTTGTACAAATGAAGTTTTTCTTCATTTGTACACTCGTTTGCCAATTCCACATTGAATTTCAAAAACTTTTCGGTAAGTTCGAACCGATTATTCGCTTTTTGCTCAAAAGCAGATAATTTCTCTTTGAGAAGCTGTTTTTCGTTCACAAGTTTGTTTTTCATATCTCGATATTCTTCGAGCGACAAAGCGTTTTCGAGATAAGCATTCATTAGCTTCTCAATTTTAGAATCTAAAAGAGAAATATCGGCTTTTGTGTTGTCTACAAAAAGCGTAGAAGATTGGGCTTCAATCAACATATCTTTTCTGTTTTCCACTAACATCCAAGAAGCCCAATCGTCTGGCAAAGAAACTTTTTTGATTTCCTTTTGAATTTCGGAAGTGATGATTTCCTCGCGAGTATATTTTTGCGAACAAGGATTTTTCCGTTTAGTACACCTTAAATAGTTATGACCTTTCTGTGTTTCGGTGGTAATGAAACAGCCACATTCTCCGCAACGGAAAAATCCTCTGTACAAAAACGGTTTCAACCCTCGCGACTTCGGTTTTGACTTTCTTATCATCACTTCCTGAACAGAATCAAAAAGTTTCTTTGAAATAATCGGTTCGTGTTTACCTTCGTGTATCTCGCCGTTATACAACATCAAACCAGTGTAAATTGGATTTTTCAAAAGTTTTTGATAATTCGACACCGCAAGTTCCTTTCCGCTTTTTCGTTTCAAACCAAGTCCGTTAAATTTGTCGCGAAGCTCCCGCAAAGTGAAAGACCCAGACGAATATGCCTCAAATGTTTTCTTGATTAAGGGTGCGATGTTCTTATCAACAACAATTCTCCCACCGACATTGGTATATCCCAGCGGAGACATTTGAGGCCATATTCCGTCTTTCACTTTGTTTCGTTTACCACGCTTTATATTCTCACTAAGATTATCTACATAATACTTGGATTGCGAAAAAGCGATTGAAAGCATGAATTTGCCTTGCGGTGTCGGATCACACCAGAAAGTTGGAAATTTTAGTTCGGCAAGTTTTTCTGTATCGAGCAAGTAAATAATTTTTCCACCATCAACACTATTTCTCGCCAATCTGTCGGGATGCCATGCCAAAATCCCATTTGCTTCACCTTGCTCGATACGGAGAAGCATTTCGTTAAATACTGGCCGACCCGGAGATTTAGCGGTTTGTTTCTCCACGAAAATATCAACAACCTCAATTTGATCTTTAACCGCCAATTCCCTTAATTCGGCCAGTTGATCTGAAATGCTTCGCACTTGCCGATCTTCCGCATCGGTAGATTTGCGTGTGTATATGAAAAATTTTCTGGTGTGATTATTCATAGAATTGTATTGGCAAACGAGTGAGCCACGCGGAGCGTGGAAAAACCTTTTGGATTCGGGAATTTTTGGCGGGAATGCGTTTGTGTCGGCGCTTCGCGCCGACCCCATTTCGGCTTCCGATTCCGATTTTCAATTTTGGCGGTGTGTATTGGACGAAGTTCGAATGTATTTCGGGCAAAATCCGCAGGATTTTGACGAATGACACTTGCGCCTCGCACGCTCGCTATCGCTCGCAACCCAAAACCAAAAATTTCCTTACAATTCC